>Ga0065708_1000004_pt1 | contig 292509 bp, 210 predicted proteins | sample Hoacrofraction12_2_FD_59095 | JGI IMG/M metagenome (GOLD analysis project Ga0065708, IMG submission 59095) | Hoatzin crop microbial communities from Cojedes, Venezuela, sample from fiber fraction 12 v1 | ecosystem: Host-associated > Birds > Digestive system > Esophagus > Crop | place... | reverse complement strand
TCCTGATTTGCAAAACTTTTGACCGTTTCGTTTTAGGTTCGGCGGAAAAATCGTTTTGCGGATTATACGAGTGTGGCGGCGAGCGATGGCACGGGCAAGACGGGAACAGGCAAAGAGGTTGTCTTTGGCACTACAACGACAAAGACCAAGGTGAGCGCCACCTGCTATCGCGACCAAGACAAAAGCGGCACCAGCGTCAAGCAACTGACCGACGGCGTGTATGCCGGCTTTAGCTTCACGGTGGACGAGGGCTATCAGATGGCGCTGAGCGCGCTGAATGTAGAAGTGGGCGTCAGTGTCAACATGTCGTATAGTGTGGCGATTTCCAATGGCACAACAGACCTCTACACTTCTGCCAGCACCACCATTGCCAACTACAACAAGTCCACAGCCACGGGCAAGACGCTGAGCGAGAGCATCAGCGACGTGACGCTGGAGGAAGGCACCTACTATGTGCGCCTCTATTATTGGTACGCCGATGGCTCGGGCACCAAGTATCTTGTGCCCTCGGTGCTCACGGTGACGGGCGACGTGACGGCAGCCTCGCAGAAGACGGCCACCACGCTGACGCTGTCGCCCCAAGAGGTGGCGCTGACGAGCGTGGGCGCCACGGCCGACGTGACGGCAACGGTGAAAGACGCCGACAATGCCGAAGTGAGCGGCGCCGAGGTGACTTGGACTTCGAGCAACACGGAGGTGGCCACGGTGGATGCCAACGGCACCATCACAGCCGTGGGCGAAGGCGTGGCCACGATAACGGCCATCTATGCCGGCGACAACACCTATAAGAGCGCCACGGCCGAACTGNCGGTGAGCGTGACCGACGCGCGCACAGCCACCACGCTGACGCTCGACCCCGCATCCATTGAGATGAAAGCGGGCGAAACGTATGAACTGAGCACCATCACGGCAACGGTGAAAGGCGCCGACGACGCTGACGTGAGCGGCGCCGAGGTGACTTGGACGCTGGCCACGGGCACCGACTATGCCACCGTGGCCGACGGCGTGATCACCGCCACGGCAGCCGGCACGGCCACACTGACGGCCACCTATGCCGGCAACGACACCTATAAGGGCGCCACGGCCGAACTGACGGTGAGCATTGCCTCGTCGCTGGAAGACCTGACCGTGATCGAAGAGCCCATGGACTTCGACTTCACCACCCTCGACAAGGCAGAATACACCACCACCACCAATCTCAACGACTACGTGCGCGTGTATGCCACGTCGAGCAAAACAGTGAAGGTGAGTTCTTCCAACGGCATCGCACTGGGCGGCAGCGGCAGTCTGAAGGATGGCTATCGCGTGATTGAGGTGAAGGTGGGCTTCCCCTGCAAGGTCACCGTCACGCAGAATGCCAGCGAAGGTCGCACGCTCCTCGTGTATGCGGGCGACACCAAGCTGGGCGAAACCACCACCACGGGCAGCGACGTGACGGCATCGTTCCTCTACACCAACGGCACCGAGACCTCCATTTATCTCTACTCCAAGAGCAGCGGCATCAACGTGAAGCAACTCCAGATTGAGGCCCTCGACCCCGTGGAAGTGCAGATCACGTCGGCCGAATGGGCGTCGATCTATTACGGCAACTATGCGCTGAAAGTGCCCGACGGCGTGAAGGCCTACTATGTGTCGGGGGCATCGATTGAAGCNGGCGCCACCACGGGCACCATCTCCCTCACCGAAATCGCCNACAACATCGTGCCGGCCGCCACGGGAGTGCTGCTCAACGGCGCGAAGGGCACCTACGAGCTGGAGGTGGTCTCCACCACAGCCACCTACGAAGCCAACATGTTGAGCGGCAACGACGAGGCCGCCACCACCGCTGGCCCCGACACCGAGAAAGACTACTACTTCTACAAGCTGTCNCGCAACGCCGCCGGCAAGAACGTGGGCTTCTACTGGGACACTGCCAACGGCGCAGCCTTCACCAACCCCGCCCACAAGGCNTATCTGGCGCTGGAGCAGAGCACGTTTAGCTCGGCCAACGTCTTCGTGATGATCATCAACGACGAAGACTACGAAGCCACGGGCATCAGCCAGGNCACGGCAGAAGAGACCGCCGCCACGGGCGCCATCTACGACCTGTCGGGCCGCCGCATGGGCACCGCCGCATCGTCGNTGCCCGCCGGCATCTACGTGAAAGACGGCCGCAAAGTGGTCGTGAAATAAATCCATTAACCCTTAACCAAAGAAGCCTTATGAAAGCAATATATGTGGCGCCCCGAGTGGCCTTGTATAGCACCGAGCACATCCTCGCCGAAACGCTCCCCGTGGACAACGAAGGGGGACGGTCGGGCGAATATCTCAGCAACAGTGCCGCCATCGACGACGAAGACGACGACGAGTGGCTCGATCGCATAGACGAGCAGGCGCTGGTGTCTATTCTGGAACGCGACAGCGTGGAATAAGTCGCCCCTCGAGCAGCATCCCTCCACATGCGGACCGCCGGCCTCAGCGCCTGCGGCCCGCATTTTTTGTGAGTGGCGGCCGCGGTTTCGAAAATGTTGTGTAACTTTGCAAGCGGGCCCGCACGCCGCAGCGCAAACNNGNCGCCGGCGCGCCGCCACCATCAAAGCACCACACAGCGAAAAGAATATGGAGAGTCATGTGCCTCCCCAGTGGGAGAAATTCATCCTGAAAGACGTGTCGTTTGTCAACCTGATGACGCGCCGCATCTACAATGTGCTCATCGTGGCCAACCCTTACGACGCGTTTATGCTCGAAGACGACGGCCGCGTGGACGAGAAAATCTTCAACGAATACACCGCTTTGGGACTGCGCTACCCGCCGCAGTTCACCCAAGTGAGCACCGACGAAGAGGCGGCAGCGGCGCTGAGAACCACAAAATTCGACCTCGTGATCTGCATGCCGGGCAACGCCGACAACGATGCCTTCGATGTGGCGCGCCAGGTGAAAAGCCACCATCCCGAGATACCTTGCGTGGTGTTGACGCCATTCAGCCACGGCATCACCCGCAGAATAGAAGACGAAGACACGTCGATATTCGACTACATCTTCTGCTGGCTGGGCAACACCAACCTCATCCTGTCGATCATCAAGCTGATAGAAGACAAGATGAATCTGGAGCACGACATCCGCGAGGCCGGCGTGCAGATGATCCTGCTGGTGGAAGACAACATCCGATTCTACTCGTCGGTGCTACCCAATCTCTACAGCTACGTGCTGGCCCAGAGCCAGCGCTTCGCCACCGAGGCACTCAATCCCCACTCGGCCACCCTCAGAATGAGAGGCCGCCCCAAGGTGGTGCTGGCCCGCAACTACGAAGAGGCGTGGGCCATCTACGACAAATATCACGACAACACGCTGGGCGTGATCTCCGACTGCCGCTTCCCCTTGAAAGGCGGGAGCCGCGACGCCCACGTGGAAGACAANGACCCCGAGGCCGGCTTCAAGCTGCTCGGCGCCATGCGCGACCGCGACGAATACCTGCCGCTCGTGATGGAAAGCAGCGAGAGTGTGCACCGCAAGCGGGCCGAAAGCGAGANAATAGCGTTCATCGACAAGAACTCTAAGACCCTCGAACTGGATCTGCGCCACCTGCTGGAGGAGCATTTCGGCTTCGGCGACTTCGTGTTTCGCGACCCCTCGACAAAGCAGGAGATACGCCGCGTCCGCAATCTGAAGGAGCTGCAAGACAACATTTTCGACATCCCCAACGACTCCATGCTCTATCACGTCAGCCGCAATCACATGAGCCGCTGGCTCTCGGCGAGGGCCATCTTCCCAGTGTCGGCCTTCCTGAAGACCGTCACGTGGCACAAATTGCAAGACGTGGACGCTCACCGGCAAATCATCTTCGACGCCATCGTTCAGTATCGGCACATGAAAAACATCGGCACGGTGGCCCTGTTCCGAAGGGAACAGTTTGACGCCTACAGCCATTTCGCCCGCATCGGCGAGGGCTCGCTGGGCGGCAAAGGGCGGGGCTTGGCTTTCCTAGACAACATCATCAAGCACCATCCCGAGATGAATGGCTTCGAAGGCGTAACGGTGGGCATCCCCAAGACGGTGGTGCTCTGCACCGATGTCTTTGACGAATTCATGGAAAGCAACAACCTGTATCCCATCGCGCTAAGCGATGCCGACGACGAAACCATTCTGCGCCACTTCCTCCGAGCCCACCTGCCCGACAAATATGCGGCCGACTTCTTTGCCTTTTTCGACGCCACGCGCTCGCCCATCGCCATACGAAGCAGTTCGCTGCTGGAGGATAGCCACTATCAGCCCTTTGCCGGCATCTACAGCACCTACATGATACCNCGTCTCGAAGACAAGTATAAGATGATGCAGATGCTTGCCGCCGCCATCAAAGGCGTGTATGCATCGGTGTTTTATCGCGACTCCAAGGCCTACATGACCGCCACCAGCAACCTCATCGACCAAGAGAAGATGGCCGTGATATTGCAGGAGGTGGTGGGCCGGCAGTATGGCGAGCGATTCTATCCCACGCTGTCGGGCGTGCTNCGGTCCATCAACTACTATCCCGTGAACGACGAGCGGGCCGAGGAAGGCACGGCGTCGCTGGCCCTCGGACTGGGGAAATACATCGTGGACGGCGGCCTCACGCTGCGCGTCTGCCCCTACCATCCGGAGCAAGTGATGCAGATGAGCGAACAAGAGATAGCGCTCAAGGCCACCCAAACCCAGTTTTACGCGCTCGACATGACCCGCGCCGACACCGACTTCAAGGTGGACGACGGTTTCAANATCCTCAAACTGAAAGTGAAAGACGCCGTGCCCGANGGTTCGCTGCGCTACATCTCGTCAACGTTCGACTTTGCCGATCAACGCATCTACGACGGCTATTACGAAGGCGGACGAAAGATCATCTCCCTCTGCGGCGTGCTCCAGCAGGGCGTGTTCCCCCTGCCACAGCTGCTCCAGATGGCAATGCGCTATGGCGAGGACGGCATGCGGCGACCCGTGGAAATCGAACTGGCCTGCAACATCAACGACGAGGCGCAGGCCGACGACGAGGGACGGCTGCGCGCCGGCGGCGAGCTCTATCTGCTGCAGATAAGGCCTATCGTGGACGCCAAGCAGAGTCTCGACGAAGACCTTGCGCGCATACCCGACGACCGCTGCCTGCTGCGCTCCCACCATTCCTTGGGCCACGGCATTGTGGACGACGTGAGCGACGTGGTGTATGTGAAGACCGACGACAACTTCACCGCCTACAACAACCCCCGCATCGCCGAAGAAATAGAGCGCATCAACAGGCGCTTCCTCGACGCCGGCACNCACTACGTGCTCGTGGGCCCAGGGCGGTGGGGCTCCGAAGACCCGTGGCTGGGCATCCCCGTCAAGTGGCCGCACATCTCCGCCGCCGCCGTGATTGTGGAAGCCGGACTGGAAAACTATCGCGTGGACCCCTCCCAGGGCACCCACTTCTTCCAGAATCTCACCTCGCTGGGCGTGGGCTACTTCACCATCAACAGCTATATGGGCGACGGCGTGTACGACACTGCCACGCTCGACGCCATGCCCGCCGTGGAAGAAACCACCTATGTGAGACACGTGCGCTTCCACCGGCCCCTCATCATCAAAATGGACGGCAAACGGCAGGAAGGCGTCGTGATGCCCCCCGANCCCCAATCATGACCTCGCTNCACACCGCCCTGCTCCACGACATCTGCACCCTCGACGGCGACCACTGGGCGCTGGCCACGGCCGACATCAGTCCCCTGCTCGACGCCGACACCTGCCGCCGCGCCCTCAGCCTCGTGTCGCCCGAGCGCCGCGCCAAGGCCCTCGCCATCAGCCACGCCCGCAGTAGGGCCCTCAGTGTGGGCGCGGCCCTGCTGCTCGACCTGCTCCTCATCCCCCACGGCCACCGCGAGCGCCAGCAGCACTACCTCGTNGGGCCCCACGGCAAGCCCGCCCTAGCCCTCCTCCCGCAGCTCCATTTCTCGCTCTCCCACACGGGCACCGTGGCCGCCTGCGCCATCGCCCGCAGCCCCATAGGCCTCGATGTGCAGCGCCCCGTGGCCGTGAGCCCCGCCGTGGTGGCCCGCGTGTGCTCCGCAGAAGAGCAGGCAGCCCTGCAACCACTCTCCGACATCCATCGCCGCGCCGCCTTCGCCCGCCTCTGGGCCCTCAAGGAGAGCTGGTTTAAAGCCGTCGGCACCGGCATCACCGACCGCTACCCCGCNTTCCATCTCCCCCGCTCGGGCGCCCCCCGCCTGCTGTCGCCCTCCGCGCCCTGCACCTTCCACGAATTCACCCACCACGACGTGCCTGGCGCCCTCTGCCTCATGACGGGCGAAAACGGCAACGCAGCGCAGCTGTAAAGTCAGTGAAATCTGTGGCTGAAAATGGGGACCATAGGGACTAAAATAACGGCCTTCGAGGACTGNAAACAACGCCTTCGAGGATTGAAAACACCGTCCCCGAAGTGCGAAATTGTTCTTTTTGTAACCTTAGAAAGTGGCTCAAAAATGCCCTCGGCGGTCACCAACTCNTCNTTCGNNNCNAAAACAGNCCATTTTGGCCCACTTTCTTTAACTCGCTATTCCTCAACCTTTTACGATAAAATCCATGGGCGCTGATTTTCAGTGCGTTAGCTTTCCGTTTTCATTTCAATGGTTTTGGAGGCGCTATCCATTGGTTTTGCATCGCGCCGTCAATGGTTTCGGTGTTGCTATCCATTGGATAGCGCGTCCAATTCTAAGGGATAGCGCGACCAAAACCATTGGATAGCGAGCGGAAGACTGCGGAACTCGTTTTCCGCCGTCAATATTCTTGCAAAAACCGTGTGGCGAAATGGTGGCAAAAGTGTCCCGTTTTTCCATTTTAACATCTAGATTGACGAAAAATCCATACAATGCATTCCGGCGGAATGGTGGCGAATTGTTCCATTTTTCGGTTGCAGTTTTGGAGGTGAAAAATAAGGAGCATAGTGTCACTTTTTCACGACCTCTTCGAGGTCGATGGCGGGGGACACGATATACCCACGGAGGCGCTCCTCGCGCCACCGTGGGTGATGGCGTCCGCACTGCCATGCTGACCCACGACCCCTTCAGGGGTTTAAGTATGCTTAAGGGCTGGATGGAGACACCGTTTGCATTGCTTTTCAGGATGGGGAGCAGATGAAAGGCCTTGCGACTTTGATGCTCTGCCGGTCGTTCGCTAGCAAAGACACCACCATCCCACGGGAGCGCTCGGGGCGTTGCCGTGGGATGGTGGTGTTGCATGGTGGTGCTGACGGGCTGTCGCGTCAGGGCCTTGGGCTATGCGCCCCATGGCGGAACGGTGTGTGGGCTGCTCAGAGCAGGGCTTCAAACTTCTGCTGAAGGTTGGCCTTGGTGGTGGCGCCCACGAATTTGTCCACCAGTTGTCCGTTTTTAAAGAAGAGGATGGTGGGGATGTTGCGAATGCCGAGCTCGGCGGCGATGTCGTCTTGCTCTTCCACGTCGCACTTGCCCACCACGATGCGTCCGTCGTATTCGGCGGCGAGCTGCGAGATGATGGGGCCCACGAGGCGGCAGGGGCCGCACCATGTGGCCCAGAAATCTACGACGAGGGGCAGTGAGCCGCTCTTGAGTGTCTCAAAGTTTTCGGTGGTGATGTTTACTTCCATGGTGTTGTTGTTTGTTGTGTTGTGTGTTGTGATGTGTGGTTGGCCGTGTCGTGGTGTGCGGGGCACGGCATGTGGGATGGTGCAAATATCGTGCCACGGGCGGCGGCTTGGGGTGTTAGTTCACGCGGTAGGACATGGCGGGGCTGCTGTCGAGATAGTTGAGCAGTTCGCGGCTCACGTCGATGCGGCGGGTGCGGCTGTGGAGGGTGAGCGGCGTGGAGCTGTCGGGCGTGCGCATCTGGAGGTAGAGCTGTATGTTGCCGGGGTGCTGATTGATGAGCGTGGCGAGGTCGGTGGCCACGGTGTCGTCGATGGCGTCGGGGTCGATGGAGATGGTGAAGCGCTCTATGTTTTCGTCTTTAGCCTTGGAGAGGAATTGCACTTCGGTGAGCTGCAGGCTGAGGTAGGTGCTTCCCTGGAATCGTGCGGCGTAGCGCCCTTTGATGTAGAGGGTGTAGCCTTCGACGAGCATGTTGCGCCATTTTGTCCACGCTTCGCCGAAGAGGGCCATTTCTCCGGAGCCGTCGAAGTCTTCGATGGTGACAAATCCGCAGGGGTCGCCGCGCTTGGTGGTTTTTTCGCGCACCTGGGTGACGATGCCGCCCATCCTGATTTCTTCTTTGCGCGCGAGGGCGTCTTTGTCGGCGAGTTCGGCGCATCGGGTGTTGCACATGCCGCGGAGCACGATGCCATATTCGTCGAGCGGGTGGGCCGAGATGTAGATGCCCACGAGNTCGCGCTCGCGNTTGAGGCATTCCAGCCGGCTCCACTCTTCTTGCACTTTCGGCACGGGNGGCTTGTCCACGTCGTCGGCGGTGATGGCGCCGAAGAGGGAGTGCTGGGCNTCGCGCTGTGCTGTTTGGAATCCGTTGCCGTAGCGCACGAGGGTGTCGATGAAGAGCTCGCCGCGGTTGTTGGGCGAGAAGAATTGCTCGCGTCGCAGGCCGAAGCTGTCGAAGGCGCCGCTGAGCACGAGGCTTTCTATGGATTTGCGGTTGCAGGCGGCGAGGTTGATGCGCTCGGCCACGTTGTAAACCGAGGTGTAGGGGCCGTGGGCGTCGCGCTCGGCCACAATGGCTTCGGCGGCGGCGGAGCCCATTCCCTTGATGGCAGCGAGGCCAAATCGGATTTCGCCCTTCTTGTTGGTGGCAAACTTCTGCCGGCTCTCGTTGATGTCGGGGCCNAGGGTGGGGATGCCCATGGCGCGGCATTCGTCCATGAGTTTTGTCACTTCGGTGATGTTGTTCACGTTGCGGCTCATCACGGCGGCCATGTATTCGGCGGGGTAGTTGGCCTTGAGATAGCCCGTTTGGAAGGCCACCCAGGAGTAGCAGGCGGCGTGCGACTTGTTGAAGGCGTAGGACGCGAACTTCTCCCAGTCGCCCCAAATCTTTTCAAGAATCTTGGGATCGTGGCCGTTGGCCATTCCCCCTTCGATGAATTTTGGCTTCATGGCGTCCACGATGGCCTTCTTCTTCTTGCCCATGGCCTTGCGGAGGGCGTCGCTCTCGCCGCGGGTGAAGTTGGCCAATTGCCTTGACAAGAGCATCACCTGCTCCTGATANACGGTGATGCCGTAGGTGTCTTTGAGATACTTCTCCATGCACGGTATGTCGTAGGTGATGGGCTCGCGGCCTGTTTTGCGGGCGATAAACGAGGGGATGTAGTCCATCGGGCCCGGGCGATAGAGGGCGTTCATGGCGATGAGGTCCTCAAACACGGTGGGCTTGAGCTCTCGCAGATATTTCTGCATGCCGGCAGATTCGAATTGGAAGGTGCCGATGGTGCGGCCCTCCTGATAGAGTTTATAGGTGGCGGGGTCGTCGATGGGGATTTCGTCGAGATTGATGGTGCGCCCCGTGGTGAGGCGTATGTTTTCCACGGCCTCCTTGAGAATGGAGAGCGTTTTGAGGCCCAGGAAGTCCATTTTGATGAGACCAGTGGACTCTATGACGTGGCCGTCGTATTGCGTGCAGTGCAGTTTGTGGCCCGGATTCTCCTTGTCGTCGGCCACCGAAACGGGGACCCAGTCGCTGATGGGGTCGCGACAGATGATGAATCCGCAGGCGTGGATGCCCGTGCCGCGAACGGTGCCCTCGAGCATCTTTGCGTATTTGATGGNGTTGCGCAGGTGGACATCGGGCGACGATTCGGCGGCGCGCAACTCGGGGATACACTTCACGGCGTTGGCCAGGCTCAGCTTGAGGTCGTTGGGGAGACGGTCGGGGATGGCCTTGCTCAACCGATTCACCACGTCGAGGGGCACTTTTTCCACTCGTGCCACGTCCTTGAGCGAGTTTTTGGTCGCCATTGTGGCATAGGTGATGATGTGGGCGCAGTTGTCGTGGCCATACTTGTCTTCCACCCATTCCAGCACTCGGCCGCGGCCGTCGTCGTCGAAATCGGTGTCGATATCCGGCAGCGAGATGCGGTCGGGGTTGAGGAAACGCTCAAACAGGAGGTCGTATTTCAAGGGGTCGATCTTTGTGATGCCCAAGCAATAGGCCACCACGGAGCCTGCCGCGGAGCCGCGCCCGGGGCCCACCATCACGCCCAATTGGTCGCGCGCCGAGTTGATGAAGTCTTGNACAATGAGGAANTAGCCNGGGAAGCCCATGGTCTTCATGATGTGGAGCTCAAAGCGTATGCGCTCCTCCACCTCTGCCGAGAGCGGGTCGCCGTAGAGACGGTGGGCACCGTCGTAGGCGAGCTTGCCCAGATAGTCTGCCTCAAACTTGATGCGATAGAGCTTGTCGATGCCGCCCAGCTTCTTGATCTTGGCTTCGCCCTCTTCGCGCGGCAGCGGGTTTTCGCCGTTCTCGTCGCTGGTGAATTCGGCGAAGAGCTGCTCGGGNGTGAACCGGCTGCGCCACTCGTCTTCGGTGCCAAAGTCTTCGGGGATGGGGAAGAAGGGCATGATGGGCGCGTGTTCGAGGTCGTAAAACTCCACTTTGTCGAGCACTTCGCACGTGTTGGCCAGGGCCTCGGGCACNTCGGAAAAGATCTCATTCATCTCCTCGCGCGTCTTGAACCACTCTTGTTTGGAATACAACATGCGCGAGGGGTCGTCGAGATCTTTGCCGGTGGAGAGACACAAGAGATGGTCGTGGGCCTCGGCATTCTCTTGGTCCACGAAGTGGGCGTCGTTGGTGCACACCAGTTTGATGCCATACTCTCGGGCCAGCTCGATGATGACGCGATTGGCGCGTTGCTGCAGGGGGAAGGTCTCTCGGTTGGCGCGTATCGACGGGTCTTTCACCTCGTGGCGCTGTATCTCCAAGTAGTAGTCGTCGCCAAACACGCGCTTGTGCCACTCTATGGCCTCGCGGGCGCCGGCGATGTCGTCTTTCAGAATCTTCGAAGGCACCTCTCCGGCGATGCACGCGGAGCAGACGATGAGCCCCTCGTGGAAGCGTTCCAGATCCTCGTGGTCGGTGCGGGGCTTGCCGTAGAAGCCGTCCACCCAGGCGCGGCTCACCAGTTTGATGAGGTTTTTGTAGCCCTTTTGGTTTTTGGCGAGCACGATGAGGTGCCAGCCGCCCAGGTCTCCCTTGTCCGACACGTGGAGCTCTTTCTTTCTGCGGGCCACATACATCTCGCAGCCCAAGATGGGCTTGAAGGGCTCNAGGCCCTCTTTTTTGCGTTTGCCGTTCACGGCGTTGCAATANTCGAACAGCTCTTTCACGCCAAACATGTTGCCGTGNTCGGTGATGGCCATGCCGCGCATGCCGTTGGCAATGGCCTTGTCCACCAGCTGCTGTATGGGGGATTGGCCGTCGAGGATGCTGTAATAGGTGTGGACGTGCAGGTGTACGAAGTCTTCCATTCGGGTGATGTCGATGAGNTGATTGGTGGTTTCGGGCTTGGAGGGCGGCGATGGCCACTCTCCAAACNGGAGTCCAAAGTTACACATTTTGCGGCGCGCGGCCAAGGAAAACGCCATTTTTGCGCTTATTTTTCAAATTATCGGCGGGCGAAGACCATTGTTTCATGAAAATTGTTTACCTTTGTACCCAATTTATAGACACTCACCGGTTTCACCACCGACCAAAGACGCTCCGACCTAAACACATGGGCAAAAGAATAAAGAAACTGAAAAACGTGCGGCTTCATCGCGAGGGCACCAACACGCTCTTCTACGCCGGCACGCTCCTCGTTGTTATCGCCGCGCTGCTGTGGTATGGCTTCAACACAAAGGCCCCCTTCTGGGCGTTTGTCGTCGTGGCGGGAATTGCCTACGCCGTGGTGGTGAATTTCTTTCGTTGCCCCGTGCGCTATTTCAACGAGTCCACCGAGGGCACCGTGGTGGCGCCCGCCGATGGCCGCATCGTGGTGGTGGAAGAGGTGGACGAAGACTGCTACTTTCACGATCGCCGGCTGATGATCTCCATCTTCATGAGTCTGTTTAATGTTCACGCCAACTGGTATCCGGTGGACGGACGGGTGAAGTTTGTGCATCATCAAGACGGAAATTTCCATAAAGCCTGGCTGCCGAAAGCCAGCGAAGAAAACGAGCACGCCGACGTGATGATCGAGACCGAAAGTGGCCACGAAGTGCTCTGCCGGCAAGTGGCGGGAGCAGTGGCGCGGCGCATCGTCACCTATGCCAAGCCCGACGAAGATTGCTATATCGACGAGCATCTGGGATTCATCAAGTTTGGCAGCCGCGTGGACGTTTACCTTCCCCTGGGCTCTGAGGTGTGCGTGAAAATGGGCCAGGCCACCACGGGCGACCTCACAGTGATAGCACGATTACCGTCATGAAGAAGCATNTCCCCAACGCCATCACCTGCTGCAACCTCATCTGCGGATGCATAGCCACTGTGTTTGCCGTGGCGGGCGCCCTCAATGCTGCGCTGCTGTTCATCATCTTGGGTGCCGTGTTCGACTTTTTCGACGGCATGACAGCCCGCCTGCTCGGCGTGTCGTCGCCCATTGGCAAAGAGCTCGACTCGCTCGCCGACGACGTCACCTTCGGCGTGGCGCCCNCGGCCATGGTGTTCTACGAACTCTTGGTAATGGACTATCCCGCGCCCGCGGAGTGCCTGCGGCCCGTGCTGCCCTATGTGGCGTTTGTCATGGCGGCATTCTCGGCCCTGCGATTGGCCAAATTCAATCTCGACGAGCGCCAAACCACCTCATTCATCGGACTGCCCACGCCGGCCAACGCCCTGTTTTGGGGCAGCCTGCTCATCGGCGCCAAGCCGGCCATAGAGGCCACGCCGTGGTCGCTCGTTGCCATCCTTGTGATGCTAGCCGCCAGCTGCTGGCTGCTCGTGAGCGAGGTGCCGATGTTTGCGCTCAANTTCAAACAATGGGGCTGGCAGGGCAACCGGCTCAAGTATGCNTTCATCATCACCTCCGCCCTGATGCTTCTCGTCTTCCGCGTGAGCGGCATCGCCATGGTCATAGCATGGTATGTGGTGCTCTCCGTTGTTGACGATTTTGTCAACGACAAGCATTGAAAGCATGATCATCCTGAAGATACTCCTCCTGTTGGTGGTGGCCGTGGCCGCCGTGGTGGGCATCGGCGCCTACCGCCTGCTGAGCGGCATCAACCGCGCGCGACAGCAATTCCGCAACATGGGCAGCCAACAAGGAGCCCGCCGCCACTACGAACAAACCGGCAACTATGGCGACCAAGAGGTCATCATCGACCGCCGCACGCCTGAAGAAGCGNGGCGGAAAATCATCCCCAAGGGCGAAGGCGAATACGTGGAATTTGAAGAAGAATAAATAAGAGGAGTGTGCCGCCGCCGGCATTTCCCCGAAAAAGCCTTCGCGCGGCCATGCCCTTCCCTCCGAAACACACGAAAGCGCGGGTGCGTCTATGATAGACACACCCGCGCTTGTTGTTGCTTCATGCTGCGCCACCCAGGGNGCTCGAAGGCGATTATCGGCGCAGACCGAGGGCCTTCACAATGGCGCGATAGCGCTCAATGTCGCGCTCCTTCAGATAATCCAGCAGGGCGCGGCGCTTGCCCACAAGCATNGTGAGCGAGCGGGCCGTGGCATGGTCCTTGTGATTCTTCTTGAGGTGCTCGGTGAGATGCTTGATGCGATAAGAGAAGAGCGCGATCTGGCTCTCTGCCGAACCGGTGTCTTTGGCACCGCCCTTGCCATACTGGCTGAAGATTTCTTCCTTCTTAGCTGAGTCTAAGTACATGATGAAAAGTGATTAATTGGTGTTGTGCCATTACATCTTTCGGACGCGGGCCCGCCTTAATCACAACGGGCTGACGTCGCCGGATGCATCGGATTTTCCGAAAAGCGGGTGCAAAGGTAGCGCGTTTTTCGCGAAAAACCAAACAAAAGCAGAACTATTTGCAAAAAACGTCGTAACTTTGCAGCCCGAAAAGCGTCGGGCCACAAGCCGAAAACCGCCATCCGAGGCTCCGCCCCGCAAGGCTCCTTGCGCGCNCCGGCCCCACGGCCCGACGTCGAAACTGCAACTTTCAACATCAACCGATTATGCAAGACATCAGAAACATCGCCATCATTGCACACGTGGACCACGGAAAAACGACACTCGTGGACAAGATGATGCTGGCCGGCCATCTGTTTCGCGAAGGACAAAATCTGAGCGATCAGGTGCTCGACAGCAACGATCTGGAGCGCGAGCGAGGCATCACGATATTGTCGAAAAACGTGTCTATCAATTACAAGGGCACCAAAATCAACATCATCGATACGCCGGGNCACTCCGACTTCGGCGGCGAAGTGGAGCGCGTGCTCAACATGGCCGACGGCTGTCTGCTGCTGGTTGACGCCTTCGAGGGCCCCATGCCGCAAACGCGATTCGTGTTGCAAAAGGCGCTCGAAATAGGGCTGAAGCCCATCGTGGTGGTCAACAAAGTGGACAAACCCAACTGCCGGCCGGAAGAAGTTTACGAGATGGTGTTCGACCTGATGTTTGCCCTCAATGCCACCGAAGACCAGTTAGACTTCCCCGTGGTGTACGGCTCGGCCAAGAACGGCTGGATGGGAGAAAACTATCGCACGCCAACAAGCGACATCACCTACCTGCTCGACAAAATCGTGGAGGTGATTCCGGCACCCAAACAGCTGGAGGGAACGCCTCAAATGCTCATCACCAGCCTCGACTATTCCAGCTACACGGGGCGCATCGCCGTGGGGCGCGTGCATCGCGGAACACTGCGCGGCGGCATGAACGTCACCATCGCCCATCGCGACGGCACCATGGAAAAGACTCGCATCAAGGAGCTCCACACCTTTGAAGGCATGGGACACGTGAAGACCGATGCCGTGAGCTCGGGCGACATCTGCGCCGTGATTGGACTGGAGCACTTCGAGATTGGCGACACCGTTTGCGACGCCGAGAATCCCGAACCCCTTCCCCCCATCGCCATCGACGAGCCCACCATGTCGATGCTGTTCACCATCAACGACTCGCCCTTCTTCGGAAAAGAAGGCAAATACTGCACAAGCCGCCACATCAACGACCGGCTGGANAAAGAGCTNGAGAAGAATCTGGCCCTGCGCGTGGAGCCGTTTGAAGACGCTGGCGACCGATGGATCGTCTCCGGCCGCGGCGTGCTCCACCTCTCTGTGCTCATCGAAACAATGCGCCGCGAGGGCTACGAACTGCAGGTGGGCCAGCCGCAAGTCATCTACAAAGAGATAGATGGCATGCGCTGCGAGCCGGTGGAAGAACTCACCATCAACGTGCCCGACGAGTTTGCCTCCAAGATGATCGACATGGTGACACGGCGCAAGGGCGAAGTAACCTCCATGGAAAGCCAGGGCGACCGCACAAACATCGCCTTCGACATACCGTCGCGCGGCATCATCGGCCTGCGCACCAATGTGCTCACCGCCAGCCAAGGCGAAGCCATCATGGCGCACCGCTTCAAGGAATACCAGCCCTACAAGGGCGACATCTCGCGCCGCATCAACGGTTCGATGGTGGCCATGGACACCGGCACGGCGTTCGCCTACTCCATCGACAAGCTCCAAGACCGCGGAAAGTTCTTCATCGACCCAGGCGAAGAGGTGTACGCCGGACAGGTGGTTGGCGAACACGTTCACGACAACGACCTGGTGGTGAACGTCACCAAGGCAAAACAGCTCACCAACGTGCGCGCCTCGGGCTCCGACGACAAGGCACGCATCATCCCCAAAACCGTGATGAGCCTCGAGGAATGCCTCGAATACATCAAGGAAGACGAGCTGGTGGAGGTGACCCCCAAGTCGATGCGCATGCGCAAAATCATTCTCGACCACGACCAACGCAAGAAGGCGGCAAAGGTGTAGGCACACACCAATTATTTTGAAAGCACCCATCTTGAGATGAACAACGAACACTTGTCTGAGAAAAAAGCCTCAACGTCAAACACGCAAACCCCTGCTTCTGGCACACCCTGCTCCTCGTCGCGCATTCTCATCACGGGCGCCACGGGGTTCATTGGCAGTTTTATTGTGGAGGAAGCGCTGCGGCGCAACATGGACGTGTGGGTGGCNGTGAGAAAGAGCAGCAACCGGCAGTGGTTGCAAGACGGGCGCATCCACTTCTTGGAACTGAATCTCGACGACGAGGACAACCTCACGGAGCGGCTCCGCGGGCTGCAGTTTGACTATGTGGTGCACGCCGCCGGCGTGACGAAGTGCCTGAAGGCCGACGACTTCCGCCGCGTGAACACGCTCGGCACGCAGCACTTGGTGAACGCGCTGTTGAGGCTGCAGATGCCGCTCCGGCGGCTGATTTATCTGAGTTCGCTCAGCGTTTTCGGCCCCGTGCGCGAAGAACAGCCCTACGCCGACATCGAGGAAACCGACACGCCGCAGCCCAACACGGCCTACGGGCGCAGCAAGCTCGAAGCCGAAGAGTGGCTCGATGGCGTGGTGAATAGCCGCGACAAGCTGTTGAACGGCAAGCCCCTGCCCCTCGTGGTGCTCCGCCCCACGGGCGTTTATGGGCCGCGCGAGCGCGACTATTTCATGATGGCCAAAAGCATCCGCCAGCACGTGGACTTCGCCGTGGGCTTCCGGCCGCAAGACATCACCTTTGTTTATGTGCTCGACGTTGTGCAGGCGGTGTTCCTAGCGATGGAGCACGGGCAAACCGGCCGCAAGTATTTTCTCACCGACGGGCAGGTGTATCGCTCATCGGCCTTCAGCAATCTGATACGCCGCGAGCTGGGCCGGCCGTGGTGGATACGCATCACGGCGCCGCTGTGGCTGCTGCGCATCGTCACCTTCTGCGGCGAGCACATCGGACGTCTCACGGGAAAAGCGACGGCGCTCAACAACGACAAATACAACATTCTGCGGCAACGCAACTGGCGCTGCAACATACAACCGGCGCGCGAGGAGCTGGGCTACGAGCCCCGCTATCAGCTCGACGAGGGCGTGAAGCTCACCATCCGCTGGTATAAAGACAATCATTGGCTCTGATGAAAACACCCATTACCGACATCTTCAAACTCGACAAAAATCCGCGCCGCGGCCTGTTGCTGGCCGAATGGGTGATGCTGGGCTATCTGGTGCTCACGCTGCTCATCGTGCTGTTCTGCTACACCAAGGTGCAAAATCCCGACGCCATGATATGGGGGCGCGTTCGCGTGCTGGCCACCACGCTGCTCATGTGGGGCGTCTATCGGCTGTTGCCGTTCCCCATCGTCATGTTTCTGCGCGTGGCCGTACAGCTGGCGNTGCTCTCGTGGTGGTATCCCGACACCTACGAAATCAACAGAATGCTGCCCAATCTCGACCACCTGTTTGCCACGTGGGAGCAGCAACTGTTTGGCTGCCAGCCCGCCCTGCTGTTCTCCCAGCGGCTGCCGGGCGCCGTGTTTTCGGAGCTCATGGACCTGGGCTATGCGGCCTATTATCCCATGATAGTGGCCATCACNGTGTATTTCTTCTTGGAGCGCCGGTGGGAGTTTGAGCGCGCCGCATTCATCATCCTCGGCTCGTTTTTCATCTACTACGTGGTCTTCGACCTCGTGCCCGTCACCGGCCCCACCTTCTACTACGAGGCCGTGGGCGTGGACGACATAGCGCGCGGCATCTTCCCCAACGTTCACGACTATTTCAACTCCCACCAAGAGTGTCTGCCGTCGCCGGGCTACACCGACGGCGTGTTCTATCATCTGGTGGAAGACGCCAAGGCGGCGGGCGAGCGCCCCACGGCCGCCTTCCCGTCGAGCCACGTGGGCGTGAGCACCATCCTGATGTGGATGGCCTGGCGCGCGGGGGCCCGCCGACTGCTGTTCACGCTGCTGCCGTTTTATGTGCTGCTGTGCTTCGCCACCGTTTACATACAGGCCCACTACGCCATCGACGCCCTCGCCGGACTGGTGAGCGGCACGGCCCTCTTCTGGCTGCTCTATTACCTCTTCCCGCAGGGCAAAAAGGCGGCACGCCGCCGCTGACAAGGCCCAGCATCCTCCCCACCCCCATACATATATATATTGAGCATGAACATCGGAATCTTTTGNAGCGCCAACAACGACATAGCGCCTCAATACTTTGAAGCCACCCAGCAGCTGGGCCTCCGCCTGGGCGCCGAAGGCCACACACTNGTGTTTGGCGGATGCAATAGCGGCCTCATGGAGTGCGTGGCGCGCGCCGTGAAGCAGGCCGGAGGNCTCACCATCGGCGTCATCCCCTCCATGGTGGAGCGCGGCGGGCGGCGCAGCGACCATGTGGATGTGGCCATCCACTGCGACACACTCTCCGATCGCAAAGACCTGCTCTTGGCCAAAAGCGACGTCATGGTGGCGCTGCCGGGCGGCATTGGCACGCTCGACGAGGTGTTCACCGTGGCNGCGGCGGGCACCATAGGCTATCACAACAAGCGCGTGGTGCTCTACGATGTGGACGGATTCTGGCGTTCGCTCATCGCTTGTCTCGACGACCTGCAGGCGCGCGGCATGATGCGCGGCGACTATCACCGGCGCATCGACGTNGCCGAAACGCTCGACGANCTGATGGAAAAGATTGCTATCTGTAAATAAGGGTGGTGAGCCGCTCGGGCGCCATCAGCGAGCGGGCCACATGGAGCACTTGTTCGGCGGTGATGGCGTCAATCTTTTGGCACAATTCCTCCATGCTGTTTTCGGTGCTGTGATGAAGGCACCCGCGACCAAAATCCAGCGCATATTGTTCGCGATTGTCGCAGGCCACGCCTATCTGCCCCTTGAGTTGCTGCTTGGCAGCGCGCAGGCGTTGCGGCGACAGCGGGGCGTCGGCCAGGCGGTCGAGCTCCGTGCGCACCAGCCTCAGGCAGCGGTTCACGTCTTTCGCATCACAGCCGAAATAGATGGCCCACAGGCCCGCATCGCCATAGCTCACCATGGTGGAGTCCACCGTATATACCAGTCCGCGCCGCTCGCGCAGGGCCACATTGAGGCGCGAACTCATGCCCGGCCCGCCCAGCACATTGTTGAGCAGATAGAGCGGCAGGCGCAACTCGTGGTGCACATCATAGGCACGGCAGCCCGTCATCACGTGGGCCTGATGCGTGCCGCGCTCCACCACGATGGGCTCCGTGGTCACGGGCGGCAGCAGCGACGGCGCCGTTTTCTCGATGAAATCGTGGATTTCTGACGGTTTGCCACTGTTTTCAAACTGCCGTTCCAGCATTTTCACCAGTCGCGCGAAGCTCACGTCGCCCGACACGAAGAACACCGCGTTGTCTGGCCGGTAGTGGCGGCGCGCAAAGCGGCAGGCATCATCGGCCGTGAAACGGCGCACGCTCTCCACGCTCCCCAGTATGCTGTGGCCCAAAGGGTGGCCGGNAAACAAGCGATTTTCAAAGTCGTCGAAAATCAGTTCTGCCGGCGAATCGTTGTAACTCTCTATCTCTTCGCACACCACCTCCTTCTCCCGCTCGAGCTCGTCTGCGGGATAAACACTGTGGAAGACAATGTCGGTGAGCAGGTCCACCGCCCGCGGAAGATGCTCGCGCAGCACGGCGGCATGATAGGTGGTGGTCTCCTTCTGCGTGAAGGCGTTGAGATCGCCGCCCACGCGCTCCAGCGCGGCCGATATGCCGGTGGCGCGGCGGCGACGGGTGCCCTTGAAGGTGGCGTGCTCCACAAAGTGGGCCAGCCCCTCTTCGCCGGCAGCCTCGTGGCGGGTGCCCGCCGCCAAGGCATAGCCGCAATAGGCTACGGGCGACTGCGTGGGCAGGTGGATGATGCGCAGTCCGTTGGGCAGGGTGTGGGTGTTATACATGGCGGTGAGATGGCAGCGTGGCGCCCTTGCAGCCTATGGCGGGCGGCGGGGCCACGCTTTTTGCGTAAAAATCGGGGACAAAGGTAGCGATTTTTGTCGGTTTCTTCGTACCTTTGCCCTCCGAAAATCATTATCCTCTATGAGAAAAGTCATTGGAATAGGCGAAACGGTGCTCGACATCATCTTTCGCCACAACAAGCCCATCGGTGCCGTGCCCGGCGGCAGCACCTACAACGCCATGATTTCTTTGGGGCGCGCGGGAGTGCCGGCGCAATTCATCGGCGAGACNGGCAACGACCGCGTGGGCGAGATGATACGCTCGTTTCTGGAAGACAACGGCGTGAGCGCCAAGCATATCAATGTGTTCGACAACTCCAAATCGCCGCTCTCGCTGGCATTTCTCGACGACAACAACGACGCCGAATACCTGTTCTACAAAGACCATCCCAACGACCGGCTCGACTTTGTGCTGCCCGAGGTGNGGCCCGACGACATCGTGCTCTTCGGGTCTTACTATGCCGTCAATCCGGTGATTCGCCCGCAGGTGAAGGGTTTTCTCGACCACGCGCGGCAGTGTGGCGCCATCATCTACTACGATGTGAACTTCCGCCCCACTCACCGCAACGAGGTGGTGAAGCTCACTTCTAACGTGTTAGAGAATCTGGAGCTCGCCGATATCGTTCGCGGCTCGCAAGAAGACTTCCGCGTGCTCTATGGTTTGACGGAGGCCGACAAGGTGTACGANGCCGAAATATCGTTCTATTGCAAGAAGTTTATCTACACGCGCGGGGCGCAACCCGTGGANCTCAGGGCCGAGGGAGGTCTGCGCAAGCAGTATGCCGTGGCACCGCCCGCGCAGGTGGTGAGCACCATCGGCGCCGGCGACAACTTCAATGCGGGGCTCATCTATGGCATGATGCGCCACGGCATCACGCGCGACACCATCGACCGCGGCCTCAGCGAGGCGCAGTGGGACGAGCTGGTGGCCTGCGGCATGCAGTTTAGCGCCGAGTGTTGCAAGAGTCTCGACAACTACATCAGCACCGACTACGGCCTCGCCCTGCAACGATAGGGCGGCGGCGCGGGAAGGCTGTTTCCTTGAGGGGCATCGCGCCGCCCCACAACCAGCGCGGCGGACATCACCACACTATGGGGTGACGTCCGCCGCGCTTTTTTGCGNGCATCGGTGCCGATGATGGGCAAAAATGCCGATGAAATCGCGGATTTTTGACTCCTGTCGGCAGCGCGGACCCTATTCTTCCGTGAAGTCCACCAGTATGCGGAACACCTTGGCCGGCGCCTCGGCCCACCGCTTCATGGCGTCGAAGGCCCCGTCGGGCTTCGCCACGGCCGAGATGAGCCGCTCTTTGGGATAGTCGGGATGGTGGTGCATNTAGTGTATCACGGCGCGGAAGTCGGCCGGTTTGGCGTTGCGCGAACCGCGGATGTCGAGCTCTTTCTGCACAAAGAGCTTGGTGGTGAAGGCCGTTTCTNCCTTGGCGTAACCGATGAACACCACGCGGCCGGTGAATCCCACCTCGGCGATNGCTTGGTTTTGCGTGAACGGCGAGCCCACAGCCTCTATCACCACGTCGGCGCCCAGCCCTGCCGTGATGTCGCTGAGTCGCTGGTGGAGGTCTTCTTGGGCCGTGTTCACCACGTGGGTGGCGCCCATCTGTTGGGCCAGCGCCAGCTTCTCGTCGTCGAGATCGGTGGCCACCACGGTGGCGCCGCGCATGGAGGCTCTCACGATGGCGCCCATGCCTATCATGCCGCAGCCTATCACCACCACGGTGTCGCTGTCGGTCACTTCGGCGCGATTCACGGCGTGGAAGCCCACGCTCATGGGCTCTATGAGGGCCACTTCGCGGGGCGTGAGGCCTTCGGCGTTGATGATTTTGTGCCACGGCATCACGAAATATGTGCGCATGGCGCCGTTGCGCTGCACGCCCAGTGTCTCGTTGTGCTCGCAGGCGTTGGCGCGCTCGCGGCGGCAGGCGGCGCATTTGCCGCAGTTGCTATAGGGGTCCACGGTGACGAGCATGCCGGGCTGCAGCGTGGAGGGCACGCCCGGGCCCACGGCTGCTATGGTGGCGCTCACCTCGTGGCCGGGTATCACGGGCATCTTCACCATGGGATTTTTGCCCAAAAACGTGCTGAGGTCGGAGCCGCAGAAGCCCACGTAGTTCATTTTGAGGAGCACTTCGCCGTCCGACGGCACTGGGCGCTCNAGTTCTGTTACGGCCATCTCTTGGAGNCCGGTGATTTGCACTGCTTTCATTCTATCGTGTTTTGTGTGTTGTGTTTCGTTGACGACGGGCCGCGTGGCTGGCGCGCGACGCTTCGTGGGGTGTTGTCATTCCGACATGTTTTTCACATACGGCAGGTCGATGAGCTGCTCAAATCCGTAGAACAGTCGGGCGTTTTCGCCCAGGAAGAGGGNCTTCTCGNGGTCGGAGAGCTCTGTGGATTTCAGCACAAAGTCGTAGCTCATCTTGTAGGTGATGGCGGTGATGGTGCGCGGATAGTCGGATCCCCACATCAGTTTTTNCCATCCGGCGATGTCGGCGGCCTCGCGCATGGCTCGTATGGCCCCCGCAAAGGGATAGTATTCGCTGTTGAACAGCCACGTGATGCCGCCGCTCTCGATGCGCACATTGTCGTGGCGGGCCAGCTTGATCTGCTCGTGCCAGCCGGGCGTGGTGGGCATGCCAAAGTGGCCGATGGCTATCTTCAGGCGCGGACATTCGGCAATCACCTCTTGCATCTCGGCGGTCTGCGTGTCGCCGTCGGCCAGATCCACACTGAATATCACGCCGCGGTCTTCCATCAGTTTGAACATCTGCATCATCTCGTCTTCTGTGAGGCGGATGCGCNGGTCGTGGAGCAGCAGCCGGTGGGCGGGAATCTTGATGGCGCGAAACCCTCTGCGGATGAGTGCCCGAGCCTGCTCCAGATAGCCTGGGGCAAAGTGGTTGCACATGCCGCACACGAAGAATCGATGGGGCCAGCGCTGTGCCACCTGCTCCAGATAGTCGTTTTGCAGGCCGTCGATATACTCCTGCGTCACCACGGCCGCCGACACTTGGGCGTAATCCATGTTGGAAAGAAACACTTCGGCCGTGTTGCGACCGTCGATCATGAACGGCGGCAGCATCTGCACCTCCTCGCCCAGGAAGTTGCTGCGCGAGCCGTTGCCCTCGCAGGTGGTTATCGGGCGGCCGTCCCACTCCGTGTCTTGCTTCAGCCAGAGATGGCTGTGCGCGTCGATGATCCTCATGCTCGGGTGGCTTTATGTGTTTTTCCAGCGCACGCGCATCTGGTCGCCGATGATCTCCTGCACTGCCTGGGCCAGCGCTGCATCGTAAGGGGCGTTGACATATTCAATGTTTTTCAACACGTTTTGCGGGTTGGCCGACGAAAACAGGGTGGTGGCGATGCGCGGGTTGAGCGCCGTGCTGTATTGCAGAGCCAGCTTCTCAATGGGATAGTCGTGGGCAGCGCAATACTCGGCTGCCTTTCGGCAAGCATCCTTCAGCGACTGCGGAGCGGGATGCCAGTCGGGAGCGCCGCGCTGCGAGAGCAGTCCCATGGAAAACGGCGATGCGTTGATCACGCCCACGCCGTTGGCCTCGAAGAAGTCGAGATACTCCGTGAGCAGCTCGTCGTTCAGGCAGTAGTGGCAAAACGACAACACGCTCTCCACTGTGCCCGGCGCCGCATGCTCGATCACCCACTTCAGGTTTTCGGGCTGCAGGTCGGTGATGCCCACATGGCGCACCACGCCCTCTTCGCGCAGCTCCACAAGGGCCGGCAGCGTCTCGCCCACCACCTGATGAAGGTCGGCAAACTCCACATCGTGCACGTTGATAATGTCGATGTAGTCCACGCCCAGCCGTTCCATACTCTCATACACGCTCTCTTTGGCCCGCCGGCCCGAATAGTCCCAGTGATTGTGGCCGTCCTTGCCATAGCGCCCCACCTTTGTGGAGAGATAATACTGCCCGCGCGGGATGTCGCGCAGGGCCTTGCCGAGCACCTGTTCCGCCTTCAGATAACCGTAATAAGGCGACACATCGATGAAATTGATGCCGTTTTCCACGGCCACATGCACCGCACGGATGCCCTCGGCCTCGCGGATGTCGTGAAACACGCCACCCAGCGACGACGCGCCGAAGCCCAGATTGCTCAGGCGCATCCCCGTTTTTCCCAATTCGTTGTATATCATATCAATCTTCCGGATAAATGATCGCTGCAGCCCACGCCCGCANCGCAGAGCGGGCCCGCCGGCGTGNTATTCATAAGACGCTCCNGCCNCCCGTTTGTACCCATGGCCCTGCCCGTTGGCAAAATCGGTGAAATCCGCGGCCGAAACCGCAACCGAAAAATAGAACAATCCGTGCCCAATCCGCCGCTTTGCACTGTNCGGATTTTTCTTCAAACTAGATGTTAAAAAGGAAATCCAGAACACTTCCGTCGCCATTTCGGCGTCCTATTTTTGCAAGAATCTCGCCTTTGAATTTCGCATCCCGCAGTCTTCNNNNCGCTATCCACTGGTTTTGGTCGCGCTATCCCTTAGNNTCGNACGCGCTATCCAATGGATAGCAACACCGAAACCATTGACGGCGCGATGCAAAACCAATGGATAGCGCCTCCAAAACCAATGGAATGAAAACGGAAGGCTAAGGCCCTGAAAATCAGCGCCCATTGGTTTTGCTGTAAAAGGCTACTGTTCAAGCATTTGCAGGAAGCGGCTCAAAATGGGCCATTTTCGCACCCAAAGACAAGTTGGTGACCGCCGAGGCCCTTTTTGAGCCACTTCGGGAGGTTACAAAAAGAACAATTTGAGGGTGTGAGAGTGACATCAACGACTGAAGAATACACCATGCGCAGGGGGCACGGCGGCGAGACACATCGGACGCAAGCGGCGGGCATGAGAGAATATGCGGCGGGGCACGGCGGGCGACGGCGGCGGGATGGGGTGTGTGTTGCGGCGGCCGAAGCGCTAAAAACGATTAAATGCGGGCGGGAGGTTTGGGGGTTTGGCCTTTTTGGTGTACTTTTGCAGCGTTTTATGTATAGTGACGAAAATCGTTAACATCAAGAGATTATGAAGATAGCACTGATAGGCTACGGCAAGATGGGCAAGATGATTGAGCAGATTGCCCTGGAGCGGGGCCACGAGATTGTGAGCATCATCGATGTGGACAACACGGACGAGTTTGAGAGCGATGCGTTTGCTTCGGCCGACGTGGCGATAGAATTCACGGCGCCGCAGGCTGCCTATGGCAACTTTGTGCGGGCGTGGAAGCGGGGCGTGAAGGTGGTGTCGGGCTCCACGGGCTGGAAGGCCGACCACGAGGCCGACGTGCGGCGGGCCTGCGAGCAAGAGGGGAAGACGCTGTTTTGGGCGTCCAACTTCTCGGTGGGCGTGGCCGTGTTTACGGCTGCCAGCAACTATTTGGCTCGCATTATGAACGATTTCCCGCAGTATGACGTGCATATGGAGGAGACNCACCACGTGCACAAGATCGACGCGCCCAGCGGCACGGCCATCTCGCTCGCCGAGGGCATCATCGGAGAGCTGGACCGGAAGACGGCGTGGGTGAAGGGCGAGGAGAACAAGCCCTACGACGCGGCCACGCTGCGCATCGACTCGCTGCGACGCGGAGAGGTGGCCGGCATCCACACCGTGCGCTACGACTCGGAGGCCGACTGCATCACGATCACTCACGATGCACACTCGCGCAAGGGCTTTGCCCTGGGAGCNGTGCTCGCGGCCGAATACACGGCGAATCATTCGGGGCTGCTCACGATTTCAGACATGTTTAAATTTTAAGGAGCGTGCCGAGGGCGGCGCGTCGGGCCGGCGGCAGGGAGATGATGCCTGCAGGCCGTGCTGCGAAACGACGGGCACCGCGCGCGGCACATCACACCGTTGGACATTATGATCGACAAGAAGAAGAAACAACTCAATCCGAAGGCGCAATGGGCCAAATTTCTGGTGGTTGCAGCGCTCTATCTCGCGTTTCTCTACTGGGTGAAAAGCTGGTGGGGGCTGCTGGTGCTGCCGTTCATCTTCGACAATTACATCACGAAAAAGATCAACTGGGGCTGGTGGAAAGACGCCGAGGGCCCCGTGCGCTTCATCATGTCGTGGGTGGATGCGCTGGTGTTTGCATTGGTGGCGGTGTATTTCATCAATCTTTTCTTTTTCCAAAACTACGTGATACCGTCGCCATCGCTGGAGAAATCGCTCCTCACGGGCGACTATCTGTTTGTGTCGAAAGTGTCGTATGGGCCGCGCATTCCGCAAACGCCGCTCACCATGCCGCTCACGCAGCACACGATGCCCCTGGTGCAATGCAAGTCGTATATCGAGTGGCCGCAATGGAAATACCGGCGCGTGAAAGGCCTGGGCAAGGTGAAACTCAACGACATTGTGGTGTTCAACTTCCCCGCGGGCGACACCATTTGCACCGCTCCCCAATACGAAGCGGCCGACTACTACTTGATGTGCTACTCCCTGGGCGGGCAAATCGCAGAGAGCCCCACGCCACCCGACTCGCTGTCGCCCCAGCAGAAGTGGGACTATTATGCCAACATCTATAATCTGGGGCGCCAGTATATCCTGCAAAATCAGGCAGAATTTGGCGCCATCGACCACAGACCCACCGACCGCCGCGAGAACTATGTGAAGCGCTGCGTGGGGCTGCCGGGGCAGACGCTGGCGATACGCGACCGCATCGTCTATCTCGACGGAAAGCCCAACAAGGAGCCCGACAACGTGCAATACTCATACTTCGTGAAGCTGAAGNGCGAANTGCCCGACGAAATGCTGCGCGAGCTCAACATCTCGAGAGAAGATTTGAAAAAGCTCAACACCGAAGGATGGATGCCGCTCACCAAGCGCGCCGTGTCGGCGCTGCTGGAACGCAAAGACCTCGTGGAGAGCGTGCAGCTCAACACCAACCAATACACGGGCGAAGTGTACCCNCTCAACGCCAACACGGGCTGGACCCGCGACAACTACGGGCCCGTGTGGATACCCAAGAAAGGGGCCACCGTGCAGCTCTCGCTCGACAATATTGCCATCTACGAACGCCCNATACACGTGTATGAAGACAACGATTTGCAAGTGAAAGACGGCAAAATCTTCATCAACGGGCAAGAGACTACGAGCTACACCTTNAAGATGGACTACTANTGGATGATGGGCGACAATCGCCACAACTCGGCCGATTCGCGCTANTGGGGCTTCGTGCCCGAAGACCACATCGTGGGCAAGCCCATCTTCATCTGGTGGAGCTCCGACCCCGACCGCTCGGGCCTCAAGGGTGTGCGCTGGAGCCGCATCTTCGAAAAGGTGGACAACATCAAGTGAAAACCGTGAGCGATGTGTTGCCCGCGCACGGCCCTGTGCCCGCCGTGCCATTGCTCTCTGCGGCCTATTTCCCTCCCGTGCAATGGTTTGTCCACCTGAATCGGAGCGGGCAGGCGTGGGTGGATGGCCACGAGCACTTCGTGAAACAAACGTTTCGCAACCGCTGCGTCATCGCATCGCCNCAGGGGCCGCTGGCGCTCACCGTTCCCGTGGAAGCCCCTCTTGGCGACCGGCTCAGCCACACCGCCATGCGCGACGTGCGCATCAGCAACCACGGCAAATGGCGCACCGAGCACTGGAACGCTCTCGCCACGGCCTATGGCGAAAGCCCCTTCTTCGAATATTATGCCGACGACCTGCGGCCTTTCTTTGAGCGCCAATGGACCTTTCTCTTCGATTTCAACATGGACATCGTGGAATGTNTCTGCCGGCTGCTCGACATCTGCCCCACCCTCCACACCACCACCCGCTATGTACCGCCCGAAGAGCAAGGCCCTGCCACCCACGCCACGCCCGATGTGCTCGACCTGCGCGCCGTGATACGCCCCAAGCATGCGCCCGCCGACCCCCTCTTTGTGCCGCGCCCCTATTATCAGGTGTATGCCCAGGAACAAGGATTCTGCCCCAATCTGTCGGTGCTCGACCTGCTTTTCTGCCAAGGCAACGAGGCTGTGCTTTGGCTCTGACCCCNCCCCGCCGTCATCATTGCGCCCCCCTGCGGACCACGGCGCCGTGCCCGCCACCTTCATCTCCCGTCTTGACAAGNCATAAAAACAATGCCCGCCACCAACGCTTTGTGGTGACGGGGTGTCAAGGGGNCGCATTTTCTCGTGGCACGGAGGGCGGAGCGGCGGAGCGCAGGCGGCAAATCAGTGCTGCGCCGTCTTTTCGCGCATCTCTTCATCGCGCACCTTTTTGAAGAGATCGGAGGCGAAGATGAAGTCGTTGAGCCGCTCGTTGGTGGAGTCCATTATCTGGTCTTTGTTGCCATTCCACGCGGCCTCNCCTTTGTAGATGAAGAGAATGTTTTCGCCAATGCCCATCACAGAGTTCATGTCGTGCGTGTTGATGACGGTCGTGGTGTTGTATTCTTGCGTGATAGAGTGGAGGAGATCGTCGATCACAAGAGAGGTTTTGGGATCGAGGCCCGAGTTGGGCTCGTCGCAAAACAGGTATTTGGGGTTGAGCGCGATGGCGCGGGCGATGGCCACGCGCTTTTGCATGCCGCCCGAAATCTCGCCAGGAAACTTTTGCTGGGCCTCCACGAGGTTGACGCGATCTAGGCATTCTTGGGCGCGGCGGGTGCGCTCTCGGAGCGTCATATTGGAGAACATGTCGAGGGGGAACATCACATTTTCGAGCACCGACATGGAGTCGAACAAGGCTGCGCTCTGGAAAATCATGCCCATTTCGCGGCGGAGCATCACCTTGTCGTGCTTCGACATGGCCACAAAGTCGCGCCCGTCGTAGCGTATTTCGCCAGAGGTGGGCTCGAGGAGCCCCACAATGTTTTTCATCAGCACTGTTTTGCCGCTGCCGCTCTGGCCGATGATGAGATTGGTTTTGCCGTTGTCGAAGCGCGCGTTGATGTTGCGAAGCACTTCTTTGTCGTCGAACGACTTATAGAGATGGCTTATTTCTATCATGACAGGAGCTGGGTTAAGAACACGTCGGAACACAGAATGAGGACGCTGCTGTTGACCACGGCGGTGGTGGAAGCCTTGCCCACTTCCACGGAGCCCCCNTCCACAGTGTANCCAAAGTAGGAAGACACGCTGGCAATGATGAAGGCGAAGACGAGGCTCTTGATGATGCTCATCCACACAAACCATTGGTTGAACGAATGCTGGAGGCCGAGGGTGAGGTCGTCGGGCGACAACACGTGGCCCACATAGGCGGTGGCATAGGCGCCCATGATGCCCATGGCCGAAGAGAAGATCACCAGAAACGGCATCATCGTGACGAGCCCGGCGATCTTGGGAAGAATGAGATAGGATGCCGAGTTGACGCCCATGATCTCCAAGGCGTCTATCTGTTGAGTGACGCGCATGGTGCCCAGCTCCGAAGCGATGTTGGAACCCACTTTGCCCGACAGTATCAAGCACATGATGCTCGACGAGAATTCCAGCAGCATAATCTCGCGCGTGGTGTAGCCGCTCACCCACCGCGGCATCCACGGGCTCTGGATGTTGAGCTTCATCTGAATGCATATCACGGCGCCAATGAAGAAGGAAATGAGCAGCACTATGCCGATGGAATCCACGCCCAGCTGCGACATCTCTTTCACATACTGNTTCCAAAACATGCGCAGTCGCTCGGGGCGCGAAAACGTGCGCCCCATCAACAGGATGTAGCGGCCCAGGGCGGTGAGTGCTTTGTCGAGAATCATGCTTTTTCAGTTTAGCGGTGCTGCAAAGGTAAGGCTTTTTAGCGAATAAGCATCATTGGCGGGCGCTTTTTGCATGGCNGTCGTCCCACGAACGGAAAAATCCTGCCAGCAGCGTGCCCGATATGGAGTGCCACGCGCAACTGATGGCGCAGGGCACCACCGAGAGCGGGTTGGCGGCCATGAAGAAGTTGGAGGCAAGGTTGGTGGCGAGGCCGGCGTTCTGCATGCCCACCTCTATGCTGATGGTGCGCCGCTTGGCGGTGTTGAAACCAAAGATGCGGCCCGTGGCATAGCCCAGCAGNTAGCCCAGCGAGTTGTGGCAGAACACCACGAAGAACATCCACGCAAACAGGGCCCAGCCGTTCACGATGAGCTGGTCGCGCACGGCACTGATCACGCCGCCCACGATGCACGCNAGTCCCATCACACTGCAGCCCGGCATCAAACTTTGCACGGCGGCGAAGTGGCGGTTGCGCGAGCCATAATAGTTGATGGTGCAGCCGATGGCGATGGGCAAAACGGTGACGATGAGAATGTTGACAAACATCCCCACGGCATTTATTTCCACCATCTCGCCGGCCGTGAGCTCCATCAGNAGAGGCGTCATCAGCGGCGCCAACAGCGTGGAGGCACACGTCATGCCCACCGAAAACGGCACATCGCCGCGACACAGATAAGACATGATGTTGCTCGACACGCCGCCCGGACAGCAGCCCACCAGCAGTATGCCGAGGGCCAACTGGTGGTCGAGCCGAAACACATGAACCAGCGTGAAGGCCACGAGCGGCATAATCAGATATTGTGCGCACGCGCCGATGAAGATGTCAAACGGCCTCCGCAGCAAGATGCGGAAGTCTTCCACGGTGAGCGTGAGGCCCATCGTGAGCATGATAAANCCCAGAATGGCCGTCTGTGTGGTGCCTTTCACCCACGCCGTGACATCGGGCACGAGAAAGGCCACCACCGCCACGGCAATGACAAACGTGGAGGTGTGGGTGGCGAGCGCGCGGCTCACCGCTTGCAAAAGTCTCAACATGACAAGTCTATTTCGTTGTTTCGTTGCCGAGCCATGCGAAGCGCTCGGCCCAGTCGTCGAGTATCTCGTTGCGCCAGCAGGCCGTGGTGGTGGCGCCTTGCCATTGCGCAAGGGTGGGCTGGTGGCTGCCCGTCTGATCACCATCGGCCGCGGGCATGGTGTCGCGGCAGTCGGTCCACCAGGTGGGGCCCACGGCCATGGGGCGCGCCGTGATGGTGGGGCTCGTGGCAGAATAGGTGCCCACGGCGGGCCATTCGCGGCCAACGGTCAGCGTGCCCGCATGAACGGGAAATCCTGCCAGCGGCGACGTTATCGCATAGTGGAGCGTGGCGGGAGCCTTCGGCGCATATCTCACCACATAGATGCCGTGCCCCTCGTAGCATCCGCCCCAGTCTTGCCGGTCGATGTGCAGGGTGAAACACACGCTGTCGCGCGGAAAATCGGCATCGTTTTGCAGCGGTCCCTTCAGGCGCCACTCCAGCAGACTATACACGGGCACCGTGTCGCGCTCCGTGAGCGGCCCCGTAATCACATAGCACGGCGACTGCCTCATCGGTTCGAATCGCCCGCCCCAGTGATCGTCTGTGGGGTCGTTGATGTCGAAGCGCCGGCCGCCGCGGACCGCAAGGTGGCGCTCGTCGTTGCCCATCAGATAGAGCAGCGAGGGCGTGTCTCCCATTTTCACAATGCCGTTGTAGTAGTGTTTGAAATCATCGCCCATNGCGCCGTGGCCCTTCATCACGTCGCGCCAATAGGCCGCCTGATGATGAGACGGGTCTTTGCCATTGCCGATGAATCCGCGATAGGTGGCATTGTTCTCTATCATCCACAGGTGGGGGAAATGCTCCGCCACGTAGCGATAGGCGTTGGCGCCCCACTTCTTGTTGGGCCCGCCAATCCAATACACCCGCAAGCGCGGCGCAATGTCGGGCGCATCGTGCAGCGCTTGTGCCACGTCTTCGAGCGCGCCCCACACCAGCACCCACAGCGGCCGCTCGTCGGACCGCCGCGCGCACTTCACTATCCACTCGGAACCCTCCGTCGGTGCTGCAAATCCCTGCAGCGGGGCCGGTCCGCGGCGCCCTTGTTTCACCACAGCCTTCAGCTGCGCCACNGTGGGATAGCCATCGGTGTGCGCCGCCAACTGTTTCCGGTCGCGCCCATAGAGGTCGATCATTCTCACGATTTCGGCTGCGCTCCCCGCCCCAAACGAGGGCGAAGACACCAGCCCTTCGATGTCAAACTCGTTGGCATACATCAACAAGTGTATCATCGACTGATTGTCGTCGGGGTCGGTGCCGCCAATGTCGGTGCTCACCANGATGCGCGGTTTCACTTGCCCCATCAATGCCAAGTGGCCCATCAGCGCCACCATCAGCAACAGTTTTCTCATCGTGAGTTGGTGTTTACGCCTCTCTTGTCCGGTGGTCTTCATGGCTTTCGTCATCGCAGCGAAAAACATCCCACTCACTCGGCGGNCTTCCATTCCCTGATGCCGCGGGTCTTGGAGTCGAAGCTGATGCCCACCTTCACCACGCGCTTGCCGCTCATGGCGAACGGGGCGGCATACTGTTTCTCGTCGATTTGGCGGAGCGCTTCGTCGGCGCTGCGGTCGTATTTCATTTCAAAAATGTAGATCACATCGTCGGCCTCCACCGTGGCATCCATGATGCCGTCGCTCGTGTGGCGCTCCACGCGACAATAAAGACCCAGCATCATGAAGATCACGTTCAGCGTGTTGTGGAAATACATCTCCGCATCGCCGGCTATCTTGAAGTCGAGATTGGCATAGAGTGTCTGCAGGCGGCGCATGAAAGCGTCGGTGTGGCCGGCATAGAGTTCCCTCACAAAGGTGGTGGTGGCAAAGAGCTTTTCGCCGCGACCGTTGGTGAGATAGGCCGGCACAAGCGCGTGAGTGAAGCCCTCTCGCACCTCCTCGTTGGGGAAGCCCAGCACGTATTCGCCAAACCGCTCGTCGTAATCTTTGATGGTGAGATATCCCGCTTGATACATGATGGGCAGCGGGTTTTGTTGGAAACTCTCCTTGCCGCTCAGTTCCTCGGCCGACACCCGTCCGCCCGACAGCTCGTCGATGCTGAGATTGGAATGGCGAAGCAGCGTGGTGAGAAACGTGGGCGTGCCTGTGGCAAACCATGAGTTGTCGAGCTCCTTATGCTTGAACACGCGAATCAAACTGAACGGATTATAAATTCCCACACCGCGCTTGCAGAAGTGATAACCGTCGTATTTCTTGCGCAGTCGCTCGCGCATGGTGTCATAATCTGTGCCGTTGGCCTTGGCCAATTCTTCGATGGACTCGCGACAATAGGTGTCGAGCTCGTCGTCGGTGATGCCGCACACGGCTTGGAAATCTGCCGTCATCGAAATGTCGTCGGGCTGATTGAGATCGCTAAACACGCTGATGCGCGAAAACTTTGTGACGCCCGTCAGAAGGGCAAAGCGGATGTGGGCGTCTTGCGATTTGAGGACGCCATAAAACGCCTTCAGTTCGTTGCGAAACTTGTCGTTGAGCCGGCCCTCTTCGAGTGTGGCGGTGAGCGGCTTGTCGTATTCGTCGATGAGAATCACCACCTGCCGCCCCGTTTGCTCGTGGGCACGGCGAATCACGCCGGCAAACCGCGTTGCCAAGGTTTTTTCTGAAGGCCGCGTGCCGTAGTCCTCCTCCCATTTGGAAAGTGCAACGTTTAACAATGTTTCCACGGCCTCCTGCCGGCTGTAGTCTTCGGCATTCATGTCGAGTCGCAGCACGGGGAATGTTTTCCACTCTTGTTCCAGCCCTTCGAGTTTCAGTCCCTTGAAGAGCTCCCGCTTGCCCAGGAAGTAGGCTTCGAGCGTGGAGAGGAGCAACGACTTGCCGAAGCGGCGCGGGCGCGACAAGAAGTAGTATCTGCCGCCGCGTGCCAGGCGGTAAACATATTCTGTTTTGTCAACATAGAAGAAGCCGCCCTCTATAACATTTTGAAACGTCTGGATTCCGATGGGATAAATCATGGCGATGATGGTTTCGTTGTGCAAAGATAGAGAAAACTTTCGACAATGCCAAACGCGCCCCCTTTTTCTTGTCGTCGCCCCCGCCATCACGCGCCCACCCCCGCTCGCGCAGTGCACGGCGGGGGTGGGTGTGATAGTTATGGAGTGGCANCGCGGCAGCTATTCCTCGCGCTGCTCCTTCTCGCGGATGTGTTCCTCATACTCGGCGAGCTCGCGCTCCCCGATGTGGGCCAGTCCGTAGTGCTCGTCGTGCTGACTCAGGTCGAGACCCACGCGCTCGCTGTATGTGCTCACACGCATGGGCAGGAAGTGGTCGATGAGCCAATAACCGGCGTAGCTCATGGCGAAGGTGTAGGCAAACACAATGGCCACCGCGAGGATGTGGTAAAGGAAAACAACGCATCCGTCCCACGTGCCCGCTATCAAGCCCTCCTGAATGAATATGCCCGTGAGCACCGTGCCGAAGATACCACCGGTGCCATGGGTGGGGAACACGTCGAGCGCATCGTCGATCCGGCTATGCGAACGCCAATAGACGGCGATGTTGCAGATGATGGTGATAACAAAGGAGATGAAGAAACTCTGGCCCACCGTGACGTAGCCGGCGCTCGGCGTGATGGCCACCANGCCCACCACACAGCCCACCGCGGCGCCCATGGCCGAGGGCTTGCGACCGCGCAAACAGTCGAAAAATATCCACGTCATCATGGCCGTGGCCGACGCCGTGTTGGTGTTCAAGAAGGCTTTCACGGCCTGCCCGTCGGCATGGAGCGAGCTGCCCGCATTGAATCCAAACCAGCCCAGCCACAGCAGNGCGGCACCCAGCAACACAAAGGGTATGTTGGCCGGCTCCTGATTGCGCGTGTCGGTGCGCCGACGACCCAGGAAGATGGCTCCCGCCAGCGCCGCCACGCCGCTCGACGCGTGGACCACAATGCCGCCCGCAAAGTCGATCACGCCCCACTTCATGAACAGTCCTTCGGGATGCCACGTCATGTGAGCGAGCGGACAATAAATGAAGAAGAAGAAGAAGATCATGAAAAACATATACGCCGAGAAGCGCACGCGCTCTGCAAAAGAGCCGGTGATGAGCGACGGCGTGATGATGGCAAACTTCATCTGAAACAGCGCATAGAGCGCAAGGGGAATGGTGGCGCCACCCAAAACGCTTCCCGCCGGCGTGGTATATACGTCGCCGCCCACGTTGCGAAACATGATGAACGAGAGCGGATTCCCGATGATGCCGCCGATATCGTCGCCAAAACAGAGCGAAAAACCAATGACCACCCACAACACCGATATCAGTCCCATGGCGATAAAGCTCTGCAGCATGGTGGAAATCACATTCTTGGCGCCCACCATGCCCCCGTAGAAAAAGGACAATCCGGGCGTCATCATCAGCACAAAGATGGTGGCCGTGATGAGCCAGGCCACGTCGGCNGCATTGATTTTCTCCCAGTTGCATTCAAAAGAAGGCTCGGCCACAAACACGCCGGCCACTGCGATGAGTGTCATGCAAGCCATGAGCACTATCCAACGTTTTTTGATTTTCATATTGCTTTTCATTATTGATGATGTGTTCTGATGTTGATTGCGCTCTCGACCGCCAACCGATGCGCCACGCTCCGCCGCCAAGCGCGCACCCACGGCCCCACGGTTTTAGGTTCCCCGNCCGCCAGCCTTGNGATTCCNGCCCGCCAGTTTCTCACTTCCTTGCCAGTGGTTTCTCGCTCTGAAACTGCCGGTTTCGCATCGCCCATCTGCCGGTTTTGAAGAATTAAGTTATTAACTTAATTATATTACCTTAATAAAGTAATNATATTACCTTAATAACTTAATTTCCTCCGGGCGTCGGTTTCGGTGTCTTGGGGCGAGGGCCGGCGAGTGGAAGGATGCCGCCCGCGAGGCGGGAAAGTGGGGGCCGCGGAGTCGATAGGCGGGNCCCACGAGACAGAGAGGCGGGGCCCACGAGACAGAGAGGCGGAGCCCACGAGACAGAGAGGCGGAGCCCACGAGACAGAGAGGCGGGGCCGGTGAGGTTGGCGTGCGCCGCGGCCTCAATAGGCTTGCGCGTGAACGCCGGCCACGGCGCGGCCGCTGGGGTCGTTGATGTTTTTGAACTGCTCGTCCCATTCCCGTGCGATGGCGGTGGAGCAGGCCACGCTGGCCTCTTGGGGCACGCTGCGGGCGGCGCTGTCCGACGGGAAGTGNTCGGCGAAGATGGAGCGATAGAAGTATTCCTCCTTGTTGAGCGGNGTGTTGATGGGGAATCGCTCGGCGGCGTGTGCCATCTGTTCGTCGGACACTTGCTCGGCGGTGATCTTCTTCAGGGTGTCTATCCACGAGTAGCCCACGCCGTCGGAGAACTGCTCTTTCTGCCTCCATGCCACTTGCTCGGGCAGCATGGNGGCGAAGGCTTCGCGCACGATGCGCTTCTCCATGGTGTTGCCGGGGCACATCTTGGCTTGGGGATTGAGGCGCATGGCCACGTCGAGAAACTCTTTGTCGAGGAATGGCACGCGGCCCTCCACGCCCCAGGCGGAGAGGCTTTTGTTGGCGCGCAGGCAGTCGTACATGTAGAGTTTGGCGAGCTTGCGCACGGTTTCTTTGTGGAATTCCTCGGCGCTGGGCGCTTTGTGGAAATAGAGATAGCCGCCGAATATCTCGTCGGCGCCTTCTCCGGAAAGCACCATCTTGATGCCCATCGACTTGATGACGCGCGCCAGGAGATACATGGGTGTGGAGGCTCTGACGGTGGTGACGTCGTAGGTTTCTATGAAGTAGATGACGTCGCGCAGGGCGTCGAGGCCTTCCTGGATGGTGTAGTTGATTTCGTGGTGCACGGTGCCGATGTGCTCGGCCACGAGTCGGGCCTTGTCTAGGTCGGGCGCGCCCTTGAGCCCCACGGCGAAGGAGTGGAGTCGGGGCCAGTAGGCTGGGGTTTGCGAGCCGTCTTCGATGCGTCGGTCGGCATACTTCTGTGCCACGGCGGAGATGACCGACGAGTCGAGTCCGCCGGAGAGTAGCACGCCGTAGGGCACGTCGCTCATCAGCTGCCGCCGCACGGCGTCTTCGAGGGCTTGGCGCACATCGTCCACGCTGGCGCCGTTGTTTTTCACGTTGTCGTAGTCCATCCAGTCGCGNGTGTAGTAGCGCTTCATGCCGGGGTTGGCGCTCCAGTAGTAGTGGCCTGGCAGGAAGGGCTCGTAGCGGTCGCATTGTCCTTCGAGCGCCTTGAGCTCGGAGGCCACGTAAACCTTGCCGTCTGCATCGTAGCCGATGTAGAGCGGTATCACGCCGATGGGGTCGCGGGCGATGAGGAATCGGTGGTCTTCTTCGTCGTAGAGGGCGAAAGCGAAGATACCGCTAAGGCTTTCGAGCATGCCCTCGATGGGCCCGCCTTTCGCTTTCCACTCGCGATAGAGGGGCAGAATCACCTCGCAGTCGCTGCCCGTGCTGAAGGTGTAGCTGTCGGCGTAGCGGCGGCGGATGTCTTGATGATTGTAGATCTCACCGTTCACCGCCAGCACCTGCTTGTCGTCGGGCGAGAACAGGGGCTGCCGCCCGCTCTCGGGGTCCACGATGGACAGTCGCTCGTGGGCCAGGATGGCCGTTGGGCCGCAGTAGATGCCGCTCCAGTCGGGCCCGCGGTGACGNATCTTCTGACTCATGCGCAACGCTTTTTGTCGCAGCGCGTCGCATTGCTGCTCGATGTTGAAAATGCTTACGATTCCACACATAGTCGTTGTTGTATTTGTTTAAGCTTGCACGGCCATGAAAGGGCAACGCCGGCGCACCGGAAGGGCGGCGCCGAGCGAGCCTGCCACTCATCTATATATATNCGCGCGCGCGAGGGCGGCGTGGGCCGATGCCGTGGCCGGCGAGGCGGAGGGCCTTGGCGAGGGTGGCGTGGATGCCCAACGGGCCGACTGCCAGGCGGCGGCGGTCGGCTCTTGCTACCCCGAAACGGGTGACACAGAGGAGGGCTTTGGGTGCTTTCATGCCTTGATGTTTTAATTTGTTGTTACTATCGAACGAATGACATTTTGCTNGTTTATGAGTGCAAAATTACGGCNTTTTGAAAGATAAAACAACGGAATTGGTGCGTTTTGATATTTGATTTTCAACTTAGGTTTCAATGTGTTTGCATTTTGCGGACAATGGTTTCAAATTGTAAGCGCGCGGCCCTGCGAACGGTACAATCTGTAATTTTGAATCGAATTGTAGTGNCTTTTCTGTTATTTTCTATTGCCCNTTTTTGCAAAAAGTGTTACCTTTGCATCGTGAAATCAAGCAAAACGAAAGTTTAAAGCCACAAAACGAGCAAAATGATACACCGCATACCCTTCACCAAGATGCACGGCGCCGGCAACGATTACATCTATGTAAACACGCTGCTCTACTCGGTGCCCGACCCCGCTGCGGCGGCCATCAAATGGAGCGCNCCCCACACGGGCATCGGCAGCGACGGCTTGGTGCTCATTGGNTATGCAGACACGCCAGCGGCCGACTACAGTATGCGCATCTTCAACGCCGACGGATCGGAGGCCATGATGTGTGGCAACGCCAGCCGGTGCATCGGAAAATATCTGTATGAGCGGGGCCTCACNGACAAGACGGTGATACGCTTGCAAACGCTGTCGGGCGTGAAAGTGCTGCAGCTCCATGTGAACGCGGGCATCGTGGAGAGCGTCACGGTGGACATGCTGGAGCCGCGAATGAAGGCGCCGGCACAGTTTGGCGTGAAGNGCGGCGGCGCCATCGACCACGAACTCACGGCCGACGGGCGTGCCTTTTGCGGCACCTTCGTGTCGATGGGCAATCCCCATTTCGTGATATTTGCCNACGATGCCGAGACGCTCGACGTGGCCCGCTATGGCCGCACGCTGGAGCATCACGAGGTGTTTCCCGAGCGGTGCAANATAGAATTTGCCTGCGTGAAGCCCGACGGCACCATCCGCACCCGTGTGTGGGAGCGCGGCAGCGGNATCACCATGGCCTGCGGCACGGGCGCCTGCGCCACCGCCGTNGCTGCCGCCTCCACGGGGAGGAGCCCGCGCCACGCGCTGATAGCCATGGACGGCGGCGCGCTCGACATCGACTGGCGCGACGACAATCATGTGTATATGACGGGCCCCGCGGCCTTTGTCTTTGACGGCGAAATCGCTTTGTAACGACGCAAACTTAACAACATAAGAGAAAAATGGCACTCATCAACGAACATTTCCTGAAGCTCTCGAAGAACTATCTCTTCGCAGACATTGCCAAGAAGGTGAACGCCTTCAAGGTGTCGCACCCGAGGGCGCAGGTCATCAGTCTGGGCATCGGCGACGTGACACAGCCGCTGGCCCCCGCGGTGATCGAAGCGATGCACCGCGCCGTGGACGACATGGCCACCCGCGAACACTTCCACGGCTACGGGCCCGAGCAGGGCTACCTGTGGCTGCGCGAGGCCATCGTGAAAAACGATTTCCTGCCCCGCGGCATTCACATCGACCCGTCGGAGGTGTTTGTCAACGACGGCGCCAAAAGCGACACGGGAAACATCGGGGAACTGGTGCGCTGGGACAACTCNATGGCCGTGACCGACCCCATCTATCCGGTNTATATCGACTCGAATGTGATGAACGGACGGGCGGGCACGCTGCTCGAAGGTGGCCGCTGGAGCAACGTGACCTATATGCCCTGCAACGAGGCCAACGGCTTCACGCCGCAGATTCCCGACCACCGCGTGGACATGATCTACCTGTGCTACCCCAACAATCCCACGGGAACGGTGATNTCGAAAGAGGAGTTGCGCAAGTGGGTGAACTACGCGCTGAAGAACGACGCCATCATCTTCTACGACGCCGCCTACGAGGCTTACATCTGCGAAGACGGGGTGCCCCACTCCATCTATGAGATCAAAGGAGCCCGAAAGTGCGCCATTGAGTTTCACAGCTACTCGAAGACGGCCGGCTTCACCGGCGTGCGCTGCGGCTACACCATCGTGCCCAANGAGCTCACCGCTGCCACCCTTGAGGGCGACGAGCGCCACNAGCTCAACCCACTGTGGGACCGCCGGCAGTGCACCAAGTTTAACGGCACAAGCTATATCTCGCAGCGCGCCGCCGAAGCGATATACACGCCCGAGGGCAAGGAGCAGATACGCGAAACCATCGACTACTACATGGGCAACGCCCACTTGATGCACCAAACGCTCACCGCGCTGGGCCTNAAGGTGTATGGCGGCGTGAACGCGCCCTATCTGTGGGTGAAAACGCCCGACGGCGCCGCCTCGTGGAAGTTTTTCGAGCAGATGCTCTACGGCGCCCAGGTGGTGTGCACGCCAGGCGTGGGCTTTGGTCCAGCCGGCGAAGGCTTCGTGCGCCTCACCTCGTTTGGGCGGCGCGAAGACTGCGAAGAGGCCCTGCAGCGCATTGCCAAGTGGCTCAACGGCTAAGCCCGCGCGCCGGCGGCCCCACGGATTATCGACACAGAGACGAATGACATAAGTGAGTNTTCCATCCCAAGTTGAACATCTAAAAAGACTGATTATGAAGGATTTCCATTTGAAAGGCACGGCCGCCGCACTCGCTGTGGCGCTAGCTGCCCCCACTTATGCACAAGACACCGTGGAAGCCACCATTGCCGCCGACGTGGTGAACCAATACATCTGGCGCGGACAAGACCTGGGCGACGTGGCCGTGCAGCCCACCCTGGGCGTGGCCTACAAGGGGCTGTCGCTCACGGCGTGGGGCAGCTACGGACTCACCGACCCCGACGACACCAAGGAGTTTGACCTCACTCTGGCCTACTCGCTGGGGGGCTTCCACATCGGTCTCACCGACTATTGGTTTAACACCCCCAACGAGAAGTATTTCCAATATGCAGCCCACAAGACCAGCCACGTGTTTGAAGCCAACGTGGGCTACGACTTTGGCCCCGTGGCCCTGCAGTGGTACACCAACATCGGCGGCAACGACGGCGTGAACCACAGCGGCCGGCGCGCCTATTCGTCCTATGCAGAGGTGAGCGCCCCCTTCCGCCTGGCCACGTGCCAATGGACGGCCACGGTGGGCATCGTGCCCTACGCCACCTCGTTCTACCGCGACGCCGGCCACTTCGCCCTGACCAACGTGAGCCTGCGCGCCACCAAGGAGCTGAAAATCACCCCCTCGTTTGCAGTGCCCGTGTTTGCAGGCATCACGGCCAATCCCAGCAACGAGAAAGCCTATCTCGTGTTTGGATTCACCCTCAAAGCGCTGTAATCCATTCACACCAACAGCAAAAAACGATACGATATCAACAAAAATGACTACCTTTGCACAGCAAACTTAAACAGAGGTGTCACCACAAACAGACTCAGATTGTTTAATATAACCCACAAACAAATGGCAAACTTAAGATTCCAAGTAGTTGAGGAGGCCTTCAAGAAGAAGCCGCTCGAAGTTGAAGCGCCACAAGAGCGCCCGTCGGAGTACTTTGGCAAGTATGTCTTCACCCGCGACAAGATGTACAAATACTTGCAGAAAGACATCTACGAAAAACTCATCGACGTGATCGACAACGGCACACCGCTCGATCGCTCCATCGCAAACGCCGTGGCGCAGGGCATGAAGCAATGGGCCGACGACAACGGCGTGACCCACTATACACACTGGTTCCAGCCGCTCACCGAGGGCACCGCCGAGAAGCACGACGCCTTCATAGAGCACGACGGAAAGGGAGGCATGATAGAGGAGTTCTCCGGCAAACTGCTCATGCAGCAGGAGCCCGACGCCTCGTCGTTCCCCAGCGGCGGCATCCGCGCCACGTTTGAAGCCCGCGGCTATTCGGCATGGGACCCCACGTCGCCCGTGTTTATCATCGACGACACCCTCTGCATTCCCACCATCTTCATCTCCTATACGGGCGAGGCGCTCGACTACAAAGCGCCCCTCAAACGCGCACTCCGCGCCGTGGGCGACGCCGCCAGCGCCGTGGCCCGCTACTTCGATCCGAAGGTGAAAAAGGTGACGAGCAACCTCGGATGGGAGCAGGAATACTTCCTTGTGGACGAGGGACTCTATTCGGCACGGCCAGACTTGATGCTCACGGGCCGCACCCTGATGGGCCACGACTCGGCGAAAAACCAGCAAATGGACGACCACTACTTTGGCACCATCCCCGACCGCGTGCAGGCTTTCATGAAGGACCTCGAGATTCAGGCACTGCAATTGGCCATCCCCTGCAAGACCCGCCACAACGAAGTGGCCCCCAACCAGTTTGAAGTGGCGCCCATCTTCGAAGAGACCAACCTTGCCGTGGACCACAACATGCTCCTGATGTCGCTCATGAAACGAGTGGCCCGCAAGCACGGATTCCGCGTGCTNCTCCACGAAAAGCCCTTCGACGGCATCAACGGCTCGGGCAAACACAACAACTGGAGCCTGTCCACCGACACGGGCATCCTGCTCCACGCGCCCGGCAAGACGCCCGAGCAAAACCTGCGATTCGTGACCTTCGTGGTGGAAACCCTCATGGGCGTTTACAAGCACAACGGCCTGATCAAAGCCTCCATCATGAGCGCCACCAACGCCCACCGTCTCGGCGCCAACGAAGCGCCCCCCGCCATCATCTCGTCGTTCCTGGGCAAGCAGGTGTCGGAGCTGCTGGAGCACATCGAAAAGGCCGACAAGGAAGACCTCTTCTCGCTGGCCGGCAAGCAGGGCATGAAGCTCGACATCCCCGAAATCCCCGAGCTGCTCATCGACAACACCGACCGCAANCGCACCAGCCCCTTTGCCTTCACGGGCAACCGCTTCGAATTCCGCGCCGTGGGCTCNGAGGCCAACTGCGCCAGCGCCATGATTGCACTCAACGCTGCCGTGGCCGAAGCGCTCGTGAACTTCAAGACCCGCGTNGACGCGCTCATTGCTAAAGGGCAAGACCAAACCAGCGCCATCATCGACATTCTGCGCGAAGACATCAAGACCAGCGCNCCCATACGCTTCGATGGCAACGGATATTCCGACGAATGGGTGGAAGAAGCCACGCGCCGCGGCCTCGACGTGGAGAAATCGTGCCCCGTGATCTTCGATCGCTATCTCGACGACGACAGCGTGAAAATGTTTGAGAGCCTCAACATCATGAACCGCAAGGAGCTCGAGGCGCGCAACGAAGTGAAATGGGAAACCTACACGAAGAAGATACAGATAGAGGCGCGCGTGCTGGGCGACCTCACCATGAANCACATCATTCCCGTGGCCACTCACTATCAGAGTCAGCTGGCCAAGAATGTGAGCAACATGATCGACGTGTTCGGCCCCGAGGAGGGCAAGCAGCTCACGGCAAGGAACATCAAGATCATCAAGGAGATTGCAGAGCGCACGCAGACCATCGAAACGATGGTGGAAGAGCTGGTGAACGCCCGCCGCGTGGCCAACAANATTGAGTCGGAGCGCGAGAAAGCTATCGCTTATCACGACAACGTGGAGCCCAAGATGGACGAAATACGCTACCACATCGACAAGCTGGAGCTCACCGTGGCCGACGAACTCTGGACGCTGCCCAAGTATCGCGAGCTGCTCTTCATCCGCTAAACNGGCCCTGGCGCGCCGCCCGTTGCTCCCTGCGATGGCAGCGGCGGCAGCGCCATCGGGCATCGCGGCACGGCTCCGCCGGCGTCCTTGCGGCGCGAGCGCAGTGCACTAAAAAATCACAATAGGTAATCCACATAGCAAGGACGCCCACATTTAAACAATCTATTTCTTTTATTGGTTGTTTAAGTTTGCGACGGGGAATGTTCGTGAGAACGTTCCTCGTTTTCTATGTCTGCCGGCCCACTCGTGAAGGNGCACGCCAATGCGAGCCGTCGCCTGCCGTGCCGGCGATGGAGCTCTGTGGGAGAGAAAGCGTGTGGATGGCGCTTTGCCTGCGGGCGTGCGGCCCTCTCAGCGCATGGCAAGGGCGCGATTTTCGGCCTGCTCCATGATTTCGCGCTCGCCGGGGCCCTTGTCGTTGATGCCGCAGAGGTGGAGTATGCCGTGGATGATCACGCGGTGGAGCTCTTCGTCGTAGGGACGATGGAAGAGCTCGGCATTGGAGCGCACGGTGTCGAGCGATATCACGATGTCGCCGTGGATGGTGTTGCCATCGGTGTAGTCAAAGGTGATGATGTCGGTGAAGTAGTCGTGGCCCAAGTATTCGCGGTTCACTTCGAGTATTTTGTCGTCGTTGGTGAACAGGTAGCCTATGTCTCCCGCCTTCTTTCCGTAGGAGTTGGCCACGGCGCGTATCCAGCGGGTGATGTCGCGGCGCCTCAGTGGCGGCATCTTCACGCCTTCGGCTTGATATGAAATCATTCTGTGGGGGGATTTTGGGGTTGGGGCAGCAGCGCCGTGATGTCGTGGCCAAAGTGTTCGAGCTCTCGCGCCACGGAGCTGCTGATGTGCGACNATGCNGGGTCGGCAAANAGGCACACGGTTTCCACGCCGGTCAGTTGTCGGTTCACTTCGCCCATCTCGCGCTCATATTCGAAGTCGTGCACCGAGCGCACGCCCTTCACAATGAATTGCGCTCCGATGCGGCGGCAGAAGTCGGTGGTGAGGTCGGCATAGGCCTCCACGGCCACGCGGGGCTCGCCGGCATAGTAGCTGCGAATGGTGCGCACCCGCTCTTCGGCCGTCTGCCGATATTGCTTGTGCTCGTTGTGGCCCACGCCTATCACCACGCGGTCGAACAGTTGCAGGGCGCGGCGCACGATGTCGTGGTGTCCGCGGGTGAAGGGGTCGAAACTCCCCGTGAAGGCTGCCGTTTTCATGAGTTCTGAGTTTGGGATGTGGTGTTTATGGTGGTGGGCGGCGCGAATGGCGGCGTGCGGTGGGCGGCGGTGGCGCAGGGGCGTCCTCCCGCTGGGCACGCGGCGCTTCACNCCTCGTCGAAGATGCTTCCNTGCATGATGTTTCCGCCATAGGGATTGCGGCCAAAGTGGCGATAGGCCAGCTCGGTGGCCATGCGCCCGCGAGGGGTGCGCTTGATGAAGCCCTCCATGATGAGAAACGGCTCATACACATCTTCGATGGTGCCAGCGTCCTCGCCGATGGCCGTGCCTATGGTNGTGAGCCCCACGGGGCCGCCGCGAAACTTGTCGATGATGGTGAGCAATATCTTGTTGTCTATTTCGTCGAGACCGTATTGGTCGATNTTGAGGGCTTCGAGGGCCATGCGGGCGATGCCGGTGTCGATGCTTCCCGAGCCCTTCACCTGGGCAAAGTCGCGCACACGGCGCAGCAGCGCGTTGGCAATGCGCGGCGTGCCCCTGCTGCGGCGTGCTATCTCTATGGCGGCGTCGGCCGTGATGGGCACTTTCAGGATGGCCGCCGAGCGCTCTATGATGCGCTGCAACACCTCGGGGTCGTAGTATTCCAGGTGCATGTTGATGCCGAAGCGGGCCCGCAGCGGCGCCGTGAGCATGCCGCTCCGGGTGGTGGCGCCCACGAGCGTAAACGGGTTCAGGTCGATCTGTATGCTGCGCGCCGAGGGGCCTTTGTCAATCATGATGTCGATGCGATAGTCCTCCATGGCCGAGTAAAGATACTCTTCCACGACGGGCGACAGACGGTGTATCTCGTCGATAAACAGCACATCNCGCGGCTCCAGCGAGGTGAGGATGCCGGCCAGGTCGCCAGGCTTGTCGAGCACGGGCCCCGACGTGATCTTGAACCCCACGCCCAGCTCGTTGGCAATGATGTTGCTCAGCGTGGTCTTGCCCAGTCCCGGCGGACCATGCAGCAGCGTGTGNTCGAGCGGCTCGCCACGATATTTGGCGGCTTCCACGAACACCTGGAGGTTTTCCACCACCTTTTGCTGCCCGCTGAAGTCGCCGAAGCGCAACGGCCGGAGCGCGTTTTCAAACTCCTTTTCGGCCGAAGATGCCTGCTCGCGCCTAATGTCGAAATCGTCTTGCATTCGGGCACAAAGGTAAGAAGAAAAAATGAATCGTGCAAGAAGCATGCGCATTCGTCCAAAATTCTTGCAAAATTGTTCAGCACGCCGCTTTTTGCCCGCCGAAAGTTTGGACNGTGAACGGGAAAACCCTATCTTTGCATCATCNATCCGAAGATCACTCACCTATACAACTATATTATGGAAAGAACTTGGAGATGGTTTGGCAAGAACGACAAGATCACCCTTGCCATGCTGAAAGAAATCGGGGTGGAAGGCATCGTCACGGCGCTGCACGACGTGCCCCTCGGCGAGGTTTGGACTCGCGAAAAAATAAGCGACCTGCGACGCNACATCGAGGCCCAAGGGCTGCGCTGGAGCGTGGTGGAGAGCCTGCCCGTGGTGGAAACCATCAAGTATGGCGGCGCCGACCGCGACGAGCAAATCGACATCTACAAGCAGAGCCTGCGCAACCTCGCCGCCGAAGGCATACACACCGTGTGCTACAACTTCATGCCCGTGCTCGACTGGGCCCGCACCGACCTGCTCCACCCCAACCCCAACGGCTCGTCCAACCTCTTCTTCTCGTATGCCGAATTTGCCTATTTCGACATCTACATCCTCAAGCGCGAAGGCGCAAGAGCCGAGTGGGAAGCCTTCCGATTCCCCGAACAACTGCCCCAGGCCGCCGGCCGCAACGTGCTCGCCGAAGCCGACGAACTGGCCAAAACCATGACCCCCGAGAAAGACCACCGGCTGGTGGAAAACATCGTCATCAAGACCCAAGGCTTCGTGTCGGGCAACTTCAANGAGGGCGACGAGCACCCCCTGGAGCTCTTCCACGAACTGCTCGCCCACTATCGCGGCATCGACAAGCAAGCCCTCCGCCAAAACATGAAATACTTCCTCGAAGCCATCATGCCCGTGTGCAACGAATGCGGCATCAACATGTGCGTGCACCCCGACGACCCACCCATAGAAATCCTCGGACTGCCCCGCATCGTGCGCACCGCCGACGACATACGATGGATGCTCCAAGCCGTGGACAACCCCCACAACGGCCTCACCTTCTGCGCCGGAAGCCTCTCGGCAGGCGCCTACAACAACGTGGTGGAGATGGCCCGCGAATTCGCACCACGCACCCACTTCGTGCACCTGCGCTCGTGCCACATCTTCCCCAACGGCGACTTCACCGAGGCCAGCCACCTCGGAGGGCGCGCCGACATCATCGAACTGGCACGCATCTTCGAACAGCAAAACACCACGCTGCCCATGCGCGTGGACCACGGCATGACCATGCTCGGCGACGAAAACAAAGGCTACAACGCCGGATACTCCTTCCTCGGGCGCATGTTTGCCATGGCACAAGTACAAGGCATCCTCGCCACCGTCGATCGCGAGCTCGGCATACCCTACCGCCAGCCCGGATTCTACGACTAAACCACACCACCCCAAACGCTCAACCCTAAACACAACACACACATGAACTCCCTATTCAACATCCAAGACAACGTGACCGTCATCACCGGCGGCACAGGAGTGCTCGGCCGCACCATCGCCAAGTATCTGGCTGCCGAAGGCGCCAAAGTCATCATCCTCGGCCGCAAAGCCGACGTGGGAAACGCCATCGTGGACGACGCCAAAAAAGACGGACTCACCATCCAATTCATGCAAACCGACGTGATGGAGCCCGCCATCGTGGAGCAAAACTGCCGCGACATCCTCAACCTCTACGGACGCGTTGACACACTGCTCAACGCCGCAGGAGGCAACATGCCCGGCGCCACCATCGCCCCCGACAAAACATTCTTCGACCTCGACCCCGCACAATTCCAAACCGTGCTCAACCTCAACCTCACCGGCACCGTCATCCCCACCCAGGTGTTCCTCCGCCCCATGGTGGAACAAGGCGCCGGCGCCATCATCAACTTCTCCTCCATGGCCGCATTCCGACCCATGACACGCGTGTGCGGATACGCCGCCGCCAAGGCCGGCATCAGCAACTTCACCGCATACATGGCCACCGAATGCGCAAAGAAATTCGGCGAAAACATTCGCGTGAACGCCATCGCCCCAGGATTCTTCATCACCGAACAAAACCGCGCGCTCCTCACCAACCCCGACGGCAGCTACACACAGCGCGGACAAGACGTCATCCGGCAAACGCCCTTCGGACGCATGGGCGAGCCCGAAGAACTCTGCGGCACCATACACTACCTCATGAGCCCCGCAGCCAAATTCGTCACCGGCACCGTGGCCGTGGTGGACGGCGGCTTCAACTGCTTCGCCATGTAGCCACCCGAAGCCAATAGCGCCGCCAACCGCCGCCTCATCGCGCGGCCATCCACACAGCGCCCGTGCAGCAGCTTCCCATCGGAAACCGCCGCACGGGCGACTTTTATCCCCAACCGAAAAACAGAACAATCCTCGCCCAATCCGCCGGTTTGCACTGTACAACTTTTTCCTCCATCTAGATGTTAAAATGGAATTTCGGCACATTTTTCCCGCCATTTCGACGCCCCGTTTTTACAAAAATTCCGCCTTTGGAATCCTCATCCCCCAGTCTTCCACGCGCTATCCAATGGTTTTGCACTCGCTATCCCTTAGTTTCGCACGCGCCCGCCGCCCAACAATCAACGCTCCGCCGACATCCGGCCTTTGCCCATGCCGCCATTTCGCGGCGCCCGTGCGGCCGTTTTCCATCGTTTAAATGGCCGTTTTTCATCGCTCCACCCCCGCCTAAAACAGCAAAAATTTAAAGACGAACTTTAAAATTCTGACGTTTTTTTTAAAGTTCATCTTTAAATTTTGGTATCTCCGAAGCGCGGATNTTCATCCTATCTGTCGCGCGCCATCGGGCGATGGCCCTAGCGGGCGGTGTAGAAGTCTGTGATGCGGCGGATGGCGCGCGAGCAGACGGGGCAGAAGTGGTCCACCTGATTGATCTTCATGCGGCACTCCTGGGCGGGCCGATATACGCCGTGCGACTGATAGCCGCCGCCCTCGAACACGCCCACGCGCTGCGTGGCCTGATNNATGAGCTGCCACTCGGCGTCGGTGCGGGCTTTGCGATAGTCGGGGATAGCTGCCGGCGGCGTGGGCACGGGTGTGCCGGCGGGCATCATGTCGGCCCACTTCTTCGAGAAGTCGGCCAGCGTGGTGAGGTTGGGTTCCCATGGCTCCACGTCGGCGGGATAGCGCGACACGGGGTCGTCGCCATAGTCGTATTCGTCGCCCAGCCCTCCATAGGCATGGCCAAACTCGTGAACGAGCACGGGCTTGAAGGTGGGATGGTCCGACGTGGTCACCGTGATGGTGTTGTAGATGCCGCCTCCGCCGTAGCGATCGGTGTTGACCATCACGATGATATGCTCGAAGGGCACTTCNCCCAGCAGGTCGTAGAGCTTGTGCATGCGGTCGGTCATCAGATAGCGGTCCACGCGAAACGTGTCGTANCGCGTTCCCGTCACGCTGCGTGTCCACTGCCCCAGCCTTGGCACTGTGGCGCCGCTGTCGGGCGCGGCCACGCCTAGGGCCACCACGTTGAAGCGATGGCGCATCGATGCGAAGGGCTCGTGGGAGAACAGGGCATCAACGGCGCGCTGGCAGTCGGCGTAGAATTTGGGCAACTGCTGGCGGGTGTAGCCTTCGGGCACAATGACGATGTCCACGCAGTCGGTGATGTTGCCGCTCTGCAACACGTGGCGCTGCTCATAGCCCTCGGCGGGCACGGGGCGGATGAGCGGGTCGGCGGGGTTGATGCGGTGGGTGTATCGGGCCGTCACACGATTGTGAAAGTCGGTGAGTTCCACCGTGATGCGCGCGGGCCGCTTGGGAAATGGCACCATGCAGGTGTGCTCGAAGGCGCGCGGCGTCAGGGCCGCCTCTTCGGTGCTCTGCCACTCTTGGAAGAGCGTGGCAAAGGTGTTGGCATAGATCAGGCTGTCGTTGGCGTCGTCGNGCACGGTGATGCGGGCGTTGCTGTTCAGATAGATTTCCGACAGCCGGCTCTTGCGCCCGGCCCACTGGGGCATGGAGAGCGCCTCCTTCAGATAGATGTTTTGTTGGCCACTGTCGCCGGCCAGGATGTAGTCGAGCCGCAGGGTGCGATTTTCAAAATAGCGGTCGNAGTCTTGCGCNCCGCCGAGCGTGGCCACGAGGAGCAGGGCGAGGAGGGAGAAATAGCGATGAAATGGGCGATTTTTCATGGTGAATGGTGATTTTTGCACGCTGATTTTTGGGGTGAACAGTCGTTAAATGGCGGCTCGATGGGCCACGATTTTAATCCGGCCGATGACTATTCTGCGGCGGGCGCTGCGGTGGCGGGCCGGTTGATGCTCTCCATCAGTTTGATGGCATCCACATAGCGGGCGATGCCTTCGGCCACGCGCTTGGCGTCTTGCATGGCGTGCACCACGGTGGCTTGGCGGTTGGCCACGTCGCCTCCGGCAAAGACGCCCTTGCGCGTGGTCATGCCATAGGGCATCTCTCGTGTGAGCACATAGCCGCGCTCGTCCACGTCGATGCCCGTGGTGGTGCTTACAATGCGACTGGCGGGCACCGAGCCCACGGCCATAATCACCTTGTCGGCCTTCATNGTGCGGCGCTGCGGCGGGGTGGCCGATGGCTGCCCTTCGGCAGGCGGGGTGGCGGTTTCGACCACCACCTCGGTCAGCCGGCCGTTGTCGTCGTGTATCTCCACGATGCTGCTGCTCCAGTTGAAGCGCACGCCCTCCTCCACNGCTTCGTCGTATTCGGCGCGCAGGGCGGCCATCTCGTTGATGGTGCGGTGATAGATCACGTCCACCGAGGCGGCGCCCAGGCGCAGGGCGGTGCGCGCGGCGTCCATGGCGGTGTTGCCACAGCCAACGACAAACACGTGGTCGCCCTCGCTCACCATCACCTCTTCGCGCCCGATGGCGCCCTCGTTGTAAAGGCTCACGCGTCGCAAGAAGTATATCGCGAGGCGCACNCCNTCGAGCTGGTTGCCTGGNATGTTGAGCATCTTGGGCTTGCCCGTCCCCGTGCCCATAAAGATGGCGTCGAAGCCTTGGGCAAACAGGTCGTCGATGGTGAAATCTTCNCCCGCCGTGCAGTTGCAGTGTATCGGCACGCCGAGGCGCTCTATCTTCTCGATTTCGCGGCGCACCACCTCCTTCGGCAGTCGGTATTCTGGGATGCCAAACATCAGCACGCCGCCGGCCTCGGGCTCCATTTCGAAGATTTCCACGCTGAACCCCTGGCGCGACAGGTCGCCGGCGATGGTGAGTCCGGCGGGCCCCGACCCTATCACGGCCACGCGCCCGCGGGTCTTTTGCGGCAGCGTTTCGCCCATCAGCCCCATGTCGCCATCGAAGTCGGCGATAAATCGCTCCAGCTTTCCGATGTTGATGTGTGCCCCCTTCTTGCCCAGCACGCAGTNGCCTTCGCACTGCCGCTCGTGGGCGCACACCCGCCCGCACACGGCCGGCAGATTGCTCTTGGCGTGGATCATCTCCATGGCGTTGCCGAGATTGCCCTTCGACAACTCGTGAATCCAGTCGGGGATATCGTTGCCTATGGGGCATCCCTTCTTGCATTGAGGCACCTTGCAGTGCAGACATCGCTTGGCCTCGGTGATGGCCTCGAGCATGGTGTAGCCCGTGCTCACCTCCTTGTTCAGGCTGATTTCTTTTCCCATTCCGTTGATTTGTTTTAGTGTGTTGCGTGGATGCAAAGGTAAAAAGAATTAGCCAAACGGTCAAAAATCGGTCAATAAAGTACCATGTTTTTCGGCGAATAATCACTAATTTTGCAGCAGAAAAACATCCCCTGCGGGAATCTAACCTTCAAAATATAACGCTAACCCATGAAAAAAGCCCTATTCCTGATGGCCGCGTGCGCCCTATCGCTGTGCGCCAGCGCGGGCAATGTGACCATCCGCACAAAGAACACGGCGCTCGTGCTCAATGCCGACAACGGCGCCACGCTGCGCCANCTCTACTACGGCGCCGCCATTTCCGACCGCGAAGTGAGCCAGCTCACCGATGCCGGGCAAGACATCGGCGCCGACGCCTATCCAGCCTTCGGGCAAAACGCCATGGAGCTGCTGCCGGCCGTGCAGGTGATACACAACGACGGGCAGCTGTCGCTCTATCCCACCGTTGACGGCGTGAGCACGCGCAGCGANGGAAATGCCACCGTCACCACCGTGACGCTCACCGACAAGGTGTATCCCGTGACGGTGAAAGTNTGCTACAAAGCCTTCTCCACCTGCGACATCATCGAAACNTGGACCGAAATCTCCCATCGCGAGAAGAAGGCCCTGCGACTGCAACGCTTCGACTCGGGCCACCTCGCCTTCCCGCAGGGCAACGCGTGGATGATGCATTTTCATGGCGACTGGAGCGCCGAATTCTATCCCACANTGGAGCCCATCACCCCCGGCGTCAAGATGATACGCAACAGCGACGGCGACCGCAACGCTCACACCGACTCGCCCGAAATCATGCTCTCCCTCGACGGGCAACCCCAAGAACACAGCGGGCGCGTCATCGGAGCGGCGCTCTGCTGGAACGGCAACTTCGAACTGCGCGTGAACACCTGGCTCAACAAGCTCCACCACTTCTACGCCGGCATCTCGCCACAGGCCGCCGACTATCTGCTCGAGCCCGGCGAAACGTTTGCCACACCCCACCTGGCGCTCTGCTGGAGCAACGAGGGGCTGGGCGGCGTGTCGCGCAACTTCCACCACTGGGCACGGCACGAGGGCATGCTCCNCCACGGCGACACCACGCGCGACATCCTGCTCAACTCGTGGGAAGGCGTGTACTTCGACATCAAAGAGCCCGAAATGTTCCAGATGATGCAAGACATCAAAGACATGGGAGGAGAGCTCTTCGTGATGGACGACGGATGGTTTGGACAAAAATATCCCCGCAACGACGACAAAACCACACTGGGCGACTGGGCCGTGGACCGCAACAAACTGCCCAACGGCATCGGCGCACTCACACAAAAGGCACGGCAGCTGGGCATCAAATTCGGCATCTGGGTGGAGCCCGAAAGCTCAAACACCGTCTCCGAATTCTACGAAAAGCATCCCCAATGGGTGCTCCAAGAGAAAGGCCGCCCCGTGAAAAAGGGGCGCGGAGGCACGCAGGTGCTCCTCGATCTCTGCAACCCCGCAGTGCAAGACTTCGTGTTTAAGCTCATCGACAACCTGATGACCGAAAACCCCGACATTGCCTACATCAAATGGGACGCCAACTGCGCCCTCCAAAACTATGGCTCCACCTATCTGCCACCCCAAAAACAGAGCCACCTCTACATNGAATATCACCGCGGACTGCTCAAAGTGCTCGANCGCATCCGCGAAAAATACCCCGACCTCGTCATCCAAGACTGCTCCTCGGGCGGCGGACGGGCCAACTACGGACTGCTGCCCTACTTCGAAGAGTTCTGGACCTCCGACAACAACGACCCCTACCAGCGCGTCTTCATACAGTGGAGCACCAGCTACTTCTTCCCCTCCAACGCCATGGCCCAGCACATCGCACACTCGCCCTATTGGAACACCGGCCGCGCCACACCCATTAAATATCGCACCGACGTGGCCATGAGCGGCCGACTCGGAATAGAGCTCCAGCCCGCCAAGATGACCGACGAAGAGCGCGAACAAACACGCCGAGCNGTGGCCGACTACAAAACCATCCGCGAGCTCGTGCAGCTCGGCGAGCTCCACCGCCTCGTGAATCCCTACGACGAGCGAACAGGCTTCTCCTCCTTCCTCTTCACCAACGACAGCCACAGCCGCGCCGTGCTCTTCGCCCACAGAGTGAAATACCTCTACAACATCGTGGAACAGCGCGTGCGGCTCCACGGCCTCGACCCCAACCGCACCTACCGCTTCAAAGAGCTCAACGTGAAAATAGGACAAGAGCCCTCACGCCTCAACGGACAAGCCTTCAGCGGCCGGCTCCTCATGGACACCGGCATCGACCTGCCCCTCGACAAAGACTACGCCTCCTGCATCTTCGAGCTCAACGCCGAATAGCGCAAACAGCAACCCCGCAGTCCACAGCGCCGCACCCTCAACCCCTTGACGGGGCACCCCCTCCGCCCCACCATGCGGCCACCATAGCCCGCAGCGACGCCCCAACCGCCGCCGCGGGCTCTCTCATGCCACACCGGNCAAGCACGATGTCGCCCGCCGCCGAGCATATCNAAGACCCTGAAGGGGTCGTAGGTCCGCACGAGAGTGCGGACGCAATAACCCACGGTGGCACAATGAGTGCCTCCGTGGGTATATCGTGTTCCCCGCAATCGACCTCGAAGAGGTCGTGAAAAAATAACACCACGCTCCTCACTCTCACACCCTCAAATTGTTCTTTTTGTAACCTTCCGAAACGGCTCAAAAATGCCCTCGGCGGTCACCAACTCGTCTTTCGGTGCGAAAATGGGCCGTTTTGAGCCACTTTCTGCAAATGCCTGAACAGTAGTCTTTTATAAGAAAACTGATGGGTGCTGATTTTCAGGGCATTAGTCTTCCGTTTTCATTTCAATGGTTTTGGAGGCGCTATCCATTGGTTTTGCATCGCGCCGTCAATGGTTTCGGTGTTGCTATCCATTGGATAGCGCCTCCAATTCTAAGGGATAGCGCGACCAAAACCATTGGATAGCGCGTGGAAGACTGGGGGATGATGATTTCAAGGGCGAGATTCTTGCAAAAATCGAATGGCGAAAGGGCGGCAAAAGTGTTCTGATTTTCCATTTTAACATCTAGATGGAGGAAAAAGTTGTACAGTGCATTCCGGCGGAATGGTCACGGATTGTTCTGTTTTTCGGTTGGTGACGGGAAAAGTGTGGCCGTTGTCGGAAAATTTGTTTATCTTTGCATCATTGTTTGAATATTTCCGTAGAACAGGAGGATTTATGGCAGAGACGTCCAACAACAACGGGGAGATGACGCGGCGCGGCCGCGTGGAAGTGATATGCGGCTCGATGTTTTCGGGCAAGACGGAGGAGCTGATTCGTCGCCTGAAGCGGGCCCAGTTTGCCCGTCAGCGGGTGGAGATTTTCAAGCCCGCCATTGATGTGCGCTACAGCGAGGAGGAGGTGGTGACCCACGAGGGGCGGAGCATCCCCTCTACGCCTGTGGACTTTTCGCAGAGCATCCTGCTGCTGGGGGCCGGCAGCGAGGTGATCGGCATCGACGAGGCCCAGTTTTTCGACGACGGCATTGTGGACGTGTGCAATCAGTTGGCCGAGCAGGGCGTGCGCGTGATTGCGGCGGGCCTCGACCTGGATTTCCGCGGCGCGCCTTTTGGGCCGATGCCCAAGCTGATGGCCATTGCCGACGATGTGCTGAAGGTGCACGCCATTTGCGTGCGCTGCGGCTCGCTGGCCTATGTGTCGCATCGCACGGTGGCGGGCGAGCGGCAGGTGTTGCTGGGCGAGACCAAGGAGTATGAACCGCTGTGCCGCGAGTGCTATCGCAAGGCGCTGGCGGCGCGGGCTGAGGGGGAGCCCAACGGCGGCGAGAAGGGCTGACGGCGGGCGGCGCGGCCACCGATGGGGGAAAAAACTTGAGGCGGCGGCGCGGTAGTTCGGAAATAATGTGTATTTTTGCAACATGAACGCCCCGTCGGGGCCATGTATAACGAAAAGACAACCATGAAAATAACCATCATCAACGGGCCCAATCTCAACATGCTGGGCGTGAGAGAGCCAGGCATCTATGGAGCAGAATCGTTCGACCACTATCTGCCCCAGTTGCGGGCGGCGTTTCCCGATGTGGAGCTCGACTACTATCAGAGCAATGTGGAGGGCGAGCTCATCGACCGGATGCAGCGCGACGGGTTCACGGCCGACGGCATTGTGCTCAACGCCGGCGCCTACACCCACACGAGCATTGCGCTGCTCGACTGCATACGCTCGCTGCGCTGCCCCGTGGTGGAGGTGCACATCAGCAATGTGCACGCGCGCGAGGAGTTTCGCCACCGGTCGATGATCAGCAGCGGCTGCAAGGGCGTGATCTGCGGTTTTGGCCTCGACTCCTATCGCCTGGCCGTGGCGGCGCTCACCGCTAAACCCCTCTGAGGCATGACCATCGACGACTATATAGCGGCCCACACCGACCCTGAACCGCCCTATCTGCAGCGGCTCTATCATGCCTGCAACGTGCATCTGCAGGGCGGGCACATGGCGTGTGGCCACGTGGAGGGGCGCGTGCTGCGCATGCTGGTGAAGATGATTCGCCCACGGAACATCCTCGAAGTGGGCACGCTGGGCGGCTATAGTGCCATCAGCATGGCCGAAGGGCTGGAGGAGGGCGGCCGCGTGTGGACGTTCGACATCAACGACGAGCTGGAAGACTTCACCCGCCCCTGGATAGAAGGGTCGCCCGTGGCCGAGCGCATCCGCTACATCGTGGGCGACGCCATCACCGAAGCGCCGCGGCTGGGCATCGTGTTCGACATGGTGTTTCTCGACGGCGACAAGCGCACCTACACCGAAGCCTACGAGATGGCCCTGTGCCTGACGCGGCGGGGCGGCTACATTGTGGCCGACAACACGCTGTGGTATGGCCACGTGACCGAAACGCCGCGGGCGGCCGATCGGCAGACGCAGGGCATCAGTCGCTTCAACGAGCTCGTGGCGGCCGACCCACGGGTGGAGCGCGTGATGCTCCCCCTGCGCGACGGGCTCACCATCATCCGCGTGTGCTGACCCCACGGGGCGGCGCCAGCGCAGTTGTTTATCGCCACAAAAACCACTAAAGCGCGCCACGGGAACATCGCTCACAAGCCACCATCCCACGGCCATCATCACAAAAAAAACATGAAAACCCATCTGCTCATCATCGCTGCCCTGCTGGCGGCCCTCACCACCACCCTGCCCCTGAAGGCGCAAGACGCTGACATCATGCAGATAGCCTCGGAAGCCCGACAAAAGCAGCGCACGCCCCAGGGCGACCGCCACCACTACGGACTGCGCTATCGCGACCTGCTGATGGCGCCCCCGCCCACCACGCCACGATGGGAATCGGCCGAAGACTCGGCCCGCCAGCGCCAAGAGTTTGTGCGCCTCTGCGCCGAAGCCTTCCGCCACTACGACCAGCGCGACGCCCTGGGAACGGTGGTGTATGGCGACAGCGCCCTGCGCACCGGATTCGACAACCTGCAGATCTATGCCTTCATGGCCAACAGCTACGAGGAGCTGGGCGACGACGAGCGAGCCCTGGAATACTTCAAGAAAGCCCGCACCCACGGCGTGCCGGGCGGCAAAGAGGCGCTCGCAGCCTTCAANAAGCGCATGAAAGCGCGCCGAAAGCAGCAGCCGCCCCAATANNNGGCGCCGGCCACCGCGGCCGCTTACACCAACAACTATAACCCTCTGCACATGAAAACCTTTCTCACACTGCTATTGCTCGTGCTGNGCGCCATGGGAGCTCCGGCACAACCCCTCNTCACGGAGACCCTGCTGAGCGGGACCGGCGGCCTNGACGGCAACAAAGTGACCGGCATGACCGAAGACGACAGCGGCTTCTTGTGGGTGTCCACGTGGGGCGGGCTCTATCGTTTCGACGGCTACGANATGCGCGCTTTCAGACCGCGGCCAGGCGACGGCAACGACCTCGACAACGCCCGCCTCGACGATGTGCAAAACTATAAGCATGGCAAACTGATATGCCAGTCCTACGACGCCGTGTATGAATTTGACCCCGCCACGGCCCGATTCACCGCCGTGCAGGGAATGACCAACCTGAGCACCACGCGCCGCAACTATGGCAACACGTCGGAATTCAAGCGCGACGGCTACCGGTTGAAGATTGTCAACGGGCAGCTGCTCTGCTACAACGACGACACGCGCCGCTTCGAACTGCTACGCGACAGTCTCATGCTCTCGTTTGTAGATAGGCAAGGCATTGTGTGGGCCGGCCTGAAAGACGACCACTTCGGGCGCATCGTGGTGAGCCGCCCCAGCTACACCATGCTCGACCGAGGCACCAACATACTGACGCTCTACACCGACGCCAACGGCCGCATTTGGCAAGGCAACAACGATGGCACCGTGGCAGTGAAAGATTCCACAGGCCACGCCCTGGGCTATCTGCAGCCCAACGGCTCGATAGGCGCCGCGCCGGCACAGATGGGCCGCGTGTATTGCATGGCCGCCGACCGCCAAGGCAACCTGTATCTGGGCACGCGCGGCAACGGNCTGCTGCGGCTCCATCCGCAGGGTACGGGCTTCGCGCTGACACACTTTGTCAACGAGAAGGGCAACCGCCGCAGCCTGCCCGACAACAGCGTGTATTCGCTGCTGTGCGACGCGCAAGGGCGCATGTGGGCCGGCACCTATGAAGGCGGACTGTGCGTGCTGCAACACGATGCCGCCGGCGACTACTTCATCCACCGCAGCAACGGCTGCCCAGCCTTCCCGCCGTGCGACCGCTCCCACTGTGTGCGCTCCATGGCGCAGGCCGGCCACGTGGTGATATTGGGCTCGGGCGCCGGCATCTACACCATCGACAGCCGGCAAGACCCGCGCCGCGCCACGCTCCACCACACAGCCCGCGACAAAAACGACGCCACCTCGCTGGGCTCCAGCGAAATCATCCACGTGGCGTGGTATCCTGGCTNCGGGCTCGTGGCCTGCTGCAGCTTTGGCGGCGTGAGCCTGTGCAACGACAAAAATCTGCTGCACGAAGGCCTCGATTTCATCACCTGGAACAAGGAAAACCAGGCACCGTCCGACCAGGCCTACCGCTCCTTCCTCGACACGGCCGGCAGTCTGTGGGTGGTGTTTCGCAATGCACTCGTGAGATACGACGCCGACAAACACTCGTTTTCCGGCTTCCCCGCCAAAAACAACGAGACACGCCACCTCAGCGGAGCGGCGTGCACCACCCCCGGCACCATCTGGCTGGGCACCACCGTGGGGCTGGTGAAGCGACCCATGCCCGCCCTGGAGCAAAACCCGCGGCCGCTGCCCATCGTGGTGACAACCCTGCGCTCGCACGACCAGGCCGTGGACTACAATCCCGCCGGCGACACCCTGACCCTGGAAAAACACCAGCGCGACATCACGCTCACCTTCGCCGCCCTCGCCCTCGACGACAACGAATTNGTGGAATATGCCTATCGACTCGATGGCGACACGGCGTGGATCAATCTGGGCAACAATCACACCATCAACTTCTACGACCTGAAAGCCGGCGACCACACGCTGCGCCTGCGCTCCACCAACAATCACGGCGAATGGCTCGACAACGAGCGAAGCGTGGTGATCCACGTGAAACCCACCTTCTGGGAAACCCCCTGGGCATGGCTCATCTACGGGCTGCTGGCCCTGCTGGCGGCCGCCGTGGTGGTGGGCATCATTCTCTATGTGTATCGTCTGCGGATGAACATGGACTTTGAAAAGCGAATGACCGACGTGAAGCTCAAATATTTCACCGACATCAGCCACGACCTGCGCACACCGCTCACGCTCATCGAAGGACCCGTGAACGAGATGCTCCACGACGAGAGCCTCAACGAGCAAAACCGCAACTACCTCACACTGGTGCACAACAACGCACGCCGCATGCTCACACTCGTCAACCAGATACTCGATTTCCGCAAGATACAGAGCCACAAACTCCACCTCTTCGTGGAGCGCATCGACCTGCGCGAAGAAATCAGCCAAGTGATGAGCGACTTCGAATACATGGCCAACGAGCAGCACATCACGCTCGCGCTCGACGACCGCACGGCGCAGGGCGCCATGGTGTGGGGCGACCGCGACAAGCTGCAAAAGGTTTTTTTCAACCTGTTGTCGAACGCCTTCAAATACACCCCCGGCGGCCGNAGCATCCGCATCACCCTCGACGACGGGCCGCAGGCCACACTCCGCGCCGCCGTGGCCGACGAGGGCAAAGGCATAGAGCAGGGCGCCATCAACCGCATCTTCCAGCGATTTGAAACCATCCTGGCCGACAACTACATGCAGTCGTCAACGGGCATCGGTCTCTCGCTCGTGAAAGAACTGGTGCAGCTCCACCACGGCACCCTCGAAGTGGCCAGCGAGGAGGGGCGCGGCAGCACGTTCACCGTGGTGCTCCAAAAGGGCAACGACCACTTCAAGACCGACGACAACGCCGAGCTCATCACCGGCAGCGAGCGCCGGCAAACCNTGGAGAGCCTCGCCGAAAGCNCCGAAGACCACACCGAAGCCCCCTCGGCCGACGGGCGCACCACCCTGCTCATCGTGGAAGACGACGCCGAGATGCTGCAGTTTGTGGCCGACATCCTGTCGCGCCACTACACGGTGGCCACCGCCGCCGACGGCGCCGACGGACTGGCCAAGGCCGCAGAGGTGAACCCCGACCTCATTGTGAGCGACATCAACATGCCGCGCATGAACGGATGGGAACTCACCGAAGCGCTGAAGAAAGACAGCGCCACATCGCACATCCCCGTGGTGCTGCTCACGGCCAACAGCACGGTGGACGACCGCATACGCGGCGCCCAGCTGGGGGTGGAAGACTACATAGTGAAACCTTTCAACACGGAATACTTGTTGTCGCGCCTGCAGGCCATACTGAACAATCGCGCACGGCTGCAGAGCCACTTCGTGGAACAGCTCTCGGGCGGCGCCCACCAAGCCACCGCGCTCAAGCTGCCTGCCGACAATGCGGCCGTGCAACTGCGCGTGGAGCAGGAGGACCAGCGGTTCATGGAGCGGCTGCGCGACTTCATGGAAGAGAATCTTTCACAAAACCTGCCCATTCAGGATCTGGCCGAACACGCCTGCATGAGCCGCACGCTGTTCTATCACAAGGTGAAGTCGCTCACGGGAATGACGCCGCTCGACTTCTATCGGAAGTATCACATCGAGCGCGCCGCGCAAATGTTGAGGGGTGAAGGACAAACCGTAGCAGAAGCCTGCTACAACACGGGATTCACGGATCCGAAATATTTCAGCCGCGTGTTTAAACAATTCATGGGCATGTCGCCAAGCGACTATCGCAANAGCAGCGACACCGCCGGCGAGGAATAGCTCACGACAGCTCGGCCACGGTGATGCCCGCGCCGCCAAACTGCACATGCTCGTCGTGGAAGCGCTCCACATTGGGAACGCCCGAGAGATAGTCGCGCACCAGCTGGCGCAAGATGCCGTTGCCCTTGCCGTGGAGGATGCGCACGCGGGCGGCGCCCACCAGGATGGCNTCGTCGATGAAGCGTTGCACCTGCATCAGGGCCTCGTCGCCGCGCATGCCGCGCACATCGATGTCGGGATTGAAGGCGTTGCGATGGGCATCGATGGTGGTGCGGGTGATGGCGCCGCGGGGGTCGGCCGGCGTCACGGTGGTCACCGAAAAGCCTTTCTTCTTGTCGGCCGCCTTGGGCGCCACATGCTCCAGCCGGCTGCAGGCCACGCGCGTGCGGATGGCGCCAAAAGCCACGGTGGCCGTTNGGCCGCTCACCGTCTCCACCGTGCCCTCCACCGATTGGCCCTTCATGCGCACATGGTCGCCGGTGGCAAAGGTCTCCACCCGCTGCTCTTTCGGCTGCGGGGCGATGGCTGGCGACGAGGCCGGTGAGGCCTGGCCCTCTTGCCGCTCGCGGGCACGCTTCTGTTTGCGCTGTTCCTGCCGCTCGCGGCGCGCCAATATCTGCTGCATCTTGCGGGCTATCATCTCGTCGTTTTTGGTGGTGTCCACGGTGCTCACCTCCTCGCGAAACTCTTGCAACTCCTCGCGGATGCGCTTCGTCTCCTCCTTCTCGGCCTGCTTCTCGCGTATCTCGCGAATGGTGTTTTCAATGCGGCGGTTGGCCTCGGCCAGCAACTCCTCGGCCTGCTCCTTGGCGCGGCGCAGAATGGCCTTGCGCTGGCGCTCTATCTCCTCCACCTGCGTCTCGTAGCTCTCTATGGTTTGCTGCACGCTTTTCTCTTGCCGGCGGATGTTCTGCCGCTTGGTTTCCCAGTAGTGCTTGTCGCGCACAATGTCTTGCAGATACTTGTCGCTCTGTATGTAGTCGCGGCCGGCTAGGTCGGAGGCCATTTGTATCACGTCTTCGGGCAGGCCTATCTTGCGCGCTATTTCGATGGCAAACGAGCTGCCGGGCTGGCCTATCTGCAGCTGAAACAGCGGTCGCATCTCGTGGCGGTCGTAGAGCATGGCGCCGTTGGCAATGCCCTCGTGGCTGTCGGCATAGAGTTTCAGATTGCGATAGTGGGTGGTGATGATGCCCCAGGCGCGGGCCTCACACAGCTTGTTGAGCACACTCTCGGCAATGGCGCCGCCGATTTGCGGCTCTGTGCCGGTGCCAAATTCGTCGATGAGTATCAGNGTGCGGTCGTCGGCGCGCCGCATCATCTGTTTCATGTTGAGCAGATGCGATGAATAGGTGGACAGATCGTTTTCCAGACTCTGCTCGTCGCCGATGTCGATGAGCATGGCGCCAAACACGCCACACTCCGAGCGCTCGCCCAGCGGCACGGGGATGCCGCATTGCAGCATGTATTGCAAGAGTCCAGCCGTCTTCAGACACACCGACTTGCCGCCCGCGTTGGGGCCCGAAATNANNAGNATGCGCTTTTCGGCTGTGAGCGTGATGTCGAGCGGCGTCATGCGCTTGCCCTGCTCGGCGAGCGCGCGCTGCAGCAGCGGATGCACCGCTTGTCGCCAGTCCATCACGGGACGGTTGGCCACGTGGGGGCAGATGGCGTTGTTGGCGCGCGCCCATTCGGTTTTGGCGCGAATGAAGTCCACGGCGGCCAGAAAGCGGCACGAGTCCAGAATGTCGGCCACATGGGGGCGCACCATGGCCGACACTTCGGTGAGTATGCGAATGATTTCGCGGCGCTCGTCGGCCTCCAGTTCGCGTATGCGATTGTTGACTTCCACCACTTCGGCGGGCTCCACAAACACCGTTTTGCCCGAAGCGCTCTCGTCGTGCACAATGCCGTGCAGGCGGCGCTTCATGGCCGGCGCCACGGGGATCACCAGTCGGCCGTCGCGCATGGCGGGGGCGGCGTCTTTTTCCACNANGCCCTCCTGCTGCGCCTGCCGCAAGATGCCATAGAGGGCGCGCGAGGCCGACTGCTCGGCCTGCTGGCGCTGACGGCGGATGTCGGCCAATGNGGGCGACGCCGAGTCTTTGATTTTGCCAAACTTGTCCACCACTCGGTCGATGGCGCGCACCAGTTCGGGGAAGGTCATCACGCCCTCGGTGAGGCGGTGGAGCGTGGGGAAGGCAAACCCNTTGCCCTCGTCGCCCTCGCGATCGAGATAGGCCGCCACGTCGTTGATGGCCGCCAGTGTGCGGCGCAGTTCGAAGAGCTCGTCTTCCTCGAGATGGGTGCCCTCGGGGCGCAGTCGGGCCACGCTGGCGCGAACATCAAAAAATCCGGCCAGCGGGAAGTCGTCGTTCTCGTCTTCCAGCCGCCGAAATTCGCGCACNTGCTCCAGCCGCTCGTTGATGGCGTCGGCGTCGGTGAGCATGTTGGCCGCAGAGGCCAGTTCCTTGCCCGGCACACTGAGGCATCGCTCGCGCAGCATGGCGCGAACGTCGCCAAACGAGAGTTTGCTTTCGCACTGGGCACTGAGGGCCGTGAGATGGGCGGAGGATTGCGGCGTGGACATGGTGATGGGGTTGATGGGCTGCGGGCGGGCGCCTTAGTCTTCCAGACAGGCGTTGAGCGCGCGCGTGATTTCTTCTTTGTCGAGATGCTGTCCTATGAACACCAGTTTCTGCATGCGGTCGCCATAGGTGTCGTCCCAGTCGCGCTGCAGCCCTGGGTTTTGTGCCATAAACTGCTTCAACTCGGCTTCGGGCATCGTGGCATACCATTGTCCGGCATTGCGCAGCGACACCTGTTTGCCGGCCTGCTCAAAGACGTAGCACGTTTGTTGCTCGTCGGCAAAATAGCAGATGCCTTTGGCGCGGATGATGCCCTTGGGCCAGTGGCGTGCCACAAACTCGTCGAACAGCCCCAGATTGAACGGCCGGCGATTGTAATACACAAACGTGCCGATGCCATATTCCTCGGCCTCGCCCTCGTCGTGATGATGGTGATGGTGGTGGTGATGCTCGTGATGATGGTGGTCGTGGTCATCGTCGTCCTCCTCGTGGTGATGATGCTCGTGATGATCATCGTCGTCGTCGCCATCGTGATCATGATGATGCTCGTGGTGATCGTGGTCATCGTCGTCGTGGTCGTCGTCGTGATGGCCCTCTATCTCGGCAATCCAAGCGGCCGAAGTGGCCACCTTTTCAAAGTCGAACGCGCGCGTGTGGAGCAGCTTCGAGAGCTCCACGTCGCCATAGTTGCACTCCAAGATTTCGGCCTTGGGCTGCAGCGTGCGTATGATTTCGCGGATGCGCCCCAGCTCGTCGGCGGTCACGTCGGCGGCCTTGTTGATGAGCACCACGTTGCAAAATTCAATCTGTTGTATCACGAGATTCTCGATGTCTTCCTCGCCGATGTCTTGCTTCAGCAGGTCCAGGCCGCCGCCAAACTCGTCTTTCAGCCTCAGCGCGTCCACCACGGTGACGATGCTGTCGAGGCGCGGATAGCCCTCCTGCGTCACTTCGGGCGCCATCTGTGGGATGGAACAAATGGTTTGTGCAATGGGCGCCGGCTCGCAGATGCCGCTGGCCTCGATCACGATGTAGTCGAAACGGTGTTGCGCGATGATGTCTTGCAACTGCTTCACCAGGTCCATTTTCAGCGTGCAGCAGATGCATCCGTTTTGCAAGGGCACCAGCGAATCGTCTTGTTCGTTCACGATGCCTCCCTTTTCGATGAGGCCGGCGTCGATGTTCACCTCGCCGATGTCGTTCACGATCACGGCAAACTTGATGCCTTCTGTGTTGTGCAAGATGCGGTTGAGCAGTGTGGTCTTGCCGCTGCCCAAATAGCCCGTGAGCAGCAATACGGGGGTCTCCATTTTATTCATGGCTTGCTTGTTATTGTTATGCGTGCCGCCGCGGTGCGGCTAAAGCACGTGCAAAGTTAATGCAAAAGCGGCGCACGCGCAAGTTTTTTGTCGGAAACCGTTGAAACGACGGGCGGGCGGAGGTGGAGAAACGCACAAACGAGGACAGCGAAACGCGCGAGGAGGGGATGAAAATTGACGCAGAAGCGGCGGACGGCGCGCCAGAAAGGGACCGGAAAAACGGGAAAATCTGGTTTTAAATCGGGAATTTTAGGTTTTTTAAGCCCTTCAACCGCGCTTTGAAAAATTTCACCCCTCTTTCGCTAAAATATACCCCCGCCTTGGAACAATCGACCATAAATTTGTACGTGCCTAACAAGAAAAGAACATCAACTTATACAAACCTAAACGATTGTAAACATGAAAAACAAACCAAAAGTCTTAGCAGACATTATTGTCGGCCTTTGCATCGGAACCTTGTCCGTGATGTGCGCTTCGTGCACCGACGGTTTCGATGAGCAACCGGCATTTTCATCGGGCGTGACGGGAACCGTGCTGACGTCTCCCAGCGCCGACAGCATCACGTGCGTAATTGCAGCCACGGGCGAGAGTGCCACCATCACTTGGCCTGTGGTGATGGGCGCATCGGGCTACATCTTCAGCTTCTACAACGTGGATGATCCCAACAACGCCGTGGCACTGGTGGACGGCGACACCATCGACGGATGCTCAACCACGGTGGACGTGGACGAAGACACGCAGTATCGCGTGGTGCTGAAGCCCATCGGCAACGCGCAGTATGGCAACACAACGGCCGAGACCGCAACTCAAAAAGACTTCTCGACGCTGGTGGAAACCTACATGGTGATCCCGTCGGGAACTGACTTGACGGCCTTCTTTGAAGCCAATCCGCTGCCCGAAACAGACGAGGAGCCCAACGAAGACGGCTCGCTGAAAGAGTTGGCCTACGTGATGGAAATGAACGGTGAATACACCATTTCGGGGCCGANAGACCTGTCGGCACGCAAGGTGACNCTGCGCGGCGAGAAGGCCGGACATGCCAAAGTGACGTTTGAAGAGAACGGACGCATCGTGACNCAAAACGGATTGAAGTTGAAATTCACCGACTTTGACTGTGCTGCNNTGTCGCCTTCGTCGGGCGATGCCGCGCTNATCAGCCTGAGCGCTTCGCCCAACGAGGCGCTGAAGAGCTTGGGATACAAGCGCTACTTCATCAACGACCCCATCGTGTTGCAGTCGTGCAACGTGAAAAATCTGTCTAAACAATTGTTCTACGATAACAGCAAGAGCTATCTGGTGAACTATTTTGTGGTGAAAGATTGCGTCGTGCAGATGAACCAGAGCGGCGTTGTGGTGTTCTTGAAAGGTTCATCGTTCCTCAATCTGACGTTCCAAGAGAGCACCTTCTGGAGTACCACCAAGAGCGCTCAAACGTTCCTGCAGGTGGGTGGAGAACGCCCCAGCAAGATTGGAGGAAGCACCTCTTTCTGCACGTTTAATGGTTGCACGTTCTACAATATATCCTACGGCCAGGCGCGATTCATCAATTGGAGCCGTTACAGCGGACAGGCATCAAACACGCTAACCATGAAAAAGAACATCTTTGTGGACACTGGAAAAGGTGACATCACAAGTAAAGCCGACAATGGCAATATGACAAAGATATTCGAATCGAACACCCACTGGCAAGACGGCGCTCTGGCCACCGACAAGTTTGACAATGCCAATTTCCTGACAACAGACCCCCTGTTGGCCGACCCCGATAATGGAGACTTCACCGTTGGCGGAGAGGAACAACTCAAAGCACGCACCGGCGACCCACGCTGGCTGCCCGAAGCCACAGACGATGAAACCACAGACTAACCTATTTTTTTACAATCCTAACAACTATGAAACTACGTAAGTATATAATATGTGCAGTGTGTTGCTCGATGGCATGGACGGCGCAAGCACAAACGCCCAACACTGTGAGCGGCCTGATTACAGACGAGAATGGAGAGCCGCTGATTGGTGCCACCGTGAAAGTGGAAGGCTCTTCGCACGGCACCGTGACCGATATGGACGGCAAATTCTCGCTCGACGTTCCCAAAGGGAGCAAGGTGCGCGTGAGCTATCTGGGGTATCAGAGCCAAGTGTTCTCNGACCCTTCGAAGTTGAAACGCGTGCTGATGAAGGACGACGAAACCAATCTTAACGAAGTGGTGATCACCGGTTACGGTTCGCAGAAAATGAAAAACATCACGGGCTCTATCGAAACGGTGAACGCCGAAGAGCTGAAAGACCTCAATGTGACCAGTCTGGGCGAAGCGCTCAGCGGCATGGTGAACGGTCTGCACGTGAATGTTAGTTCGAGCACGCCCGGCTCCGCTGCTCACCTCACTATCCGTCAGAGCTCCGATTTGGCTAAAAACTGGGGCTCGATCAACGCCAAATTCTCTTCACAAGACGATACGCCGCTCTACGTGATAGACGATTTCATCTCGTCGGAAAGCGCTTTCAACGCCCTCGACATCAGCGAAGTGGAGTCTATCTCGGTGTTGAAAGACGCTGCTGCCGCCATCTACGGCGCACAAGGAGCCTATGGCGTGATTCTCGTGAAAACCAAACACGGACGTGAAGGCGCGCCCAAAGTGACCTACTCCGGACAGTTCGGTTTCACCGACCGGCTGTTTACTCCGAAGATGATGAGTGCTTATGAGTATGGCAGATTGTGGAACGCTTACAAGGGAACAGCCACCGATGCACAAGACGAGACCCGCATGAAAGAGTATTTCCAGGCTGACGAGCTGGAAGCCATGAAGGCCCTTGACTACGATTTGCTCGACCGAGAGTGGAGCTCGGCGTTGGCACAACGACATTCGGTGAACGTGAATGGCGGTTCGAGCAAGGCCACTTACTTTGCCGGCATCACTTACAACACGCAAGACGGAAACCTGGGTAAACTNGATTACTCGCGCTGGAACTATCGCGCCGGCGTGACAACCAACATCAGCAAATGGTTNAANGCTTCGCTCGAAGTGTCGGGAAACAGCAGTCATAAAAAGACGCCGCGCAACCGATATACGGGAAATCTGGGCAATACAGACTCCGGCGACTATGCTTTGCTACTGCAACACTTGCGGTTTGTGCCCGAAACCATCGACGATATGCCCATCGTTTATTCGGGAATGCTCAATACGGCCAACACCAATTACGGGCAGGCCATGTACAACTTCTATGCCATTCAGAATTCGCCCGACTATAACGAGAACGAGAGCAACAGTTTCAACATGAAGGCTTCGCTGCAGTATGACTTTGGATGGGTGGACTGGCTGAAAGGATTGAAGGTGAAATTTGATTACAGCAAGAGCTTCAGCAACAGCGAAAGCGACCGCATCGCCACGTTGATGAACGTGTATCGCATGATTGAACGCGGCGGCAGCGCCGGCCACCTCTACACCGGCGACGACATTGCAACCGATTATTCCAACTTCAGCGAACTGAGTATGGACAACGGAAACTCGCTCTATCGGGGCATGAGCCGCAGCCANAGCTACCAAATGAACCTTTCGTTTATCTATGCNCGGCAGTTTGGACTGCACGATGTGAGTGCGCTGTTCTCCATCGAAAAAGGTGAAAGCGAAAGCAAAGACCTCACCGGCATCGGTAAGAATCCCCTCCCGTTCACCGACGGACAATCTAGTTCCACACAAGCAGACACGAGCGGAGACTTCACCAACGCCGAATGGAACAAGACCGAAAGCGGCAGAATGTCGTACATCGGGCGCATCAATTATGCTTACGCCGACAAGTATTTGTTCCAGTTCCTGATACGCAGCGATGCCTCCAACAAATTCTCGCCCGATAACTATTGGGGCGTGTTCCCATCCGTTTCCGCCGGTTGGGTGATCAGCGAAGAGCCTTGGTTTGATAAAGAAAAATTGGGCATCGGCTTCTTGAAACTGCGTGCATCGTGGGGTCTGATGGGGCGCGACAACATTAACTCTTACATCTGGATGACACGATACAACCGCGATTTGGGCTACGGCGCCGTGTTGGGTTCCAACAGCCTGACGTCTGCCGTGGGTGCGGGTATGACGATAGAGCAGGGCGGTGCAAACCCCGACGCGCATTGGGATAAGACCTACAAGACCAACATCGGATTGGATGCACGCTTCATTCAGAATCGCCTGTCGGTGAATCTTGATATGTATTGGGATCGCGGCCGAGAGATTTTCTCGTCGCATCAAGGCGCCGCTTTCTATCCGTCCACCGTGGGCGTGAAGCCCGTTCCTGAGAATTTTGCCGAACTAGACACGTGGGGATTCGAGCTCAATCTGGGATGGCGCGACAAGATTGGAAAGTATCTTAACTACTGGGTGAAGCTCTCCACGGGCTACACCGACAACAAAGTGAAGAAGATTGCAGAGATAGCCAACCCCGACCGAGACGACCTCATCGTGGGAGAGCGTAAGGATCGCGGCATCTGGGGATATTCGTGCATCGGCATGTTCCGCAGCTATCAAGAGATAGAGGAGTATTTCAAAAAGTACAACATCACGGAATACATGGGTTATCAGAAGAGCGCCGTGCATCCTGGTATGCTGATCTACGAGGACCGCAACGGTTCGTGGAACACGGAAACGCGCTCCTACGACCCCACGCCTGATGGCATCGTTGACGAGAACGACCAGGTGCAGCTGTCTAAATTCTCAAGCAATCCCTACGGCGTGACCCTTAATTTCGGAATGTCGTACAAGAGTTTTTCGTTCAGCGGACAAATCGGAGCCAGNTGGGGAGCCTANGACGTGGTGCCCACAATGGTNCGCAAATCGGCCAACGACTTTGAATATTACAACGTGCCGGCCTTCTGGAACGACATGTTTGTATATCAAGACGTGCTCGATGCCACCGGCCAGGTCATCGCACAGGCCAATCCGCAAGGCACGCTTCCCAACATCCGTTACTCGGGCGTGAACGCACAGCCGTCCACCTTCTGGCGCATCAATGCAGCACAAATGTCGCTCTCACACTTGACCATTGCTTACGAATTGCCCAAGAAATGGCTTACGCCCATAGGTGTTTCGAGCTGCCGTTTCAACGTAACATGCCAGAACGCATTGCAGTTCTTCGGTCCCCACTATAAAGATGCGTGGAGCGAATGGGGCGGTTCCTACGGCTACTACCCCAACCTGCGCAAGATCACCGTGGGTGTAAACGTATCATTCTAAACCATCAACCATCAACAAAATGAAGAGACAACATATATATAAGATGAGTGCCGCGGCTTTGATTGCCGGCGCGCTCGTGAACACCGCCTGCTCGGACGATTTTCTCGAAGAGAAGAAACTCTATGGCAAATACAGTGAAGCAACGGTGTATGCCAACTACGAAACTGCCAAAAACCGCATTGACTACATTATGTGGCAACTGCTGCCGGGCAAGAAAGAAGGCGACGGTAAATACTCACTCATCGTGAGTGTGGGCGGCAACGANGACCAAGGATGCAGCACCGAAGAGTATGGCGGCATCTCGGCGTGGGAGAACAACCTGAAGTTGCTCGACTATCAGTCGCTCAACGGATGGGAAGAACACTTCTATGTGGAGTTCAAAGAAAACAGCCCCTACGGCAATATCCGTAACATCAACGACTGTATTCACGGATTGGAAACCTACGGCGGCAGTCTCGACAAAGACGANTACAACCACCTTTTAGGTCAAGCCTACTTCTGGCGAGCTTGGCGCTACTACACCATGGTGCGCTGGTATGGCGGTGTTCCCATCATCACCGAAGTGCAAAACGCCGTGCTTGGCGACGGACAAGGTGAGTCTCTCATCGTTCCGCGCGCTTCCACCAAAGAGTGCATCGACTTTATCTGCAGCGATCTTGACAAGGCCGCCGAACTGTTGCCGTTGGCATGGGACAANCCAACAAAGGATTGGGGACGCGTAACTGCCGGCACGGCGCGCGCACTGAAGGGCCGCCTCCTGCTGCTCTTTGCCAGTCCGCTGTTCAACCGCGCCGACCGCGCCGACCGTTGGGAAGCAGCCTATCAGGCCAACAAAGCAGCGCTCGACACGCTCGACATGGGCGGCTACGGACTTGCTTACGAGAACAACCCGGGGAGCGAAAAGACCAGCGGCGCCAACTGGGGAAAGATATTCCTCAACACGCAAGGCTCCGACGGAAATGTCAATGAGGCCGTGTTTGTGACGCTTTACAATAATATCGAAGACACCGAGGGCAACACCAAACAGTGGAACTCGTGGGAACAAGGCATCCGACCGAANACNGCATCGGGCGGAGGTGGCAAGGCGGCAACGTCGGAAATCGTGGACCTNTTCCCGATGGCCGATGGAAAGAAGCCAGACGAATCGGCCTACGACTACGACAAGATACTCTTCTTCCAGAACCGCGATCCTCGATTCTACCGCACTTTTGCCTTCCCCGGAGTGAANTGGACTTATCAAGGACAGACCAAAGACCTGCTCACCGAATCGAGCAAAGACCTCGTTTATCCCAAGATCACACTCAAAGACGACTATCCTTACAACGGAGATCAATATGTGTTGTGGAGCTACACCTGGTATAACGACCAGTCGCAAATGGGCGAAGCCTCCAAGTCGGGATGGGCAGCCGATGCTCTGGGAAGCAAGAATTTCTCCGTATATGTGCGCAAACGCTGCGACGATTTAGAGCTCAACTCCTCGCCGATGTACGTCTATCAGAACAACTCCGGCGCCTGCAGCTTCTCTCAATCAGGTGCACCCTTCATGGAAATGCGCTATGCCGAAGTGTTGCTCAACTATGCCGAANCTGCTGCAGCCACCAACCGCTACGACGAAGCGCTGGCCGCATTGAAGCGCATCCGCTCGCGCGTTTACAATCCGGCAGACAACGATAAGATTGACGCCGACTATGGCTTGACGCTCGGCGACCGTGCCCACATGCTGGCCGAAGTGCTCTACGAGCGCCAAATAGAACTGGCCTACGAGGGCAAACGCTTCGACGACATGCGCCGCTGGATGCTCTTCGATGGCGGCGAGGGACAAGGCAGCCTCTGTGCCTCGTGGGCGCTGACGGGATTTGGAGGCAACACTTGCACCTATCTCGGAGTGAGTCCNGCAAACGGCGTGAAGCACCATTACATTGAAATGTACACCAATCGCGTGGCAGCCAAAGCCGAGGACAACGGTTCAGACCCGATTCTCGCAGAGGGAATCACACGCCCGGGAGGACTCAATCTGATGGATCGTTTCAAGTCGGGAACCAACGGAGAGCAGGCTTTGATTGATTTCTACACGGCCTATCTGACGCGCAAAGACCGCAATGCCGACGGTAACAACACCGAGCAGATTCCTACGTTCCAGCCCTATTACTATTTCCTCGGACTCGGATATAGCGCCATGTACAACAACGCCACCCTCTATCAAACCATCGGTTGGGAGGATTATTCNCACGGTGGCGACGGCATCTACGATCCGTTGGAAGAAGACCCGACGAAGATTCCGGTGGATAAATCATACGAAAATCAAACGAATTAATTCGGGTTGTCTTATTGACAGAGAACACCTTTTTAGTTATACATGTTTTAACAAAAACGGGAGCACGCGTGAGCGCACTCCCGTTTTCCTTCTTGTCCCATCGTCGCAGCCGGCAACGCTTGTGGGTTGTTGATACTCGATCAAAACACTTTTCCCCAACGACAATCATGAATTTATGAGTAAAAGGAATTAACTTTGCANCGGCGCTTTGAGGCTGGCACGCTTCATGAATCACTATCCGTGTGCTGTGCCCCGAAAGGCTGTGCAAAGTTAGTGCCAGCGGGCGACATAGGGCAATGATTTGCACACCCATCGTTGCACCACGGCCTGCCAACAAAAAGGGGATGGCGCTCCGCGGTGCGGAGTGTCATCCCTTTTTGCTTATGCACACGCCAAGCATCCGTCGCCTGCAGGGGCGGCGTTGCCGCGCATGTGTCGGAACGGCCCTCTGTGGCTAAATCAGTGCCATGATGAGGAACACGATGCCCACCACGGTGGCGATCCATCCAATGATGGAAACGATTTGCGACAGGATGCCTGAGGGCAGAATGCGCGGACCGAGGGCGCCAATGAGCACACCCACTACGATAAGGATGATTGCTTGTGTCATGATGGTTGATAGTGATTAAGGATGAATAATTGTGATGATGGCGGCGGCGCTCCTTGCGGATGGCGGCCGCTAACGGGGCGCAAGTTAGNCATTTTTGTTGAAAAAAGCAAGCGTTGCGCCGATTTTTTCATTCCTTTCTCACGGAAAGTTTTTCACAAGAGTGGTGGTGTGGCAACGCTGCCCCGCCNCGCGGCANAAAAAAGCGGGGCGCACCACGCTCGGGCACGCCCCGCTCTCGGAGAGAGGGTTCAACAGATGTGTTTACGCCATGGCGCCGGCGCCTATCACGCCCAGCACGGCCGTGAGCACGGCGATGGCAAATTCCACGATTTTTCGCCAGTTCAGTTTCTTCATCGTTTCAAGGGTTTCGGGGGGTTGATGTGAAGACTGAATCAGTTGCCGCTGTCNGCGGAGGCATCGTCGGTGGCGGTCGAAGCCTTCACGGCCTCGGTGCTGGCCTTCTTGGAGATGTCGCTCAGCGTGGCGCCTTGCAGCAGGGTGGTGATGCGCTTGCCGGTGGTGGCGTCGATCTCGGCGTCGGGGGTGAAGATCACGCGCACACGCTTCACGTCGCTCATGGCGTTGAAGTTGTCCACGCTGTCCACGCCTTTCGAGGAGACGCCCACCTTGAACGAGCCCAGTCCGTCGATCTTCACGCGGCACGAGTTGAGCAGCATGTCGCGCAGCACTTCGGGGAGCTCGGTGAGCACGGCCTTCACGTCGGAGCGCTTCACCGAGGCGTTGCGCTGNATGATCTCGGCCACGTCGTCGAGGGTTTTCACATCNGCCACCACGGCGGAGGCATACCATTTGCCGTAAGCGGTGGAGTTGTTCACATTCTTGTTGGTCTTCAGTTTATAAAACACTGCCATAATCGTAATTGTTTTTTAAGGGTTAATAAATTGAGGGTTGGTGTATATATTGTGTAAAGAAAGGGGTTAGGGGGCGCGCATCAATAGACATAGGCCATTTTGCACGCCGTGGGTGGCGTCACATAGTTGTCCACGGCCTGGCGTCGGTTGAGCCTCAGCAGTCCGTATTTGGTGAGTTCGCCGGCCCGATAGCTCACATGGAGCCAACATGCGCCGTTGCCGCGCACGTGTTCGAAGAGCAGCTGGTCGAAGTCGAGGTGCTGCTTGATGAATTGAAACATCTTGCGGCCCACTTCGATGCTCGAGATGTGGATGTCGGCCGCCTCACCGCGCACGTGTTGCGAGCGGGCCGAACCGCCCACGATGGCGTTGAGCCGTTCGCAGCGATAGCCGCTGGTCACGCGTATCACGCCAAAGTTTTTGCGCAGCGGCTCCAGCACATGCTCACAGAGCAGTCGCAGCCGGTCGCGCGCTTCGCTGTCGGGCACGTTGCGGATGCCCAGGCGCACGGCGGTGCCGCTGGCGCACATCTCTTGGAGGGAGAAGTGTGCCGTCAACATCTGCGGCACACGGTTGTCGAGAATCATTCTTCGTCTCATGATGTTTTAATGGATTAGAGGGTTAATGTTTCGCGACCGCCCGCCGGAGCGCTCCGCGGGGAGCTGCCGGCCGGCCTGTCGCACGATGGGTTCACGCTGATGGTGTGTGTGGGGGGGGCGCGCGGTGGCGGCCGTTGTTATCCTGATGACGAGTGCAAAGATACGAGCGGCGCGTCCACGGAGTGTGGACGCGCCGAAAAAACTTTTCATAGATCTTGCAATCACATGATTTCCATGGCCTTGCGATGTTCCTCCAGCAGGGCGTTGCGCAGCGATGCGGGGCGCTCCACGGCGAGCTCGCTGCCATATTGCAAGAGCTCTTGTTTGAGTTCGCGATTCACTATCACGTGTAGNCTCACTTCGGGCCTGTCGGTCTCGGCGTGGGCGATGGCCTGACTGTGATGGATGGGGCGCGTGCGCAGATAGGGCAGCAGGCTCTTGTTCACCCGCATCACCACCTCGCAGGGCTCGTCGCAGGGCCGCCGCGTCACGCCCACCATGCCCTCGAAGAAGTCGGCAGCCTCGGGCGGCGCGGGCTTGAAGTCGGCGGCNGCGAGCAGTTTCATGCCGGCGATGCGGTCGAGTCCAAACACCGAGAGNTGGCCTCCGTGCTCGTTCCAGCCCAGCAGATACCAGCGCTCGTGATACATCTTCAGCCTATAGGGNTGCACGCGGCGGCCCAGCGGCAGTCGCCGGCTGAAGCCCTGATACACGAGCCACACGGGGCGGCGNTGTTCGATGGCGTCNAGCAGCGGCTCCAAGAAGTGCACCCCCGTGAAGCCATATTCGCCCAGCAGCTTGTGCATACGCTCATAGCGCTCCACGGTGAGCTCGTCGTTGAAGATCGATGCCCCTGGCTCGGCATAGCGATAGCGCACGGTGTTGCCCGAGCGCTCTCGGGCTATGCGCACGCAATATTTGTTTTCTATCGACAGCAGGTCGTTGTGGATGGTTTGTCGCGAGTTCACCCGCGCCATCCCCCGCTGCTCGGCATAGTCGTTGATGAAGCGCATCATCTCTTTCACCGACCGTCCGCGCCCGCTCTGCAGGCACTTGTCGATGAGCATTTCGCGCAGCGAATAGTTTTTATGATTCATGGTGTGATGGTGGTTTGCCGGTTGATGGTGGAGTGGCGGAGCGGTGGTCCGCCATTCGTTGCGCAAATATACGGCGAAAATCGGCCACTGCCGCACGCTTTACGGAAAAATGTCCACACGTCATTGTTTTTCTGCCGCGTCCACACTCGTTGGACACCTCGGCCCTATCTTCGCGCCNTTTTTTGCTCTCCTCGCGCGCGCGTATATTATAGATGTATGACGGGCAGCNGATGGGCCNGCCACGGGGAGGCGTCAGAAGTCGGGTGNCTGCTCGAAGGTCATGGGGCGGCCGGTGAGGGGATGGACAAAGGCGANCGTGTTGGCAAACAGATAGAGGCGATCGGCAGGGCGGCCNTAGAGGTCGTCGCCGGCAATGGGATGATTGAGCCCCTCGGGCGAAGCGCAGTGCACGCGCAACTGGTGGGTGCGACCGGTGTGGGGCGTGAGGCGCAGGCGGAAGAAGGTGCCTTCGTGGGCCATCACCTCATAGTGGGTTGATGCGGCGCGGCCCTCGCTGTGATCCACGCGCTGGCGGGGCCGGTCGAGATAGTCGGGGGCGAGGGGCAGATGGATGTCGCCCTCTGCTCCGGGCCGCAGTGGGGACTGCTGGGAATGGTGGGGGTCGGTGGGCTGCTCGTCCACCATGGCGATGTAGGTCTTGGCCACGGTGCGCTCGGCAAACTGCCGCTGCAGATGGCGATAGGCGTCGAGTGTCTTGGCCACCACCATCAGTCCGGCGGTGTCCATGTCGAGACGGTGCACCACGATGGGGCCCTCGGCCTGAGGATAGCGCGCACGAATGATGTCGAGCAGCGAGCGGTCGTGACTGCGNCCGGGCACCGAGAGCAACCCATGGGGCTTCACCACCACGGCCAGCGAGGGGTCGTCGAAGAGCGTGGGCACATAGGGCTCGTGGCGGGCCCACGGATTGGAGGCCTCGCGATGGGGACCGTCGAAGGGCTTTTCGGGGTGCAACATCCACGTGAGCAGCGGTTTGCACTTGCCGTTGCAGGCCGGATAGAATTGTCCGTGATGGCGTATCTCGCCCCTCGGGCTCCGCCCCCACCACCATTCGGCCATGNCTAGGGGTTGCAAGCNGTGGGTGAAAGCATAGTGGAGCAGCTTGGGCGCGCAGCATTCGCCGGTGCCNCCGGGGGGCAGGGGGAAGCGTTTGAGCAGACTCGGCGAGCGGTGGTAGTCGCGCCAGATGTCCACCACGTTGCGCACATGACCGTGGCAGTCGGCCGGATTGTATTGCTTGAAGATGTCGAGCAGCAGGCGGTTGGAGCGCTCGCGCCGCTGCTGTTGCAACTGTTGCAGGCGGCGGGCCGCATCGGCGTTGGGGCATTCGCGCTGCTGTTCCTGCAGACGGGCTATGTCGGCATTGAGGGCCGAGATGGCCGCCTCCTCGGTTTTGAAATATCCGTCGGCCGGTCCGCCATCGAAAAGGGGCGGCACAAACCANGGCCAGTCGTTGCGCCCCGCCAGTCGGCCCGCATAGGCAGCAAGGAAAAACAGGCGACTATCGGCGGCATCGTTGGCGCGCTTCACCACGAGNACACCAAACATTTCGCCCTCGCGCGCCGAGTGCAGCAGCGTCTCGTCGGCCTCCACGCGGGCATTCACCACGGCCGCGGCCTCACGGCACAGCGGATGGGGCTCATAGCAAAAGGGATTGTTGAGCTCGCNGGGCGCCGCCTCAACGCCCTCAGACAAGGGGTGGAGCAACGCTTCGTCGGGGGGCAAATAGAGGGCGGCGGGGATCATGCGGCGAGAGGTATGGGGGAAATGTTTTTAGAAAATGCTGGCGGCGGAGCCACGGCCTCACAGCCCTTCGTAGAACTGCTCGTAGCGGCGGGCCACCACGTCGGTGGCATGATGGCGGCGAATGAAGGCGATGCTCTCGGCCTGCAGGCGGCTCACCAGCTCTGGCCTGCCCACGAGCTGCTCCAAGGCCTGCTCCACGCTGTCGCGCGAGGGCTGCACATTGACGATGGGGCGCAGGGAGGTCTCGCCCAAGATGTCGTAGCACTCGGGCTCGCCGCCGCCCACACACACGAGCCCCTTGCTCATGGCGAGCAGCCCGTTCATGGCCGGTGTGTAGCTATACAGCTGGTCGAGCACCACGTGCGACGTGTTCATCATCTGCTCGTATTCGGCAAACGGCACACTGCGGGCCACGCGCAGCTCCACCTCTTGTGGATGGCGGGCGGCCACTCGGCGGGCGGCATCGAGCATGATGTCGGTGCCCTTGTAGGCCGATCGCGCCTCGTTGATGCCGATAAACAGGCGCAGCGGCCCGCCGTGGTAGGGCTCCACGGGATAGGGGATGTCCACGGGATAGGGGATATAGTGCGTCTTTTGCGGCCATGCGGCATGATAGCACACATCATATTCGTAGAGACCGGTCACGATGCCGTCGCAGGCCTCGGCCATGCGCTCGTTGAGCCGCTGCTTGGCCGTGCCCAGCCAGTCGCGCCGCTCGCGCAGGGCGTCGGCATCGTTGCGCAGCGTGTCGCCGATGTTGAAGTCGCTGTAGCGCAGGGGGCGGTCGTTGCAGCAGGTTTTCACCCAGTAGTAGTCCATGCCGAAAGCGCCCAGCACCACGTGCCGATTTTTGCGGCGCAGCCTCTCGAACACCGGCGCTATGCGCTCGGCCCGCAGCTCCAGAAACATGGGATTGATGAACTGCACCACGTCGTAGCCCGCCCATCGCGGCATCCACCGCGCCACGCGGGCCATCAGTCGCAGGCCGCCCCATCGTCCTTCGGGCCGCGCCAGATCGATGTCGCGCCGATAGTTTTTCCAGAAATCGCCGTTGGAGGCCACCGTCACGCGGTGTCCCCTGGCGCGCAATCCCTCGGCCAGCGTGGCATGCACGTTGCTGTATTCGCCCAGCAGAAGTATGTTCATTCCCATGGAGTGTTGATGATTGAGCATTCAGAGTGGAGCAGGCAGCGCGGCTCAATGCCCCATGCGCACGGCGCGCCTCACCTTGTGGAACAGGGCCGAGAGGCGGCACACCGTTTTCACGCCCACCAGCCGCGCCAGCCTCACCTTCGGCGGCCGTGGACCAGGACCCTCGTAGCGGGGCAGGCGGATGGCCAACTGGCCGCGCTCATACACGTCGATTTGCANATTGAGCACAGCCTCATAGTAGCGCGCGTTGCGGTCGGCGCCCAGCGGCGTGCCCCACAGTTGCAGGGCGCCCTCGAGCAGGTCGTTGAGCTCGCGCGCCCCCGCCGTTTGCGTGATGCCCTGCGGATTGGTGTAATAGTTGTAGCAGCCCGCATGTGTCACCCCCACCCGCTCGCAACGGGCCAGCAGGCGGGGCAGTGTGTGGGTGTCTTCAAACACGCGGCCCTCCGGAAACTGCACCTCATCGAATAGGCGCCGGCGATACACCTTGTTCCAGGCATAGGCATGGCGATAGGCCGCGCAGCGATGCCAATAGTCGGTGGGATGGAGGATGAGCAGGCCGTTTGCCTCGTCGTATTCTGCCGCGCGGCGGGTGGCGTTTTTCGCTGTGTTGTGGTCAAAATCCACGGTTTCATCGGTGTTTTTCGCCATCATTGCGGTCGTTGGGCTACCGTCGGCATCAGCCAGGTCGGCATCGGGCCACACCACGGGCCCCACCTCTCCGGCCACGCGGCGCCACGGATATTCCACGATGTCCACGTCGGGACGGGCCTCCATGACGGCCATCACGCGCCGCAGCGTGCCGCGCTCCACGGTGTCGTCGCAATCTACAAACGTCACGCACGCCGTGTCGGCTCTCTTCAAGCCCGCATTGCGCGCCGCACTGAGCCCGCCGTTGGACTGATGAATCACCGTTGTGCGGGCATCATTTTCTGCGATTTCATCGCATATTTTCGCCGTTTCATCGGTGCTTCCGTCGTCCACCAAAATGATGCGCGCACCGGCCGGCAACTCCTCCGCCACGCTGTTCACGCAGCGCCGCAGCCATGCCTGGCCATTGTAAACGGGAATGATGATGCTGAGGGTCATGGGCGGATGGTTATGAATNGTCTCCCCGCTCGTGGCGGCGATAGAGGTGATACGACAGAGCGGCGGCAGCAAGGGTGAGCAGGGCGCCCAGCAGCCAGTGGAGCAGGCCNTGGGTGGCGGCGGCCGCGGCACAGCCCATCAGCAGCAAGGGCAACAGCAGGGCGATGAGCCTCAGCGTGGCGGCGGCATAGTGGAAGCCGTGGGCGCGGCGACAATACACGGATATCCAGAGCGTTTCCAGCAGGTCGGCCAGCAGAATGGCGGCGCCGGCGCCCACAAATTGCCAGTGGCGATAGGCCACCACCACGAGCACCACGAGCAGCAGGGCATAGGCCGACTCGAGCAGAAAATAGGCCCGCGAACGGCCTCGCGCGGGGGCGAGATAGGCCAGGGGCAGCTTGATGCCGCGCAAAAACAGCGCCGGCACGAGCACTCCGGCCATGGGCACAGCATCGGAGAAGGCCGCACTGAAGAGTAGCGGCACGAGCAGCGGCAGGGCCACGGCAAGGGCCACAAGCAGGGGCGTCACCAGAATGAGGGCGGCGCATATCTGGCGGTTGATGAGCCGGTTGGCGGCGGCGGTGTCGTGGGCCACGGCAGACAGGCGCGGATAGTAGTCGGTGTCGATGGCCGTAAACACGAGCCCGCCATAGGTGATCACCAGCATGTAGCCCACGTTGTAGATGCCCAGGTCTTCCAGACTGAACTCATGGCTCAGGAAAGAGCGGATGGCAAGGTCGGCCAAACTGTTGACCACATAGACCAGCACGAAGGCCACGCCCAGCTTCACCATGGGATGGCCCTTGGACAGCACGGCGCGGCGCAGCGAAAGGCGCGGCGGACACACCCGCCACGAATAGTGGATGGCGCAGAGCCAGGCCACCACGGCGATGATGACCAGCGAGGGCACGATGCCGCTCGCGCCAAAGGCCCAATAGAGCGGGATGCTGGTGACGAGGGCGCCCACGGCGGCAGCCACTTGCGCCATGGTGAGCTGGCGCAGGCGGTGGGTGCCCTTCAGGATGGCCATTTCGCAGCCGGCGAGGGTGGTGAAAGCCACGGCGGGCGAGAGCACAATGAGGTGGAGCCGGTGGTTGCCCCAGGCGAAAAACAGTGTGTCGAGCAGCGGACTGAGCAGGGCGCACAGCAGCATGCCGGCCACGGCGGTGACCACGGCCCACGAGCGCACCACCGTGAGATGGTCGGCAAGCGCCTCGGGAGCGCTGGTCTCGGCGGTCTGCGACACGGTTTTCACTGCGCTGGTGGGGATGCCTAGATTGGTGACATCGCCCACCATGCGGGCGGCCGAGTTGAACAGCGACAGCATGCCCACGCCGCTCGTCCCCAGGAGGAGCGCCATGAGCTTGCTGCGCACCAGAGCCATCACAATGATGAGGCCCTGCACGCTGCCCAGCAGTCCTGTGTATTTCAGGATGTGCCGATAGCCGTTGGTGTCGGTTTTGGTGTCCATGGCCGGCGGGCCGCGCGGGGGCAGCCCTCACAGAAATGATGATGCAAAGTTACAAAAAACCGCGCAAAACGGCGTTTTTTGCCCCACAAAAGCGAAAACTTTTCGTGGCAGGGCGTGGAGCCATGGGTGCATCGGCGCGAGACGGCGGGGGCACAGAAGGCATCGGTGGGCACGATTTCTGGCACACATCTATATATATAGTGGGGCCAAGCTCTATGGATAATGAGGCACTTCTCTATGTATAATGAGACCACTCTATATATGTAATGGTGCCGCGTGCGGGCCTTTTCGGCAGACAAAGCGCGGGCAGGCGGCGGGCGGACTGCGAAAAACGGGCGAAATGGCGGCAAATAGGCGGCTGTCAGGCGATTGTGGGGCACGGGTGGCGGTTTTGTGTGCGCACACAAATGTTTGACTTAGGTCAAGATTTAGGGGCATTTCGGCGCTTTCGGGGGCGAAAAAGGTTGCGGGAATGAGAAAGCGCCGTAACTTTGCACCGTCGAAAGAAACAAAGACGTCGGTCTTGAGAGGCTTTCGGGGGCGGATGCGAGATCCGCGACACGGGGGCGACAAGCTCCCCCAGAAAACACACAGAATGATTGCCGGCGCCAGGCCGCGAGGCGGGCGCAGAGAAAGCATAAGAGAATATAAGGTATGAAAGAACACTGTCTGACGACGGTGAAATTAAGGTAAAAGAAGAATTGTAGCAAGGATTTTTATCTCGATAGGCAGATAGATTTTAGGGTAAACGCAAAAAGATTGCATTTCAGTGATAACACCAAGCCCGCGAGGGGTTACGGCAGAAGTAAAAAGATTGTATCATTTAAAGAAAGAAAGGGTAACATTATGACAATGACAGTAGCATTGGTTCTTTTAGCAACAACAGCATTTGCAATGGACCTCACTATGGAGCATCGACTCTAACGACACGCTCCTTTGAATCAAGAGAAAGTATAGAATAGGTTAATAACTTCAAGCGCGGCCGTCTCCTTCGGGGGGCGGCCGTTTTTGTGGGCGGCGGGGGCGGATATTCGGCGCATTATTCGTAACTTTGCAGCCGCATAGGCGCACGGCGGGGCCACAGCCACGGCCACAGCGGGCGCCCCCACCCACTGAAACCATGAACAAGAGCGACGCACTGCTGGAGAAGATACGGCTGCGACAAGCGATGACGCGGGGCGAGAAGATGGACCTCATTGTGCGCTTGTCGGTGCCCAGCATATTGGCCCAACTCACGAGCATCCTGATGTTCTACATCGATGCCGCGATGGTGGGCCGGCTNGGGGCCGAGGCGCCGGCGGCCATAGGCTTGGTGGAGTCGTCCATCTGGCTGTTTGGCGCCCTCACGGGGAGCATCTCGATGGGCTTCTCGGTGCAGGTGGCCCACTTCATTGGTGCCAACGACTTTGGGCGGGCGCGCGAGGTGTTTCGCCAGGGCATCATGTTCACCACCCTTGTGGCCGTGGGCCTGGCTGCCGTGGCGCTGGCCATTGCCGCCCCACTGCCGCGCTGGCTGGGGGGCGATGCCGCGATATGCCGCGACGCCACGCTCTATTTTGCCATCTTCGCGCTCTGCCTGCCGCTGATGATGATGCGCACACTGGCCGCCGGCATGCTGAAGTGTGCGGGCAACATGCGCGTGCCCAGCCTGCTCAGCGTGCTGATGTGCGTGCTCGACGTGGCGTTCAACTATCTGTTCATCTTTGTGTTCCACATGGGCGTGGTGGGCGCGGCGCTCGGCACGGCATTGTCGTTTCTGGTGGTGGGCATCTGGATGATGTGGTTTGCCGTGGCGCGGTCGGCCCAACTGTCGCTCACGGGCACGGGCNGCCGCTGGCGACTGCAGGGCCCCTACGTGCGCAACGCTCTGAAGATAGGGGCGCCCATGGCCGGACAAAACATCCTGATGAGCGGCGCCCAGATAGTGAGCACCATGATTGTGGCGCCGCTGGGCATCATGGCCATTGCCGCCCACTCGTTTGCCATCACGGCCGAGAGCCTGTGCTACATGCCCGGCTATGGCATCGGCGAGGCCGCCACCACGCTGGTGGGCCAGAGCATCGGCGCCGAGCAGCGGGGCCTGGCGCGCAGTTTTGCCCGCATGACCATCGCCGCCGGCATGACCATCATGGCGCTGATGGGGGTGGTGATGTGGCTGTTGGCCCCCGAGATGATTGGATTTCTCTCGCCCGTGGCCGANATACGCGCCATGGGCACCGCCGCGCTGCGCATCGAAGCCTGGGCCGAGCCCTTCTTTGCCGCCGCCATCGTGGGCTACAGCATCTGCGTGGGCGCCGGCGACACGCTGCGGCCCGCCCTGATGAATCTGGGCTCCATGTGGTTTGTGCGCCTCACGCTGGCCGCCCTGCTCGCCCCCCGNTACGGCCTGTCGGGCGTGTGGCTGGCCATGGCCGTGGAGCTCACCTTCCGCGGCACCATCTTCTTGTGGCGCATTGCCGGCGGGCGGTGGCTCATGCGCGGCGCGGCGGGCGCGAATCCTTAAATTGAGGGCGTGGGCGAAAATAGTTGCGGTTTTATTTGGTTGGTACGAAAAATCGTAGTGGCTTTGCATCGTCTTATTAAAGGAAAGAAATTTTGAAGAAACAAGAATTTGAAGAAAAGGCCTAAGAGTTGATGGATGTACTCCGCGACTACAGAGAATCGTATCCTAACGGCCACCCCAATCTATTGTATTACACACAACAACTCTTTGACGAATTAACCGATATGTCTTGACAAAAACGGGAGCAGCTAACATGCGGTTTCCTATAAATAAAACAATCAATATAAAGCACACAATGGAAGCATTACAGGTAGAAAAGAAAATCGACAGCAACGTGAAGGCAAAGATGCAAGATATTCTCCTTGCTATTTCATGGCGTGAACTGGCGCACTCCTACTTCGGTAAATCCTCGTCTTGGCTGTATCACAAACTTGACGGCATTGACGGTAATGGTGGCGTTGGTGGTTTTTCTGACGAAGAAAAAGAAAAATTGAAGGGCGCTTTATGCGATTTATCTTATCGCATACGTGTCTGCGCAGACAAATTATAGGCTGGGGTTTCTTTCCCCCATAGACAAAAGTCGCCGATGGCCTTCCGGCGCATCGCCTCACCGCGAAAAACGCAGTGGGGCTTTTTTATCGCTTCAGCTCAAGCGACACGCCAAGCGCCATTAAGAAACTGATTACGCCGTATTAAATATATGCAGATTCTTCGCGGGCGCCATGATGGCGTTAACCACTTGAAGCGCAGCGCGGCGGGCGCGAATCCTTAAATTCTGATCAAGCCTCTTAAACATTGATCTTTCGGGGGCGGGACGGGCGAAATGGCCTACCTTTGCATGTCTGCGCCGCGCCGCCGCCGTGGCTGCGTGGCCCGCTACATCGCCATGCACACTGCTCCCATCTCTCTCCCCGAGGCCAAACCTTTTGTGAAATGGGCGGGCGGCAAGCGCCGACTGCTCCCTCTCATCGACCGCGCCCTGCCGCCGGGCTTTGCCCTCATGCGGGGCATCACCTATGTGGAGCCCTTTGTGGGCGGCGGCGCCGTGCTGTTTCATCTGCTCAGGGCCTATCCCCACACCATCGAGCGCGCCATTGTGAACGNCATCAACCCCCGGCTGATGGCGGCCTATCGCGCCGTGAAGCACGAGCCCGACGCCCTNGTGAAACTGNTGCGCCACACGCAACACTGCTACGAGGCGCTGCCCACCGACGAGGCCCGCAAAGACTATTTCATGGAGGCCCGCCGCCGGTTCAATAGTGGGCTACCCACCGACGTGGAGCGCGCCGCCACGCTGATATTCCTCAACCGCACTTGTTTCAACGGTCTCTATCGGGTGAACAGCCGCGGCGACTTCAATGTGGCCTTTGGCCGCTACGCCCGCCCGCTCATCTGCGACGAGGCCACGCTGCGCGCCGACAGTCGGTTGCTGCAGCGCGTGGAGCTGGCGTGTGGCGACTTTGAGGCCACCGAGGAGCGCATCCCCGCCGGCAGCATGGTGTATATCGACCCACCCTATCGCCCGCTGAGCCCCACGGCGAGTTTCACGGCCTATGCCGCCGAAGGCTTTGGCGACGACGATCAGCGACGCCTCAAGCGGTTTGCCGACCGCCTCACCGCCCGCCAATGCCGCGTGATGCTGAGCAATTCGGACGGGCAGGCTGTGAACGCCGACGACCGTTTCATCGCCACGCTCTATGCCGACTATCATCTCCACCACGTGGAAACCGTGCGCTCCGTGAGTGCCAACGCCCAAAGGCGCGGCCGATGCTCCGAACTGCTCATCACCAACTATGCCACCGGCGACCACTTAGCCAGTTTGTAGCGCCAACGAATATATGTGCCCAAGGGTTGCCCGTGTGGGGCGAAATGTGTATCTTTGCAACATGAAAGAGCCATCCACACAAAGCCAACAAGTGATAGAAGCCATGCGCCGCAACGGCGGATATGCCACCCTGCGCCGCCTCAACGAGCTGGTGGACTTCTCCACATGGGCCACCAAAACGCCCGAAGCCTCCGTGCGCCGCATCGTGCAACAGGGCAAAGCCTTCTTCAAACTGAGGCCCGGACTGTGGGCCCTCGAGGAGCGGCGCGACGACGTGCTGCGCCACTTCGACCTGCAGCCCGGCAATCGGCACAGTGAAGAGCGCTTCTCGCACACCTACTATCAAGGCCTGCTGGTGGAAATATGCCACATGATGAAGCTCACCACCTATGTGCCGGCACAAGACAAAAACCACAAATTTCTTGGCAAACCGCTGGGCGAAGTGTGCGACACCACCACCCTGCCACCTTCACCTACGACGCCATCTGCCGCCGCGCCCGCACCGTGGACGTGATAGGCTTCAACCGCGAGCGCCACATGCCCGCAGCCTTCTACGAAGTGGAACATTCCACCGACATCAAAAACTCACTCTCCAAATTCTACGAACTGCAAGACTTCAACGCCCGATTCTGCATCGTGGCCGACAAAAGCCGCCGCAACGAGTTTGACGACAAGCTGTCGGCCTCCATCTTCCGAGCCCATCCGGCGGCGCGTCACCTTCAAGAGCTACGACGACGTGGCCGCCTTCCACCAGCGCATCACCGCCGTGAACGAAATCGTGTGGTAGCGCCCGCCGCCGCCTAAAAAAGCGGCAAAAAGTTTGTTTGGCCATCAAAATGCATTACTTTTGCACCCATAAACACATCCCAAGATGGAACCATTCACGAAGACAGAGGGCAGCATGACGCTGCGCACCGAGGGCCTGGTGAAGCGCTACGGCAAGCGCACCGTGGTGAACGACGTGAGCATCAGCGTGCGCCAGGGCGAGATAGTGGGGCTGTTGGGCCCCAACGGCGCCGGCAAGACCACCTCATTCTATATGACCACCGGACTGATTATCCCCAACGCGGGCCACATCTATCTCGACGACCAAGAGATAACGAGCTACCCCGTTTACAAGCGCGCGCGGGCCGGCGTGGGCTATCTGCCACAAGAGGCCTCGGTGTTTAGGAAGCTCAGCGTGGAAGACAACATCATGGCCGTGCTCGAAATGACCGGCAAGCCCCGCTCCTATCAAACCGAAAAACTAGAGAGCCTCATCCGCGAGCTCCGCCTCGAGAAGGTGCGCAAAAACATCGGCGACCGCCTCTCGGGAGGGGAACGGCGCCGCACCGAGATTGCCCGATGCCTCGCCATCGACCCCAAATTCATCATGCTCGACGAGCCCTTCGCCGGCGTGGACCCCATCGCCGTGGAAGACATCCAGCACATTGTGTGGCAACTGAAGTATCGCAACATCGGCATACTCATCACCGACCACAACGTGCACGAGACACTCAGCATCACCGACCGCGCATACCTGCTCTTCGAAGGCCGCATCCTCTTCAAAGGCACCCCCGAGGAGCTCGCCCGCAACCCCATAGTGAAAGAAAAATATCTCGGCCGCGACTTTGAGCTCCGACAAAAAGACTTCCAGAAAATCGACGAGGAAAAGCGGCGCAAAGAGGCCGAAGAGGGACAATAGCCCCCACTGCCCCACCAGCGCAAGGAGAGCAACGGGCGGAGCAAGGAGCACACAAGCCCAAGTGATAGCGCCATGACAAAGCTGAACATCGAAAAGATACTCGACTACTACGACCGCCCGCAACTGTTTGTTGCGCGAGATGGTTTCGACACGCTCTACCTGTGTCTGCTCTACGACGACTGCGAGGAGCCGCGCTACACAGCCATACGCATCTCGCCGAAGAAGCTCAACGCCTTTCTCGCCGGCGGGCTCGACCTGAGGGCCGTGATGGCGAAACCAGAAACCGCCGGCGAATATTTTGATGTGGCAGAGCGCCACGGCACCTACACCATAGCGGCCACGCTGAGCGGCGAGATACCCGACGACCGCCTGCCTGGGCAGGGCTACACCATGTCGGCAGACGAGAGCGAAAACTTCACGGTGAACGTTCCGCTGCGCGACCGCAACTTGTTTCAAGACTTGATACACAAGTTTGGCTGGGCCTGCATGTAGCTCCTAAGAATTCTCATTTTGTTCTTTTTGTAACCTTCGAAAACGGCTCAAAAAGGGCCTCGCTGGTCACCAACTTGTCTTTGGGTGCGAAAATGGGCCGTTTTGGGCCACTTTCTGCAACACACTATCCATCAGCGTTTTACAAGAAAACCAACGGGCGCTGATTTTCAGGACCTTAGCCTTCCGTTTTCATTTCAATGGTTTTGGAGGCGCTATCCATTGGTTTTGCATCGCGCCGTCAATGGTTTCGGTGTTGCTATCCATTGGATAACGCGTGCGATTCTAAGGGATAGCGCGACCGAAACCATTGGATAGCGAGCGGAAGACTCATGAACGCGAAATGGAAGGGCGAGATTCTTGCAAAAATGGGGCGCCGAAATGGCGNCGGAAGTGTTCTGGATTTCCTTTTTAACATCTAGTTTGAAGAAAAATCCGTACAGTGCAAAGCGGCGGAATGGGCACGNATTGTTCTGTTTTTCGGTTGGGGGATTGGCCGCGGAAAATGGGGGGTTGGGCGGCGGCGGATGGGGCGGATGNGAGCGTGCGGCGCTGTTGGGCNTGGCGCGGGATTGCACAAAAGGGCTGGATTGTGCACAACGGGGGGNNGTTTGTGCATTTTTCGATGTAAATGTTTGTGGGCACGAACGAAAAGCCTTACCTTTGCAGGCGATTCCGCGCCCCGTGGCGATGGNCGGGCCGCCTGCCGAGAGGGGGCTGCGCGCTGGCNGGGGGCGGGCAGAAAGACTGTTACACACATATTAGATAAGTATGAAACTGAACATCGTTGTACTTGCAAAGCAAGTTCCCGACACACGCAACGTGGGGAAGGATGCCATGACGGCGGAGGGCACGGTGAACCGTGCGGCGCTGCCGGCCATCTTCAACCCCGAGGACTTGAACGCGCTGGAACAGGCGCTCCGACTGAAGGAACAGAATCCCGGTTCCACGGTGGGCATCTTGACGATGGGCCCTCCGCGCGCCGGCGAGATTGTGCGGCAGGGCCTGTATCGCGGGGCNGACACGGGCTGGGTGCTCACCGACCGCTTGTGTGCGGGGGCCGACACGCTGGCCACGTCGTATGCTTTGGCCACTGCCATCAAGAAGATTGGCCAGGTGGACATCGTGATTGGCGGCCGCCAGGCCATTGACGGCGACACGGCGCAGGTGGGGCCCCAGGTGGCTCAGAAGCTGGGCCTGAACCAGGTGACCTATGCCGAAGAGATAGAAAAGGTGGAAGACGGGAAACTCACCATCCGTCGCCTGATAGACGGCGGCGTGGAGACGGTGGAGGCCCCGATGCCGGTGGTGGTGACGGTGAACGGCTCGGCAGCTCCGTGCCGTCCGCAGAATGCCAAGCTGGTGATGAAGTATAAGTATGCCTCGTGCCCCATGGAGCGCGCTGCCGACGACCCGCGGGCGGAGCTCTATGCCGAACGGCCCTATCTGACGCTCCATCAGTGGAGTGTGGCCGATGTGGAGGGCGACCCCGAGCAGTGCGGACTGGCGGGCTCGCCCACCAAGGTGAAAGCGGTGAAAAACATCGTGTTTCAGGCTAAAGAGAGCAAGACGCTCAGCGGCAGCGATGCCGATATCGACGGGCTTGTGAAGGAATTGTTGAACGAAAAAATCATCGGATAAATGGCTAACAACGTATTTGTATATTGCGAGATAGAGGGCACGCAGGTGCAAGAGGTGTCGCAGGAGCTGCTCACCAAGGGCCGCAAGCTGGCCGACCGCCTGGGCGTGGAGCTTCATGCGGTGGTGATTGGCACGGGCATCAGGGGCAAGGTGGAAGACCAGATATTGCCCTATGGCGTGGACAAGCTGTGGGCCTTCGACGGCGAGGGCCTGTTTCCCTACACGTCGGCGCCCCACACCGACATCATTGTGAAGCTGTTCCAGGAGGAGCAGCCCCAGATATGCCTGCTGGGCGCCACGGTGATAGGCCGCGACCTGGGGCCGCGCGTGTCGTCGTCGCTCACCAGCGGACTGACGGCCGACTGCACGGAATTGGAGATTGGCGACTATGAAGACAAGAAGGCGCAGCGGGTGTATAAAGACCTGCTGTATCAGATACGCCCGGCCTTTGGCGGCAACATTGTGGCCACCATCGTGAACCCCGAGCATCGCCCGCAAATGGCCACGGTGCGCAGCGGCGTGATGCAGAAGGCCCTGTATGAGGGCACGGCGCGCGGCGAAGTGGTGTATCCGGAGGTGTCGGCCTACGTGTCACAAGAGGCCTTTGTGGTGAAAGTGCTCGACCACCACGTGCAGGCAGCCAAGCACAACCTGAAGGGCGCGCCCATCGTGGTGGCCGGCGGCTATGGCGTGGGCTCCAAGGAGGGCTTCGACCAGCTCTACCAACTGGCCAAAGTGCTGCACGGCGAAGTGGGCGGTTCGCGCGCTGCCGTGGACGCCGGCTGGCTGGATCACGACCGCCAGATAGGGCAGACGGGCGTGACGGTGCANCCCAAAGTGTATATCGCCTGCGGCATCAGCGGCCAGATACAGCACATTGCGGGCATGCAAGACTCGGGCATCATCATCAGCATCAATAGCGATCCCGACGCTCCCATCAATCGCATCGCCGACTATGTGATAACCGGCACCGTGGAAGACGTGGTGCCCAAGCTCATCAAGTATTACAAACAGAACAGCAAGTAACCATGGCAAACTATTATAGCGACCATCCCGAAATAGCGTTTCACCTGGAGCATCCGCTCATGAAGCGCATCGTAGAACTGAAAGAGAAGGGATACGAAGACAGTAAGACATTCGACGACGCCCCCGTGGACTTCGACGATGCCATCGAAAACTATAAGCGCATACTCGACATCACGGGCGACGTGGCGGCCAACATCATTGAGCCCAACGCCGAGAGTGTGGACCTCGAAGGGCCCCATCTGGAGAACGGGCGCATGATTTATGCCTCGAAGACCTACGAAAACCTCGACGCCACGCGCAAGGCCGGCCTGCACGGCATATCGATGCCCCGCCGCTATGGCGGACTGAACATCCCCAACACGGTGTTCTCCATGCTGTCGGAAATCATCTCGGCCGCCGACGCCGGCTTCCAAAACATCTGGTCGCTGCAGTCGTGCATCGACACGCTCTATGAGTTTGGCTCCGAAGAGCAGCGCCAAAAATACATCCCCCGCATCTGCGCCGGCGAGAGCATGTCGATGGACCTCACCGAGCCCGACGCCGGCAGCGACCTGCAGCGCGTGATGCTCAAGGCCACCTACGACGAGAAAGAGCAATGCTGGCGCCTGAACGGCGTGAAGCGCTTCATCACCAACGGCGACTCCGACATCCACCTGGTGCTGGCCCGCTCGGAAGAAGGCACGCGCGACGGCCGCGGCCTCTCCATGTTTATCTACGACAAGCGGCAGGGCGGCGTCAACGTGCGCCACATAGAGCACAAGCTCGGCATCCACGGTTCGCCCACCTGCGAGCTCACCTATAAAAACGCCAAAGCCGAGCTCTGCGGCAGCACGCGCATGGGCCTCATCAAATATGTGATGGCCCTGATGAACGGCGCCCGACTGGGCATCGCCGCCCAGAGCGTGGGCGTGGAGCAAGAAGCCTACAACGAAGGCCTGGCCTATGCCAAGGAGCGCGCACAGTTTGGCGAGAAGATCATCCACTTCCCCGCCGTGTACGACATGCTGTCGCGCATGAAGGCCAAGCTCGACGCCGGCCGCTCGCTGCTCTATCAGACGGCACGCTACGTGGACATCTACAAGGCCCTCGAAGACATCGCCCGCGACCGCACACTCACCCCCGACGAGCGCCAAGAGATGAAAAANTATCAGCGGCTNGCCGACGCCTTCACGCCCATGGCCAAGGGAATGAACTCCGAATATGCCAATCAGAACGCCTACGACGCCATCAGCATCCACGGCGGCTCGGGCTTCATCATGGAATACAAGAGCCAGCGCCTCTATCGCGACGCCCGCATCTTCTCCATCTATGAAGGCACCACCCAGCTGCAAGTGGTGGCCGCCATCCGCTATATCACCAACGGCACACTGCCCGGCATCATCCGCGAGATGGCCCAGACCGAAGCCAGCGACGCCATGAAGCCCCTCAAGGCACGCATCGAGAAGCTGCTGCCCGTGTATGAAGACGCCGTGGCCTACGTGAAAGAGCTGGGCGACCANGCCGCCCACGACTTCCTGGCCCGCCGCCTCTACGACATGACGTGCGAGCTCGTGATGTCGCTGCTCATCATNGACGACGCCTCGCGCAACGCCGAGCTCTTCGAAAAGTCGGCCAACGTGTATGTGCGCATGACCGAAGAAGACGTCATCGGCAAGGCCGCCTACGTGAAAGCCTTCACCACGGCCGACCTCGAAAGCTTCAAAGCCGCCGAGGCCGAAGCGTAGGCATCAATGCCACCAATGGCAGGCATCAATGCCACAAACAACAAACTAATATCATCCATCTAATTTTTAGTTTTATCCATTTTATCCATTCTCACGCGTGCCGTCTGCGAAGATAGCACGCTTTTTTGTGGCCCCATCCCCCCGCCGCCACCGCCCGAAACCTTAAATTATAAAAAATTACGGCCCCGCGTTCGGCCATTTGCGCCAAAAGAAGTAACTTTGCACGAATTATTTTCAGATGTTTTATTTACAATTAGATGTTTTAGATGAACGTAATTACTAAGACCGTTCAATTGCCTGATGGGAGAACCATCACGATTGAAACCGGGAAAGTGGCCAAACAAACCGATGGCTCGGTGATGCTCCGCATGAACAACACCGTATTGCTGGCCACGGTTTGCGCCGCAAAGGATGCCGTTCCCGGTACCGATTTCATGCCCCTTCAAGTTGATTATCGCGAACAGTATGCCGCAGCCGGCCGCTTCCCCGGCGGCTTCACCCGCCGTGAAGGCAAAGCCGGCGACAACGAAATCCTCACCTCGCGCCTGGTGGATCGCGTGCTCCGCCCGCTGTTTCCGGCCGATTTCCACGCAGAGGTGTTTGTCAATGTGATGCTTTTCTCGGCCGACGGCGTCGATCAGCCCGATGCTCTGGCAGGATTTGCCGCCTCGTGCGCCCTGGCCGTTTCGGATATTCCCTTCGAATGCCCCATCTCCGAAGTGCGCGTGGCACGCGTCAACGGCGAGTATGTCATCAACCCCACCTTCGAGCAGATGAAAGAGGCCGACATGGACCTGATGGTGGGCGCCTCGGCCGAAAACATCATGATGGTGGAAGGCGAAATGAAGGAAGTGTCGGAGCAAGACCTGCTCGGCGCCCTGAAATGCGCCATGGATGCCATCAAGCCGATGTGCGAACTCCAAGTGGAGCTCTCCAAAGAGCTGGGCAAAGACGTGAAGCGCGAATACTGCCACGAAGTGAACGACGACGACCTGCGCGAGCAAGTGCGCAAGGAATGCTATCAGAAAGCCTACGACGTGGTGGGCCAAGCCCTTGAGAAGCAAGCCCGCGCCGAGGCCTTCGACAAGATCATTGCCGACTTCAAGGAGGCCTATGCCGCCGCCCATGCCGACCTCACGGCCGACGAGCTCGAAGAGAAAAACACGCTGGCCGACAAGTATTATCACGACGTGGAGCGCGACGCCATGCGCCGTTGCATCCTCGACGAAGGCAAGCGCCTCGACGGCCGCAAGACCGACGAGATACGCCCCATCTGGTGCGAAGTGTCGCCCCTGCCCATGCCTCACGGCAGCGCCATCTTCACGCGCGGCGAAACACAGTCGCTAACCACCGTAACGCTGGGCACCAAGAGCGACGAGAAGCTCGTGGACGACGTGCTCGACCGCAGCTACATGCGCTTCTTGCTCCACTACAACTTCCCCCCGTTCTGCACCGGCGAAGCCAAAGCACAGCGCGGAGTGGGTCGTCGCGAGATTGGCCACGGCCACTTGGCATGGCGCGCGCTGAAAGACATGATACCCGAAGACTATCCCTACACCGTGCGCGTGGTGTCGCAAATCCTGGAGTCCAACGGCTCGTCGTCGATGGCCACCGTATGCGCCGGCACGCTCGCACTGATGGACGCCGGCGTGCCCATCAAGAAGCCCGTGAGCGGCATCGCCATGGGACTCATCAAAAACCCCGGCGAAGACAAGTATGCCGTGCTCTCTGACATCCTCGGCGACGAAGACCACCTGGGAGACATGGACTTCAAGACCACCGGCACGAAAGACGGTCTCACGGCCACTCAGATGGACATCAAGTGCGACGGCCTCTCGTTCGACATTCTCGAAAAGGCCCTCATGCAGGCCAAAGCCGGTCGCGAACACATCCTGAACTGCATCACCTCCACCATCGCCGAGCCGCGCCCCGAGCTCAAACCGCAGGTGCCGCGCATCGAGCAGTTCGACATCCCCAAGGAATTCATCGGCGCCGTCATCGGCCCGGGCGGAAAAATCATCCAGCAGATACAAGAAGAAACCGGCGCCACCATCAACATCGACGAGGTGGACGGCAAAGGCATTGTGCAAGTTTCGGCCCCCAACAANGAGTCTATCAGCGCCGCTGTGGCTAAGGTGAAGGCCATCGTGGCCGTGCCCGAGGTGGGCGAAGTGTATGAAGGCACCGTGCGCTCCATCATGCCCTACGGCTGCTTCGTGGAGATTATGCCNGGCAAAGACGGCCTGCTGCACATCTCCGAAATCGACTGGAAGCGCCTCGAAACCGTGGAAGAAGCCGGCATCAAGGAGGGCGACAAAATCACCGTGAAGCTGCTCGAAATCGACCAGAAGACCGGCAAATACAAGCTCTCCCANCGCGTGCTCATCCCCAAGCCCGAAGGCTATGTGGAGCGTGAGCGCCGCCAGCGCCCCAGCCGCGACGAGCGCCGCCAAAACAATCGCCGCAACGACGATCGCACCCGCCGCAGCTACGACCGCAACGACCACAACGATCGCCCGTCGCAACAGCGCAACAACGACGACTATCACGAGCCCACGAGCGAGCCGAGAGACTTCACCGACGTGCTCGACAAGCTCGACTTCTAAACCGAGCATCCTCATCCCNAGGGCGGCATTCTCNTCATCGAGNGTGCCGCCCTCGGTGTGTTTCCACAGCACAGGNCGCGGCCGTTACGCATATTTTCACTACCTTTGCCCCCACAAAGCGGTCCGCCNCGCACGNCCCGCCCACANACAGAAAAATGGATTTTNCCGCATCACTGATNGAATGGTTTGCCACACACGGCCGACAACTGCCGTGGCGCGAAACCCGCGACCCCTACGCCATCTGGCTCTCGGAGGTCATCCTGCAACAAACGCGCACCGAGCAGGGCATGCCCTACTGGCAGCGCTTCATGGCACGATGGCCGCGCGTGGAACTGCTGGCCGCCGCCCGCGAAGACGATGTGCTNCGCGAATGGCAGGGCCTGGGCTACTATAGCAGGGCGCGCCACCTCCACGCCGCAGCCCAACAGATAGCCGCGGCAGGCCATTTCCCCAACACCCCCGAAGGCCTGCGCGCCCTGAAAGGCGTGGGCAGCTACACGGCGGCCGCCATAGGCAGCATTGCTTTCGGACTGCCCATGGTCGTGGTGGATGGCAACGTGTATCGCGTGCTGGCCCGCCACTACGGCATCGCCACGCCCATCAACACGGGCGAGGGCCAGCGCGAGTTTGCCACACTAGCCCAACAACTGCTGCCGCCACGCGAGGCCTCGGCCTACAATCAGGCCATCATGGACCTGGGCGCCACCGTGTGCACGCCCCGCTCGCCCCGCTGCCAAGCGTGCCCCGTGGCCGCCACATGCACGGCCCTGCGCGAGGGACTCATCGCATCGCTGCCCGTGAAACTGAAGAAAACTCGTGTGCAGCACCGCCATCTCACCTATATCTGCATACGCGCAGGCGGGCAAACGGCCATACACCGGCGCGGCGCGGGCGACATCTGGCAAGGCCTCTGGGAGGTGTATTGTGCCCAAGAAAACGACCCCCTCATAGCGCAAAGCATCATGCTGAAAAGCGGCGTGCGCCACGTGCTCACCCATCGCATCATCACGGCCGACTTCATGCTGCTCCATGCCGAGCAACGCCCCGCCCTGCCCAGCGACTACATCTGGGTGGACAACGACGCGTTTGACCACTATGCCAAACCGCGCCTCATGGAAATCATGATGGAAATATTGGCAGACACCGCAGCTCAATGATCCGCCCGCAGGCCGCCAAAGGGTGGCCCTTCTATCGCAGAATCACGGCCCTTCCGCCGCTTATTCACTGATCTTCTGCCGCTGGCTCGCTGGCCTCATCGCCCGCATCCGGCGCCTGCTCCACCCTGCCGTCGCANAGGCGGATGGTGCGGTCGGTGATGGCGGCCAGCTGCTCGTCGTGGGTGACAATCACAAAGGTCTGGCCCAGGCGGTCGCGCAGGTCGAAAAACAGTCGGTGGAGCTCCTCCTTGTTTTGCTGATCGAGACTGCCCGAGGGCTCGTCGGCCAGCACCACGGCGGGCCTATTCACCAGTGCACGGGCCACGGCCACACGCTGCTTCTCGCCGCCCGACAGCTCTGCCGGCTTGTGGCGCGCGCGATCTTCCAGCCCCATAAACTGCAGCAGCTCCAGCGCCGCCCGCTCGGCCTCGGTGCGACTCTTGCCGGCGATGAGGGCCGGCAGCATCACGTTTTCGATGGCCGTGAACTCGGGGAGCAACTGGTGAAACTGGAACACAAAGCCTATCTGCCGGTTGCGGAAGTCGGCCAGCGCGTTGCCNTTCATGTTGGTGGCGCTGCGCCCGTTGATGGTCACCGTTCCCGTGTCGGGCTTTTCCAGCGTGCCNATGATTTGCAGCAGCGTGGTCTTGCCCGCGCCCGACGGGCCCACAATGCTCACCACCTCGCCCTTCTCGATGTCGAGCGAAATGCCCTTGAGCACCTGCAGCGAGCCAAAACTCTTCGTGATGTCTTTGATGTGTATCATTCTTGTGCCGTTGTCGTTTTCCGTCTGTGGCGCCGCGNCCGAGGCCTTCTGCTGCCCCGTGTGGCCGCGCCCGTTGTGCAAATTTACGCATTTCATCGGCAACACCGCCCCTTGCTAACAATTTTTACATAAAAAAACGGCCCGCCCACGGCCCGNGCCCGTTGCCCCGCCACATTTTGCATCACCAACGGCGGGCGAAGCGCCATCGTGGGATGATGCTCCGCCCGCCCGTGGAGGTGTGGNNNGNCAGGCTGCTGGCCGTCAGCGCCCGCCTCTGCCGCCCGAGCTCGATGCCGAGGTGAAGGCCGAGCTCTGCGTCCACGACGAGGTGGTGCCCGCGGTGNTGACGCTGGGGGCTATCCAGAAACAGTTGTCGTCGCCGTTGTCAAACACATAGCTATACGACGTGGGGGCCGACGTGCCATAGTAGAGATAGCACGACGTGCCGGTGGTCATGCCCGTGGCCGTCACGATGGAATAGTTTTGATTCATGTTGGCCGGAGCCTTCACGGTGTAGAGCTTCGATGAGCCGCACACCAGCGTGTAGTAGCGCGACGAGCTGAGCGAATAGCTGCCCACATAGGCCGTGGCCTGCTGGGCTGTCACCGAGGGCGACGAATTTTGCTGCCCGCCGGCGCTAAACAGGTAGCCGCCGTTCACACCGATGTAGCCCGCGTCGCAGTCGAGCCCCTCTTCGGGCGAGCTGGTGCCCATGGCAAACACCACGCCGCCATTGATGGCGATGGCCGTGCCGCTGCCCGAATAGTTGGAATCGATGGCATCGTTGCCCGACGAATAGCAATACACCCAGCCGCCGTTGATGGTGATGGTGGTGCCCGAGTTGAGACAGTCGTCGTAGCAATTCTGTATGATGTAGCCGTTGTTCACCGTGATGGCGCTCTTCGACTCTATGCCCTCAGAGCCGTCGGTGGCGGTGGTGCAACAGATGTAGCCGTTGTTGATGGTGATGTCGCCCTCGGCGCGGATGGTTTTGGCCTTCACGCCGTCGTCGCTCTCCACCATGTCGCCCCGTGGCCCGCGCTGACTGCCGGTGCCGCTGGTGCTGCCCCAGGTGGCGCCCGTGGTGGTGCAGTTGATCACCAGCGACTGTCGGTCGATGTCGTCGAGCGAGGTGCTCGTGTAGGTGCCCAGCGTGAGCGTGCCCTCGGTGTTGATGCATTTGCCGCCGGCGCCCGTGGCNTTCAGNGTGAGCGTGCCGCCCGTGATGGTCATGGCGCCCGTGTCGCCCTTGATGCACACGGCCTTGGCGGTGTCGCCGTCGGCCACCACGCAGGTGCCGCTGTGGGTGATGCTGATGGTGCCGCCCGTGATGGTGAGATCGTCGGCCGCCTTGATGCCCTTGGCGCCGGCNCCGCTCAGCGTGGCGGTGATGGTGCCGCCCGATATCACGGAGCCCGTGCCGCANCGCACGCCGTGGCTGCTTTGCGACGTCACGTTGAGGGTCACCTCGCCGCCCGTCATGGTGAAGGCCGCCAGCGTGTCGGTTTTGATGCCCTTCGTGTCGTCGGTGGCCACNTCGATGTTGATGGTGCCGCCCTTGATCACCACNGAGCCCTCGTCGTCGGGGTCAATGCCGTCGCCGCCCGTGCCGGTGATGCTCACGGTGCCGCCGTTCATCTGGAAATAGTCGTTGCAGTGGAAACCGTCGCTCACGGCACCGGTGATGTTGATGGTGCCGGCCGTCTTCTTGATTTCTATCTCCTCTTTGCACGAAATGGCGTGCTTGGTGTTGCCGGACACATTGAGCGTGCCCGTGCCGCCACTAAACTGGAAATTGCCTTTCGAATAGAGGCATGCCTTCTGGCTGCCACCCGTGGCATCGGCCAGCGTGGAGGAAGTGCCNTCGGGCACCACAATGGTGGTCTTCTTCCCCGTGTTCACCGTCACGGCCGCTCCCGTGGAGCCTGTGAGGGTGAGATTGTTGAGCACTATCACCGTTTGGCAGCTGCCGTCGAANGTNAACGAGCCGGCCGACGAGGCGCCGCTCAGGATGGCCGTGATCACGTGATACTTATAGGTGGTCGAAGTCACCGTCACGTCGGCACCGTCGGTGGCCACCGTCAGCGAGTCGTTGCAATAGGTCACGGTGGCCGAGCCCTCGGCATAGTCCACATAGATGGTGTCGCTCTGTTGCGCTATCGATGGCTTGGTGAACACTATCGAGTCGATGTCGGCCACACTGTAGGCCGTGCCGCATATTGTGAGCGTGGCCCCGCCGTCGGAATAGGGCATCTTGTCCACCTCCGAGGCCGCATACTGCTCGTAGCTCTGCCCGTGGCACACATACACTGTCTGGGCCCGCAGCCCTGCCGCCGTGAGCACCACGGCCAGCATTGTCATCAGTCTTTTCATGGCTATCTCACTATGATTTTGCGCGTTCCTTGTTGTCCTTTCACCACATACACCCCNTTGGGATAGTGCTCAGCCGTGAGGTTGGCCGCCCTGTCTTCGGCCACCAGGCATCCCCTCACATCATACACGCTCACCGTCTCCTCGGCAGCGTCGGTCTCCGTGCGGCCAATGCCGGTGGGCTCCGTAAACGTCATGTAGTCGAGCGACGACAGCGCCGCCGTGTACACCTGCTCGCCATGGATGGCTGCCACCACATTGCCGCTNTCAAACGTCAGCCGCAATCCGCTCAAATCCAGCGTCTGGCTGCTNCCCGCGGCGTTCACCACATACAGATGGCTATAGTCTGCCCAGGCCGCGGTGTGGGCCCCGAGCAGTGCCGCCATCAGGAAAAATTTCCACTTCTTCATGATTCCTCTCTTGGTTTGTTACGATGATGTTGTTTTCTGTCTCTTGCGGGAAGTGTCGTCTATTGTCAAAATCGGCACTCCCCTCCCGCANTTTTTGCAAATATAGCCACTATCTCGCAACATTGTTTTCCATANGGCACCACTTTTCAACCAACGCGCCGATTTCTTCAACCAACGCGCNGGCTGCTCCACAACCCGTAAACCATTAATAATGAAACCCTAACNNCNGCCCTCCACCACGGCCCTCACAATGCCCANGTCGGCCGCCGCCCAGTCGAGCGTCTCCAGCTCGTCGGCCCTCAGCCAGCGGGCGGCGATGTGCTCGCGCAGCGTGAATCCCTCGCCCGCGGGCCGGCACAGATAGGCCGACAGCGCAATCGAGAAGTCGGGATAGTCGTGGCGCACAGTCACCAGGTGGNGCCCCACGCTCACCGCCATGGCCAGCTCCTCGCCTATCTCCCTAGCCAGCGCCTGGGGCTCCGTTTCGCCGGCCTCCACCTTGCCGCCNGGAAACTCCCACTTGCCACTCGTGTAGGCATAGCGCGTGGCCCCGTGCTGCACACACAGATAGCGCCCCGCCTGCTCTATCACCGCCGCCACCACCTCGTAATGCTTCTTGTTGGTCATGCCTTATTGATGAAATAATAGATGCTTTGTTGATGAATAATAGATGTCTGTTGTTTGAAAAACAAATGCCTCTTCGCCGCCGGCTATCGGGCTACACGGCCTTCACAAATTCGGGCAGCGCTTTTTGCTGCAAGCGCCATTCGATGCTCATAGGATAGTCGCCGCTCGACGAGAGATAGTCCACCAGCCCGAAACAATAGAAGGGGCACGTGTTGCCATAGCCGTCGCGCTTGTTTTCTCTCACAAAGAGCACAAACCGCCGCCCATTGCGCCGCTGCTCCACAAATCGCCGCCCGCTGCCGCTGTGGCTATCGGTGTTTTGCGACTGCCAGTGAAAGAGGTCTTCGCTCACCACATAGTCGTTGTATTGCGTGCTGGGCGAGAAGTCTTTGTCCGACTTGTTGAGCGTCACAAAGAAGAGTTCGGCATTCACCTCCTCCACGCGAAACACGCCCGCCACGCTGCCTTGCATCTTGCGCTCGGGCGTTTGTATGCCGAAGATGGTAAACACCTCCTCGCGCGTGTAGCAGCCATACTGCTCGAGCGCCACCGGCATACCGCTGCCCACGGCAAAGGTTTCCACGGCGAGACGGTCGGACAGATAGGCCATGATTTCGCGCATCTCTTGCACAAACAGCGGATAACTGAACACGCTCTCTAGCGCCTCCTCTATCGACGAAAAGTCCGTGCGCGACAGCCGGTCTTGAAACAGCGCATAATAGAGCATCACGGCCCGCGCCTGCTGCTCATCGTTGCGGTGGGCGGGCAGCGCGCCACGGTGGANAAAATCGAGCACAAACCTGATTTGCGCCGCCGAATTCAGGTGCACCAGCCGGCCCATGCCCTTCTCCAGCCGCGCCGTGATGGCGTCGCGCCGATAGGNGGCACACTTGCCGGCGTCGCGCTTCAGCGTGGTCCAGCAGTTGTTGCCGCGATAGATCAGACGGATGTCTTGCCCGTTGCTGTTCAGAAATTGGGTGAGCGTGGGCACCCCCGCCATGGCCGCCAGCTCGCGGCGCAGGCGCTGCAGATTGTAGATGGCGCCACGGATATTTTCCACCACCACGCGCCGCGCCATTTCCTCCATATAGATGGTGCAGCCCTGCGGCAGACAGGTGAATCCCGCGGCCACCTGCTCGCCGATGTTCACATCGCGGCGTGTGAGCAGCGCGCGAAATCGTCCGGCAAAGTCATACTTGCGGTTCACCTGGGCCACAAAGTCCATCACGGTGAGCACATCCTTTCCCACACTCAGCCGCAGGCCGCGCCCCAGCTGTTGCAAAAAGATGGTGAGACTCTCCGTGGGCCGCAAAAANAGCACCGTGTCCACCTCGGGGATGTCCACGCCCTCGTTGAAAATGTCCACCACAAACAGATAGTTGAGCCNCCCCTCGGCCAGGGCGCTGTTCACGCGGCGGCGGTGGTCGTCGCTGCTGTCGGCCGTCAGATAGTCGGCCTTCATGCCGTAGCGCCGCAGCTGGGTGGCCATAAATTCGGCGTGCCGCTTGTTGCAACAAAATCCAAGGGCCTTGCAGGCGTTTTCGTCGGGCAGATATTCGCGCAACTTGTTCACCACGAGCGCGGCACGTTCCTCGGTGCAGAGGCGCTCCGACAGTCGCGCCACCACATACTTGTTGCCCTCCCAGAGGTCGTCGCCCGTGAGGTCGGTGGCATCGGTGATGCACAGATACTGAAACGGCGTGAGCAGTCCCTCGTCGAGCGCCTGCGGCAAACGGATTTCGGCGCTGATCTTGCCACCAAAGTCGGGCAGCAGACTCGCCCCGTCCATGCGCTCGGGCGTGGCCGTGAGCCCCATCAGGATGGAGGGCTCAAAAAAGCTGATGGCGCGCTGATAACTGTCGGCCGCCATGTGATGGGCCTCGTCCACCACGATGTAGTCGTAGTAGCCAGCACCCAAATGGCGGAAGTCGTCCCAGCGCGAATTCAGGGTTTGGATGGAGACAAACAGATGATCCACATGCTCCGAGCGATGGCGGCCCACCATCAGATCGCCAAAATTGTAGTCGCCCAGCACACTCCTGAACACGCTGCGCGNCTGCTTCAATATCTCCTCCCTGTGNGCTATGAAAAGCAGACGGCCGCGCTGCCCCTGCTGCTGCACAAAGTGGCGATAGTCNAAGGCTGAAATCACCGTTTTGCCCGTGCCCGTGGCCGCCACCACCAGATTGCGTCTCAGGCCGTGCACATCGCGCTCCACGCGTATCTTTTCGAGTATCTTTTTCTGATGGGGCAGCAGCGTGTAGCGCTGATAGAGCTCCACTTCGGCAGCATGGTCCCACTGGCGCCGCTCGTNGTCCATGGCCTTTAAAAACTGCTGCTCGTCGAAGGGCTCAAAGTTGGGACTGTTCCAATAGGTNTCGAATGTGGCCACGGCCGACTTGATGATGTGGGGATTTTCCACGTTGGTCACGCGGATGTTCCATTCCAGCCCGTCGGTGTGGGCCGTGCGCGAGAGGTTGGACGAACCGATATAGGCGGTGCTGAATCCCGAGTGCCGCAGAAANATATACGACTTGGCGTGCAGTCGCTCTATGCGGGCATTATAAGACACNCGAATCTCTGTGCGCGGCAGGGCGGCCAGCATCTTCACAGCCTTCAGCTCGGTGACACGGCAATAGGTGGTGGTGATGATGCGCAGACGATGATGTTCGTGGGCGCAAAATTTGGCCAGCTCATCGCGCAAAGTTCTCACCCCCGACATTTTCAGAAACGACACGATGAGACATATCTCGTCGGCCGAAGCGATGTCGCGCTTTATCTCGTCGTGGAGCGACAGTGCGCTCTGCCCGCCGGTGAACAGATTGCTCACCCTGAAGCCCGACAGTGGTCGCGGCGCCGTGGTGCCCGTGAGCTGCGCCTCGCTGTTTTCGCGCTGCGTCATCACGGCCGCCAACTTTTCTTTCACGTCGGTCAGTTCGTTGGCCGTGGCGTGGNCCCCATCGGTCTCGACCACCGGCGCCGCCGACTGTTCCGCCATCCTGATGATGCGGTTCATCAGCCGCAGCCGCTCCTCCTCGGTGGCATCGCTGTCTTCCAGTCGGCGCCTGATGATGTCCGACACATAGTGGGCCAGCATTTTGGGCGACTCGGCCGAGTCTATCCGCTCGGTTTGGCACACCAGGCCCTGCTCCTCCGACGCCTTGATGTGGTCGGCAAGCTCCCCGTTGATCAGTTGGTCGTAAACGCCCGTTTTCAGTTTCATCGTGCGCTGTTTTTCATAATGTGTGCAAAAGGTTGGCGCGACGCCGAGCATCATCGTGGTGNGGCGCGCTATCGGGTAACAAAAGTAGCGATTATTCTTCAGAAATCCATGATTTCATCGCAAAAAACGGCACTTTTTTCTGTTTTTCCAGTGCCGACGACTATTTTTATCTTTGGCCACAAAATTCTTTTCCTGTAATAACGACAATAAACACCTGTGGGCGCAAAGTTTTTTCTCCACAATGATGACGGTGAACACCTGTGGCGGCAATCCTCGTTTTATATAAATATGCAAGAATTTTTGGGCCTTAGTTTTCTGATTTCATTTTGGCGGTTTTCGCCGAGCATTCCACTGGTTTTGGTCGCGCTATCCATTGGTTTTGGACTCGCTATCCACTAGTTTCGGACTCGCTATCCATTGACGGCGCGATGCAAAACCAATGGATAGCGCGACCAAAACCAGTGGATTGGAAATGGACCGCCAAGAATCCGAAAAGTGCGTTTTGTGGGTGAATAAAAATNATTTTCTTGGTGAATGAATATGATTTTAATCGATGAATACAAAATGGGCGGTCACAAAAGNCGGCTNTTTCNCCGATGAAATNGCGAATTTTCCCCGATGAAATCGTGGATTTTTGCNGTTTTGGGAAGGTTTAATCGCTGAGCACTTCTATTTTTTGTGGCGGCTGNGCGGGATTGATGTCGAGCCGGAGAAGTTGGAGCAGCGGATAGTGCTTGTATTTGCNATTGAGGAGGATGAAGCGGCCGTGGGGCGTGGAAAACTCTTGGGCGGCGCGNTCAAACCCCACGTCCCACGAGAGATAGTTCACCTTGAGGCGGCGATGGATGAGCGGCACGGTGTAGAGGGCATAGAATCGGCCCTCGTTGATGGCGCTCATCACGCGGGCGTCGTAGGGCATCACGTAGTAGGTGAGATCGTGGCGCCCGTAGAATCCGCAGCCGGCGATGCGNTTTTGAGGCGTGAAAAAGCTGTCTTTCTGCAAGATAGCCGCCTGATAGACATCGCGCGGCAGGAGTTTGATGTAGTCGATGCTGTCGGGCTCGTCGTAGCCGCACCCTCGNCGGATGTTCTTAAAGAGCGCCAGTCCGCGGGCCTTGTCNATGGGCGTGGCGATGTTGTTGAGGTCCACGGTGTAGCGGGCCACGAGGGGCGAGGCACTCTCGTAGTGGTCGATCATCACTGTGGGCCCCGCCTGCGCGTTGTATTGATGCACGGCGCGGCGATAGATGTCCCACTTGATGCGAGAGTCGCGCACGGCCNAGCATTGGAATATGCCATAGAGCAAAAACAGCAAAATGGCCGATGAAATGGCCGTTTTTTGACGGTTCACCAGCATATTGATGGCGCGCAAACCGATGACGAGCGCGAAGATTTCGGCGGCATACATGGCGCGCGAAGCAGTGGCGGCCAGGAAGGGAATGACGAAGCTGAAGGCAAACAGCATGAACCAGCACACGTTTTGGCGCAAGAAGGCCGAAAACTGCCGCTTGTTTTTCCACCACAACACGGGCAGCAGCAGGGCAGTGACATAGGTGATGCGCAGGCTGTAGGCCATCTTCACCACGCGGCTCACGGCGCCAAGGCCCATGGTGTAGAACGCCTGCCGGCCCATGTTGCCAGGCGCCAGAGCCATGGCCAGCGAAGCCACCACATAGCCCGTGAGCAGGAAAAACACGTAGCGATTGATGCGCCGTCCGCGAAACAAATAATAGAGGATGCAGGTGGCGCAAANGGGAAAGGCATACATTTCGTTGTAGGGCGCCAGGAGCAGGCCNGCCNCCAGCAGNAGCAAGGGCGACGCGGGGCGGCCCTTTTCGCAGCGATCGATGAGCAGGATGAACAGCAGCGTGGGCACCAAAGCCCAGAGATAGTTGGTGGCNCCNGANGCCCAATAGTGGAGATTGTCCACGCCCGTGGATAGTGCGGTGAGGCCTATCACGATGAGCACCATGGTGAGCGGGCCCTGCCACGAAGNTTTCACCGCCGCGCAGCGATAGAGCAGCGCCAGGGCGAGGAGATAGACCATGGTGTTGGCGACGTTGAAAAACGTGTCGCCCAGCGTCACCGACAGCTTGCTAAACAGCACGGCGATGATGCGGCCATTGATGAAGCGATAGTCGTCTTGGAGCGATGCCCACAGCTCNGAGGCCGACGAAATGGGGCGCCCGTGATAGAGATTGCACAGCAGGTCGTCGCTGAAAAAGGGCACACAAACGTTCATCGCGTAGAACGCGGCCACGGCCGCCACGGCGATGATCACCGTGAGAAGGCGACCCGACGACTGTTTTGCGTTGCCCTGCACGAAATGCATCACGACATCTGGAGCATGCGCTCAATGGGCTTCACGGCCTGGCGCCGTATGTCTTCNGGCACTTCCACCGTGGGCCACTCGTAGCGCAGGGCGTTGTAGATTTTGAGGAGCGTGTTCATCTTCATGTAGTTGCACTCGTTGCAGGAGCACCCTACCCCACCCTCCGACACTTCGGGCGGCACGGGATAGAACGTTTTGCCCTGGCATTGGCGCTCTATCTCGTGGAGGATGCCGGCTTCGGTGGNGATGATAAACTCCTTCTGGGGGCTCTCCACGCAATATTTGAGAATGACGGCTGTGCTGCCCACCACGTCGGCCAGCGCCAGNACGGGGCCTTTGCACTCAGGATGGGCCAGCACCACGGCGTCGGGATGCTCCTTTTTGAGGCGCACTATCTCGGCGGGCGAGAATCGCTCGTGCACGTGGCATCCGCCGTTCCACAGCAGCATGTTGCGGCCCGTGATGCTGTTGATGTAGTTGCCCAGATTGTAGTCGGGCCCGAAGATGATGGGCGCATCGGGTGGCAACTGGTCCACTATCTTTTTGGCGTTGCCGCTGGTCACCACCACATCGGTGAGCGCTTTCACGGCGGCGGTGGTGTTCACATAGCTCACCACCATGTGATCGGGGTGCTCAGCCTTGTATTTTTCCAGGTCTTCGGCCTTGCACGANTCGGCCAGCGAGCATCCCGCGTTGAGGTCGGGACAGAGCACGAGCTTCTGNGGCGAAAGGATTTTGCACGTTTCGGCCATGAAGTGCACGCCGCACATCACGATNACCTTGGCGTCGGTTTTGGCGGCCTCGCGCGCCANGGCCAGCGAATCGCCTATGAAATCGGCCACCTCTTGGATTTCGCCGCGCGTGTAATAGTGGGCCAATATCACGGCCTTTTTCTCCTTGGCCANCCGNCNGATCTCGGCTTTGAGNTCGATGCCCTCGGGGGCGGGCTCGTCGATGAAGCCCTTGTTTATCCACTCTAGCTTTGCTTTCATCATATTTATATTCTTTTATTTATTTCTTTTTAAAAGAGAATGATAAGGATGATGGGGGCGTGGATAAGTGGATAACTCTCTCNNAAAGCAATGCTCGGAAAGAGTGTCCACCNNNGACCAACAGTTTATCCACAGCNCCGGCGCCGGCTAAGTGCCCCACGCTAAACCGCTTCGGGGAGTTATCCACAGAGGCGGCATNGCGGTGCAAAGATAATAAGAATGCGGGGGATTTTGAAAAAAAGCGTGGAAAACTTTTTGAAAAGNCGGGGATAAAGGTGTGGGTTTTCCACCANNAAACGGAATGAACCTAAGAGGTGTGGAAAAGCGGGATGTTGTGCACATGGTTATCCACACGGTTATCCACAACAAAAGGCCCGCCACGGGCGCTCTTGTGGATAAGCGCGGGGGCGGGCCGATGTGGGGCGCGGNGGCCGTGAGAGNGGTGCCTGNGGGTCAGTAGATATACATCAGATAGACCGTGGCNATGATGGTGGCCATCATGATGAGATTGATGGGGATGCCTATNTTCAGGAAGTCGGAAAACTTGTAGCCGCCGGGGCCATAGACCAGTGTNTTGACGGGCGAACCGATGGGTGTGGAAAATGCCATCGACGAGCAGAGCATGAGCGCCAGACAGAAGGGCTTGGGGTCCACGCCGAGATGGACGGCCGACTGATAGAAGATGGGGAAAAAGATGGCGGCCGTGGCGGTGTTGCTGATGAGATTGGTGAGCACCACGGTGGTGAGCGACAGGATGACGAGTGTGAGAATGACGCTGTCGCCACAGAGTAGCGTGATGCCGCCAACGATGGCGTCGGCGATGCCGTTGCCCTGAATGGCTTTTCCGAACACCACCGAGCAGGCAAAGATCATCACAATGCTCCACTCTATGCTCTTTTGGGCCTGAACACCGGTGCAGCAGCNGAACACTATCATGCACAGCGCGGCCAGCATGGACGACTGCAACACGCTGAGCACGCCGAGCGTGGAGAGCAGAATCATGCCCACGAGGATGGCNACGGAGACGAGCGAATGGGCACCCGTTTCGATGATGTGCTCGTCGTGGAGCATCACGAGATCGGCCTTCAGCTGGTCGGCCAGCGTGTCGAGCGACATGGCCGACGGGCACTCCATGAGCAGTGTGTCGCCAGGNGCCAAAACAATGTTGCGCGGACTCTCGTCCACCCGCTCGCCATCGCGCGACACGGCCACCAGCACCATGTTGTTGAGTTTCTCGTAGTTGGTGTCGCACATGCGCCGCCCCACCAGATGGCTCTTGTGTTTCACGGTGGCCGTGGTGAGCTTGCGCGGCGCGGGGCCCTGGTCTTGCAGCGAGAACACGTGGTGGTCGGAGGCCGCCAGTCCGTGAGTCTTCTTGAGGTCGTTGATGAGCGACACGCTGCCCGAAAACACCAGTCGGTCGCCCCCCATGATAAACTCGTCGTCGCTCACTGGCGAAATCACCTCTTTGTCGAAGCGGATGATTTCTATCAGGTGGCCGCCGTTCACATTGTAGAGTCCGGCCTCGGTCACCGTTTTTCCCACGTCGGCCGACATGGTGGGCACCAGCAGTTNGGCCGTGTATTCGCCGGTGTTTTCGAAATTGTCGTCGGGCGACTTGCGGTTGGGCATCAGTCCTTTGAACAAGATGATCGTGACGACAAACACCGCGAAGCACACCAATGCGGCCGGCGTGATGGTGAACACGTTCATGCGGTCGCCGGTGTTGTCGGCATAGAGCCCGCTCACTATCAGGTTGGGCGCCGTGCCGAGCAGTGTCAGGGTGCCGCCCACCAGCGAGGCATAGGCCAGCGGCAGCAGCAGTTTGGAGGCGGCCACGTGGAGCCGGGCGGCCCATATCTTCACCACTTTTATGAATAGCGCTGTCACGGTGCTGTCGGTCATCACCGAACTCATGATGGCGGCGGGAAGCACCAGCCGCAAAATGGCCGAGGCATAGCTCTTGGGGCGGCCCAGCAGATGATGGACTATCCATTTGAGCACGCCCGTCCAATAGAGGCCTGCCACCACCACAAANAGTGCTGCCACCGTGACCACCGAGGCCGAGGAGAAGCCGCAAAGGGCCGTTTTCTCGTCAACGGCGCCGCCGAGAAANANCACCGCCACGGCCGAGAGGAACACCACATCGGGCGGCACCGTGGTGACCGATAACACAACAAACATGGCGAGCAGCACAACGATGGTGAGCCAAGCCATGGCAGACAAGCCTAGAAACATGATGATAGCATTATTTAGAGGTTACACTGTGAGGACTTTTCTTGACGCCACGCACCATGAAGAACACGCCCAGCAGGGCAAACGGGATGCTGAGCAGCTGGCCCATGTCGAGCGCCATCGAGGCTTCAAACTCTTCTTGCACCTCTTTCACAAACTCAATGAAGAAGCGGAAGATGAAGACAAACGCTATGCAGAGNCCGAAAAAGTAGCCGCTGCCCACGCGCTCGGGGTGCTTTTTCCACAAGTGCCACCCCACAAAGAAGAACAAGAAGTAGGCCAGCGCCTCGTAGAGTTGGCCAGGATGGCGCGGCACCATGTCCACCCTTTCAAACACAAATGCCCAGGGCACATCGGTGGGCTTGCCGATGATTTCGGAGTTCATCAGGTTGCCCAGTCGTATGCAGCAGGCCGTGAGAGGCGCGGCGATGGCGATGTTGTCGAGCGTGGTGAGCGCCGTGATGCCCGTGCGCTTCACATAGAGGAAGATGGCGATGATGATGCCCGCCACGCCGCCATGCGACGCCAGTCCCTCGTAGCCCGTGAAGCGCCATCCGCCGTCGTCGGTGAAATGGATGGGCAGCAGCATTTCCACAAAGTGTGGCCACGAGGAGAGAAAATAGTCGGGCTGATAAAACAAGCAGTGGCCCAGGCGCGCACCGATGATGACGCCCAGAAAGACGTAGATAAACAGTGGGTCGAACACATTCTCCTCCGTCTTCTTGCCGTTCACCGTGAGCGTGCGCATCGTGATGCCCTGCCGGTCGTAGAGGTGGCGCACAATGAAATAGCCTATCGTGAGCCCCGTGATCCAGCACAGCGCATACCAGCGAAACGGCCCGATGGTGACCGACGGATTCCAGTGGATGTAGCACAGCATGGCGGTCATACGTTGAAGCGGAAATGCATGATGTCGCCGTCTTGCACCACATAGTCCTTGCCCTCGATGCCCATCTTGCCGGCTTCGCGCACGGCCGCCTCGGAGCCATACTTGATGTAGTCGTCGTATTTGATCACCTCGGCGCGGATGAATCCTTTCTCAAAGTCGGTGTGAATCACACCGGCGCACTGCGGCGCTTTCCAGCCTCGGCGGTAGGTCCAGGCCTTCACCTCCATCTCGCCGGCCGTGATAAACGTTTCCAGATTGAGCAGCGCATAGGCCTTTTTGATGAGCCGNTTGACGCCGCTCTCCTCCAAGCCCAGCTCTTCGAGAAACATNTGCTTGTCTTCATACGTCTCGAGCGACGCGATGTCTTCCTCCGTTTTGGCCGCAATCACCATGGCCTCGGCGCCCTCCGCGCGGGCTATCTCCTCTATCTTGCGAGAGTATTCGTTGCCCGTTTTGGCCGACGCCTCGTCCACATTGCACACGTAGAGCACCGGTTTGGTGGTGAGCAGAAACAGGTCGTGCGCCACCTTCTGCTCGTCCTTGNTGTCAAACGTCACCGTGCGCGCATTTTTTCCCTGCTCCAGCACCTCCTTGTAGGCCTGCAGCACGGTGGCCCTCACCTTCTCGTCTTTGTTGCCGGCGGCAGCAGCCTTCAGNGTCTTGGCCAGCTGATTTTCGATGGTTTCTAGGTCTTTCAGCTGCAGCTCGGTGTCGATGATCTCTTTGTCTTCCACCGGATTGACCGCCGCACCGCCNTCGCGCACAATGTTGTCGTCGTCGAAACAGCGCAGCACGTGGATGATGGCGTCCGTCTCACGGATGTTGCCCANAAACTTGTTGCCCAGCCCTTCGCCCTTGGAAGCGCCCTTCACCAGGCCCGCAATATCCACAATCTCGCACGTGGCCGGCACGATGCGCCCCGGATGCACCAGCTCGGCCAGCCGGTTGAGCCGCTCATCGGGCACCGTGATCACGCCCACATTGGGCTCTATCGTGCAAAAAGGAAAGTTGGCTGCCTGCGCCTTGGCGCTCGACAGACAGTTGAACAGCGTTGACTTGCCCACGTTGGGCAGTCCCACAATACCGCATTTTAATGCCATATCTTAGCTCTTTAATATTGATCTTATCGGGTGCAAATTTACGCAAAAATGCTAGTAAAACGGTTGTTGATACCCATTTTTATCCATTCACACCATGGGTTGCGTGTTTTTCAATGAGGGCGCATCGAGCACAGTTTCGGAGTAGCGATAAAGCGTGGGTATGAAATTTTCACCGATGCGACACTTGGTTCCGTGATTGTGCCCCGTGCGCGCGTCAAACTCAAAAACGATGTTTCCGGTCTCCAATGCTTCTTTGTATTTTTCGATGCTAAAGTCTTTGAGCATCAAGGCCCTGAAATAATGAAAATATCNGCGCTTGTTGGCGCGCTTTTCTTCGGCCTCCACAAAAAAGCAGTTCAACAGTTTAGACCTTGTGATGGCGTACACCTCGTCGAGATTCCAATAGGGCACCACTTCAAGACCATTGACGTGGCCCACCCGTTTCTTCACGGTTTCCAGCCATGGCTGATCGCTTTCAGCCACTTTGGTGGCGTCGAAGTTGATGCAAATCTTGTTTTCTTGCTCGTTGATATACATATAGAAGCCGCGCTGATAGCTGTTTGCCTTCAGCGTCACGCGAAACGATTGTTCGTTTTCGGGGTATCTGTCGCCCGCCAATTTGTGCTTCCAGCCATACATCGGCAACAGATATTGCGCCACTATCTTTGCGGCTCTCGGCGAGGGTTCGGTGTGAAACAAGGTTACGCGCGAGGTGCTTCCATGCTTNTGGCATTTCAGTTCCCATTCTGCGGCATTGGGAATGGGCAGATTGTTCTCGGGTATTCCCAACAAATCTTCCAGCAGATTTCCGTGAGCACCATCATTGGTCTTGCGCTTGTGGCTCTCTATCCAACCGCGTTTCTCGATATCCCTGAGGCTTTCGATGAGCTCCTCTTTCTCAAGGAGTCGAAATTCTGTACTCATAATCGAACAATTTTGGTTGATGAAACTTGGCCACTTCGCTGATGATTTTGTTCTTCTCGATTCTCTTTTCCGCCATTTCGCAATAGGCCGGCGAGAGCTCTATCCCTATATAGTTTCGGCCGAGCCCGGCAGCCACCACTGCCGTTGTGCCGCTGCCCATGAAGGGGTCCATGATGATGTTGCCGGTTGTGGAAGACACTATCCGATCGATCAGCGCCACCGGAAACGGGGCGGGATGCTCGTTTTTCTGTTCTTGCATAAACTCCCAGATGTCTCCGTGGCGGCTCGCCTTGGGGGCCAACTTAAACATGGGCTTTGCAATGAGATAGATCACCTCGTAGGTGGGGAGAAAATAGCCAGGATTAAAATTGATGCCGCCCTTTCTTTTCCAAATNATGATTTGCCGCACAGGAAAACCTTCCACAATCTCATGACGATCTTGCAACAACCCCGCTTGCACGCGCCATTTGTGGTTGTAGAAGATGGCGCCATCGTCCTTGATGATGCGAAACATTTGCGTGAGACATTCCCGCTGCCACGCTATATATTCATCATAGGGCATATTGTCGTCATAGTTGTCGTAGCCATTGATGAGCGCTGCGTTCGACCATTTCCCTCCGCGGCCGTCTTTCATGCCGTTGCCGGTGGAATTCTTCAGGTTGTAGGGCGGTGAAGTCACGATGATATCCACCGATTCGTCGGGTATTTCCTTCATCACCTCTTCACATCGTCCGCAGATGATTTTGTTCAGAAAAGCATCAATATTCTTGTCGTTATTGTTCATCTGTGTAAAGAAAAGTAGTGCTTGCTTGTGTATGCGCCTGCAAAATTACAGAAAAATAGTGAAACATCGTGTTGTTTTAAACACGAAACTGCTATTGTTGTTCCTTGCGCGCCCTCGCGATCTAAACCAACCATTCCATGTAATTGTCGGGCGTTACCACCGCCGCCGTACTTATGGGATAGGTTTTCTGGAAGAGTTGGGGCAGCGATGCGCCTTGTTTTTTGGGGTTCCATTTCATTTCAAAGGCGGCAAACGAGCCGTTGGATTCTTCGATATAATCGATTTCTTGCTGCTTGGTGGTGCGCCAGAAGAAGCTGTTTACATAGCGCCCGGCGTAGTGATTGGCCTTGATGCGCTCGCTGATGAAGAAGTTTTCCCACAGCGCGCCCACGTCGTTTCGCAGCGAAAGGGCGTTGAAATTGTTGATAATGGCATTGCGCACGCCGTTGTCGTAGAAGTATATTTTNCGGCTTTTCTTGAGCTCTGTGCGCAGATTGCGACTGAACGCGTGGAGCCTGAACACTACAAAGCACTTCTCCAACAAGTCCACATACTTCTCAACGGTCTTTGCATCCGACCCCACCGTCTGGGCCAATTCGTTGTAAGACACCTCGCTGCCCATCTGAAGCGCCAAGGCCACGAGGAGCTTCTCGAGTAGCACCGGCTTTCTCACGCCGTCGAGCGCGAGAATGTCTTGATAGAGATANCTGCCCGAAAGATTCTTCAATCGTTCGACGGCCTGGTCGGCGTGCATCAGAATGTCGGGATAACTGCCGTAGATGAGCCGCGCACCGAGCTTTTCTCTGACCGACAAAAGCCCTTCGCCCGACAACAACTCGGACGTGGAGATGGGGTAAAGATGATATTCAAACTTCCTTCCCGTGAGCGGCTCGCTCAGTTGATTTTGAAGCGAAAGCGAAGACGAACCGGTTACCAACAGCTGCACATCGGGCAGATAGTCGGTGATGATTTTCAGTGTCATACCGATGTTTGCCACGCGTTGCGCCTCGTCAATCACCACAAGGCGATGATTCCCNACAAGCATGCGCAGTTGTTGCAGGTTGGCTGCCGACAGCANATCTCTCACTTCCGACAAGTCGCAGTTCAGCATCAGCGCCGGCNGNTCGGCGTGATCTTCCGTGATTTGCCGCATCAGTGTGCTTTTCCCCACCTGTCGGGCACCGGTCACGATGATGGCCTTGCCCATGAAAAGCTTTTCTTCCAAGCGCTGTTTCAGCGTTCTTTCAAGGAGTTTCATGTCTCAATTCTTTTGCCGGCAAAGTTAAAGAATAAATCCCTCAAATCCAAAAAAANCGGGATANTTTTGGATTACGTTCCAAAATTATCCCACAAAATCNGGATTAGTCACTTCCAGCGCCAGTNCTTTTTCAGTCCGCCGCCCAAGCGCAACAAGTGGGTGGGATGGCGCAGCGCGGGCATCCGTTTGCCGAGAATGATGATGATGGCGGCGCANAGAATCATGGCCATGCCGAGCACGATGCGCGGCGTGAGCTGTTCGCCAAACACGGCCACGCCCACCACCACAGCCGTCAGCGGNTCCAATGCACCGAGAATGGCCGTCGGCGTNGAGCCNATCTCCTTGACGGCCATGGCCATGGTGACCAGCGAGACAACCGTGGGAAACAGCGCCAGGCCGGCCGCACTGGCCCACGAGCGCGGNGTGACGAGCGGCTGGAGCCCGCCGCCGGCCCACTCTGCAAAGGCAAAGAGCACNGCAGAGCACACCACGAGCACATAAAANGTGAGCTTGATCGACGACATACGGATGTCTGAGCGATTGATCACCACCATGTAGATGGCATAAGCAAAGGCCGACGCCAGCACCAGCAGCAGCCCCGTCAGCGAGATGGTGCCCCCGCCGTCGCCGCGATAGAGCAGCGCNATGCCCGCCAGGGCGATGGCGATGGCCGCCACGGTGCTCACCTTGAGCCGCTCGTGGAAGAATAAGCACATGATGGCCGCCACAATCACGGGATTGAAATAGGTGAGCACGCCCGCTATCCCCACATCGATAAACTGGAAACTATAGTAATACGTCAGCGAGGACGTGCAAAACAGCAGCCCCAGCGCCAGCAATATCCCGCCCTCGTGGCGGTTGATGCGAAAACTCTTCTTGTTNACCAACAGCAGCGCCGCCAGCATCACCGCCGCCGGCATAAACCGATAGAACAGCACCGACAACGGCCTCACCCCGTCCTGATATAAGAACAGAGCGCCCAGCGGATTCAGCCCATAACTGATGGCCGACACCACCGCACACACGCACCCTTTGGTTGTGCCGTTCATATCTCTTCAGCGCTTCGCCGGCGGCCGTTCGCGTGGGAATCATTCTCATCCGTCCCAACAGTCCGCGCCGCTCAACTTCGAAAGTGCCTGCAAAATTAGCCATAATTCGCGAAACGCCACACCAAANGCGCCATTTTTCCGCTCGCTCTCCCCCACCCTTGCTGTCGCTGCTTTTTCGTTTTGAGAGAAAAAATCGGCAGTTACGGCACGCAACGTCTCAGGAGAGGTATGCGTTTGATGCCTTGCACCAAAACGAAAGACATGAAGAAAATGAGAAACGTGCCCCCGATTCTCCAAGTCAGCGAGGCATCATTGATATGAAAAAATGGTACGACAATCTTCAAGAGATACTTGTGAACCAAATAAATGCCAAGGGTTGAGGCATGCATGCTACCAATCAATTTAGCCGATAACTCGTGGTGTAAGAGCTTTTGAAAGTCGATTTGCTTGAANAAGACGAACACCGCCACAGAATAACACACACACGGGAAGTTCATGTAGCCCTTGAATGCGCGATTGATGGTTTCTCNGCCGCCATCTTCGGGAGTGAGAATCAAGGTTCCAAAGAAGTGGACAGCCCACCCCAAGATGCCCAGAATATAGATAAAGTATCTTGTCTTTTTGTTGGGATTGATGTTGTGTAAGTAGTATCCCAACAACACATAGAGTACATTTCCTGCTAAGATGGGCGACCGATATCCCTTGTCGATGTTGAGGTGCATGAAGTCTGTTACGAAAGGAAACACAGAGTATGAGATGAATGCATAAACGATCAACCATTTGATGAGTCGCCATCTTTTGCTTAAAAGGTTAAGGGCGGGCATACTTAAATAGATGGCAAACAAGGGGACAAAGAACCAATAGATCTGCATGTATGAATGATTAACGATGCCGAAAATGCTGGGAAACCAATGTTGAATGCTCCTTCCGTAATAGAGATCTTCAGCTCGCAGGAAATAAAAAGCAACAATGCTCCAAAAGACAAACGGGATAAACGTTCTCACCAATCGCTTCTTGAGAAATGTTTTGGTGGAATATCTTTTTCTGTATTCCAACAGCGTGGCTCCAGTAATCATAAAGAANATGGGGACAGGCCAATACATAATGGTTTNAATCAGATTGGCCGTTATCCACGTAGTCCCCTTCGGATGAGCCCAAAAAATCCCGTTGGTGTGAAGCATAACAACACCGAAACAAGCCACAATGTTCAGAATAGTGATATATAAATAGTGTTGCTGACTTTTTGGAGCGTTAGGCGTTTCCATGATTAATGTCANTTTGATCAGACGCTGCCCCTTTTCTGAAAATGTAAAGATGAGATATCGGTAAGATGAAAAAAGCGTGGGAGTCTGTACTTGCTGCCCGTCCCACACTCTGAGGCCTTCGCATTGCCCACCTTGTCGGAACGAGCAACGAAGAAGCCCACGCTGATATGCAGGAGCCAAACGGGCGGGCATAGTCTCGCGAGAGACTACACCACGCTGTTTGGGCACGCACTACATACCCATTGGACATCTACGTTGCTTTGTCTTTGACAAGGTTGAAAGTTGCGAAGTTTCAGAGTGTCAAGATCAAAGCGCCATGTAAACGCCTTTCCAAAATATATGTCCGCGGGCGGCGGTCCGGTGGCGGTGCATCGGGGCCGGTGCCGGCGGAACGGTTGCAAAGATAGGGATTTTCTATCTTTTATGCAAATACGACGGTTTGTTTTTTATGTGAATGTTCTTTCTTGAAATCGGGCGGCGGNTTAGTGGGCTTCGAGCCAATTGGTGCCCCACCCTGCGTCCACCACGAGGGGCACGTTGAGGGCAAAGGCGTTTTGCATNTCTTCNACNACGAGNCGTTCCATGCGTTCGCGCTCTTCGGGGAGCACGCTGAAGTTGAGTTCGTCGTGCACTTGCAGTATCATTTTGCTGCGGAGGCCTTCGCTTTTCATGCGGCNATGGATGCGCACCATGGCCACTTTGATGATGTCGGCGGCGGAGCCTTGTATGGGGGCGTTGATGGCGTTGCGCTCGGCNAATCCGCGCACGGTGGCGTTGTGGGAGGCGATGTCGGGCAGATAGCGGCGGCGGTGGAAGAGGGTTTCGGCATAGCCGGTGTGCCGCACGTGTTCTTTGGCTTCTTCCATGTAGGTGTGCACTTGCGGGAAGGTGTCGAAGAAGCCGTCGATGAGCTGCTGGGCTTCGTGCCGGTCGATTTCGAGGCGGGTGGCGAGTCCGAAGGAGGTGATGCCGTAGATGATGCCGAAGTTGGCGCGTTTCGACTTGTTGCGCTCGTCGCGGCTCACGTCGGCGATGTCTTTTTTATAGATGGTGGCGGCGGTGGCGGCGTGGAGGTCTTTGCCTTCGCGGAACACTTGCATCATGTGGGCATCGCCGGAGAGGTGGGCCATCACGCGGAGCTCTATCTGCGAGTAGTCGGCCGAGAGGAAGAGGCTGCCGGGCTCGGGCACGAAGCATCGGCGTATCTCTTTGCCGTCTTGGCCGCGCACGGGGATGTTTTGCAGGTTGGGGTCGGAGGACGACAGTCGTCCGGTGGCGGTGACGGCTTGGTTGAACGAGGTGTGGATGTGGCCGGTGCGGGGGTTCACCAGTTTGGGGAGGGCGTCCACATAGGTGTTGAGCAGTTTTTTGAGGCCGCGATGGTCGAGGATGGCGCCCACNATTTCGTGTTTTCCGCGCAGGGATTGCAGTGTTTCTTCGTTGGTGACGAATTGTCCGCGGCGGGTTTTCTTGGCTTTGTCTAGGAGTTTGAGTTTGCCAAANAGGATGTCGCCCACTTGTCGNGGCGAGGCGATGTTGAACTGTTCTCCTGCCAGTTGGTAGATGCGCTGCTCGAGTGTGGCGAGTCGGCTGTTGAAGATGTCGGCCGTTTCGGTGAGTGCGTGGGTGTCGATGCGCACGCCGTTGAGCTCCATGTCGGCGAGCACGGGGATGAGGGGCATTTCCATTTCGTGGAACAGCTGGTCGGCGCCGGCTTCGCGGAGCTTGGGCTCGAGGTGGTTTTTCAGTTGGAGTGTGATGTCGGCGTCTTCGGCGGCGTAGTCGCACACGAGGGCGGGGTCCANGTCGCGCATGGAGCGCTGGTTGCGGCCTCGGGCGCCGATGAGCTCGTCGATGTGGATGGTTTGATAGCCCAGGAAGGCTTCGGCCAGATAGTCCATGTTGTGGTGCACTTCGGGCTGCAGGAGATAGTGGGCGATCATGGTGTCCCAGAGGGGCCCGCTCACGTGGATGTCGTAGCGTGCGAGCACGATGATGTCGTACTTGATGTTTTGTCCTATCTTCGTGATGTGCTCGTCTTCGAATAGTGGGCGAAAGATTTCGGTCACTTGGCGCGCTGCTGCTTCGTCGGCCGGCACGGGCACATACCAGGCTTCGTGCTCGGCCACGGCAAAGCTCATGCCCACCAGTTGGGCGTCGATGGCGTGGGTGGAGGTGGTTTCGGTGTCGATGCTCACGGCCGTGTGGCCCATCAGTTGTTGGCACAGGCGGCGGGCGTCGTCTTCGTGGTCCACGAGATGATAGNGGTGGGGCGTGGTGTGGATGGTTTCGTGGTGGGCAAACAGCGGCGCTTCGGCGGCGTGGTCGGCGGGNTGGTCAAACAGGGAGGGCTCGGCCGATGCCTTTCGGGCGGCAGGCTTGTTCTTGTTGAGAATGCGCTGCGCCATGGTTTTGAATTCCAGATCGTTGAAGATGTTGAGGAGCGCCTCCTCGTTGAGGCTTTGCCGCTGCAGGGCNTCCATGTTGAGCGCCACGGGCACNTCGGTGCGTATGGTGGCGAGAAACTTCGACATGCGTATGTCGTCGGCGTGGGTTTCGATGCGCTCGCGCAGTTTGCCCTTCAGCAGCGCCGTGCTGGCCAGCAGCTGGTCCACGCTGCCAAATTCGGCGATGAGCTTGGCGGCGGTCTTCTCCCCCACCCCCGGACAGCCGGGGAAATTGTCGGCCGTGTCGCCCATCAGCGCCANCAGATCTATCACCTGCGCGGTGGTGGCGATGCCATATTTCTGGCACACGGCGGCGCTGTCCATCACCTCGTAGCCCCCGCCGTGGCGCGGCCGATAGATATACACGTGGTCGCGCACCAGCTGCCCGTAGTCTTTGTCGGGCGTCAGCATATAGGTGTCTATCTGGCGCTGGCCGGCCTGCGTGGCGAGCGTGCCTATCACGTCGTCGGCCTCAAAGCCGTCGGCCTGCAGCACGGGGATGTTGAAGGCCGCCAGGATGTCTTTGATCACCGGCACGGCGGCGCGGATGTCTTCGGGCGTCTCCTGGCGCTGGGCCTTGTATTGCGGATAGGCCTCGCTGCGAAACGTGGGCCCGTGGGGGTCGAACGCCACGCCCAGATGCGTGGGCTGCTCCTTCTCGATCACCTCCAGCAGCGTGTTGCAGAAGCCCCACACGGCCGAAGTGTTGATGCCCCGCGAATTGATGCGCGGGTTTTTGATAAACGCATAGTAGGCACGATAGATGATGGCGTAGGCGTCGAGCAGAAAGAGTTTCATTGAAGGGTCAATCTTGATATTTCGGCTCAAAGTTACGCATTTTTTTTATTTGTCGGGAAAAAAGCAGTAATTTTGTGCCGAAATTTCACCGAATGGAAGATTTTCTCACCCGCATCGACCGGCCCATCGCCGCCGAACTGGCCAACTTTGTGAGCCGGTTTCATGCCGCCCTATCCCACGACAACGGGCTCCTGGGGCAGGCCCTTGAGCATGTGCGCCGGCAGGGCGGCAAGCGCCTCAGGCCCCGACTGGTGCTCCTCATGGCGCGCAACTATGGCGCCATCAGCGACACCACGCAAAACGCCGCCGTGGGCCTGGAGCTGCTCCACACGGCATCGCTCGTGCACGACGACGTGGTGGACGAGAGCGCCGAGCGCCGCGGGCAAGCCTCGGTCAACGCCGTTTACGACAATCAGGTGGCCGTGCTCGTGGGCGACTACATCCTCTCCACGGCCCTGCTGCACGTGAGTCTCACCCGCAACAACGCCATCGTGAGCCGACTGGCGCGGCTGGGGCAGACGCTCTCCAACGGCGAACTGCTGCAGCTCACCAACATCGACAGCAGCGACATCTCCGAAGACGTGTATTTCCAAGTGATTAGCCAAAAGACGGCCGCCCTCTTCGAAGCCTGCTGCACCATAGGGGCCATCAGCGCCGGCGCCCCCGAAAACGGAGTGGGAGAGGCCGCACGATTTGGGCGCAACGTGGGGGTGATGTTCCAGATACGCGACGACATTTTCGACTATTTCGACGCCTCCAACATCGGCAAGCCCACAGGCAACGACATGGCCGAGGGCAAGCTCACACTGCCCGCCATCCACGCCCTGCAAGCCGCGCCATCGGAAGAGATGATGGCCCTCGCCCGCCGCGTGAAACAGCACACCATCACGCCCCAAGAAATAGCCCAGCTCGTGGACTTCACCAAGCGCAACGGAGGCATCGAATATGCCCGCCAACGCATGGCCGACTATCAGGCCCAGGCCGCACAATACATCGACCGCCACGTGGCCGACGAGCAAACGGCCGACGCCCTGCGCGCCTTCATCGACTTCGTGGTGGAGCGCTCCAAATAACCATTTCCCCATATAGCCTTGCCCCACCCCCACATCAGCTATCACACCATCAACGTGGAAGGCCTCGACATCTTCTATCGCGAAGCCGGCCACCCACAGCATCCCACCATCCTGCTGCTCCACTGATTCCCCTCGGCCAGCCACCAGTTTCGCGAACTGATGCCGCTGCTGCAAGACGAATACCACGTGGTGGCGCCCGACTATCCCGGCTTTGGCCAATCGGCCATGCCGCCGCGCTCCACGTTCAGCTACACCTTCGACCACCTCGCCCGCGTCGTCGACGCCTTCACCGAGGCGCTCCGCCTCGACCGCTTCGCCATCTTCGTGTTCGACTATGGCGCACCCATCGGCTTCCGCCTGGCGCTGTGGCACCCCGAGCGCATTGCCGCCATCGTGAGCCAAAACGGCAACATCTATCGCGAAGGACTGGGCAACAAGTGGCAGGCCCGCGCACAATATTGGCAACATCCCACGCCACAGCTGCGCCAGCAATACCAATCGGCCTTCGCCCCCGACACCATCATCGGCCAATACACCTTTGGCACCGAGCCTGGCCGAGTGTCGCCCGACGGCTACACGCTCGACATCGCCTACATGAGCCGTCCCGAAGAAGCCGAAATACAGAGCGACCTCATCTTCGACTACCAATCCAACGTGGCGCTCTACCCCCAATTCCAAGCCTATCTGCGCCAACACCAGCCCCCGCTGCTGGCCGTGTGGGGCGAAAACGACCCCTCGTTCATCCCCGCCGGCGCCCGCGCCTTCAAGCGCGATCTGCCCCACACCCAAGTGGAATTTGTGCCCTCGGGCCACTTCGCCCTCGAAACCCACGCCCGCGAAATAGCCCGCCTCATGCTCAACTTCCTCGGGCCGGTGTTCCAAGCAGGGTAGGGGCGCAGGGCTAGGGCAAGAATTATCCTCCATTTTTTTCGTTACGCCACACCTCTCGCGCGGGCTTTCTCGTCGGCGCGCGGAGCGTCGTTTGCACTGCAGGATGGCATCGAAAAAACGAGTTTTTGCGAAACCGACAAATGGGACAAAGTGGAAAAACGGAACAAAATTTGGGGGCATGAAAATGGGGCAAACTAGCGCGGAAATGTTAAAATCAGGGCGGTTTTTGGCGGTGTTGGCGACCGGAGATTTTGCCGTTGGCGGGCGTCGATTTTCAATCCAATGGTTTTGGAGGCGCNATCCAATGGTTTTCGATCGCGCCGTCAATGGATAGCGAGTGCGAAACCAATGGATAGCGNGTGCAATTCCAATGGATAGCGCGTGCGAAACCAGTGGATGGGTTTTGNCCCGCTGGCGCCCGCGTTTCCGCAGTTTGGCGAAAATGCTGCAAAGGGCTAGCAGACAGCGTGTTGAAGAAAACGGGCGAAAATGGGCGTTTTTNGGGCCGAAAGAGGAGTTGGTGACCGCCGAGGGCATTTTTGAGCAAGGCGATTGTCCGAAATTTCGGACAAAAAACGGAGCCGCCGCTGCGGGTTTCCTTCTTTTTCTCCAAGATTTTTTCGTCAGAATTTGCCCGCTGATGTCTCCAGAATTTGCCGCCCAAAATTCAAAACATTGCCGCCCCAAAAGGATATCCCTGCCGCCCCAATTTCATAACTCTGCCATCAAAAACGGACACCTCAGCCGCCCACCTTTCTTGTTGTCCCCATCGGGCCGCTCCGCTTCTCTTGCTGGCCCACGAAAAAAGGGGCACCGCGAGGTGTGCGGGCGCCCCTTGAAGGGTGGAGCTAGCAAGACTAGAAGAATTTCACTTCGCGGCCCTCTATCTCGCTGAGCAGCAGGTTGGCCAGGCGGCTGGTGCCGAGGCGAAACCATTGGTTGGTGAGCCACTGCTCTCCGAGCACTTCTTTCACGATGGTGTAGTAGGTGAGGGCGTCGGTCACGCTGTTGATGCCGCCGGCGGGCTTGAAGCCTATTTGGATGCCGGTCTCTTGATAATACTCTTTGATGGCCTGGCACATCACGTAGGCGGCCTCGGGCGTGGCGCTCACTTTCTCCTTGCCGGTGCTGGTCTTGATGTAGTCGGCGCCGGCATACATGGCCAGAATGGAGGCCTTTTTCACGTTGCTGCCGGTGACGAGATCGCCCGTTTCGAGAATCACTTTCATGGGGCTTTGGCCACACGCGGCCTTGAGCTCGGCGATGTCTTCGCTCACGCCTTCGTAGTCGCCGCTGAGGAATTTACCCACGGGCATCACGATGTCGATCTCTGTGGCCCCGTCTTTCACGGCGAGCGCCGTCTCGGCCACCTTCACTTCGATGCGGGCCTGCGACGACGGGAAGCTGCCCGACACGCACGCCACTTCCACGCCTTCCACTTCGAGCGTGCTGGCCACGGTTTGCGCAAAGCAGGGATACACGCAGATGGTGGCCACGTGGGGCAGGTCGGCATACTCGTGGGCGAAGCGGTTCACCCGCTCGGTGAAGGCCATCACGCTCTCTTCGGAGTCGGTGGTCTTTAGGGTGGTGAGCTCGATGCTCCCGAAGAGGAATTTCTTCACCTCGGGGGTGTCGTTTTCCATCACCTTGTTGGCGATGATCTGTTTCACGGCCTCGGCCACGGCTGCATCGTCCACATTGCAGTCATACTTGGCGAGCGCCTGTTCATATTTGCTTAATTCTGCCATAGTTAGTTGGTGTTTATGATGATGAAAATGAATTGTCGTGAAAGGGTGCACCGCCGCCAAAGGCCGCCGCCNAAGCCCTCTGCGGCCCCGCCCGTGGCCNTGTAGCCCAGCGAGCGCCGCGGCCCGTCAGGCCCTCAGCTTGGGGTTTTCGAGGTGGCGCAGGCGGTCGCGCTGCGTCTTCTTCCGCAGGGTTTGCTCAAAGGCCTCGGTGAGGTCCACGCCCGTCTGATTGGCCAAGCAGATGAGCACCCACAGCACGTCGGCCATCTCCTCGGCGGGATTGTCGGTCTCGCCNGCCTTGAACGACTGGTCGCCGTAGCGGCGGGCCATCACGCGGGCCAGCTCGCCCACCTCCTCGGCAAGGCACGCCATGTTGGTGAGCTCCGAAAAATAGCGCACGCCATACTCCTTGATCCACGCGTCCACGCGCTGCTGCGCCTCGCTTATCGTTAGTTGTCGGCTCATGTTCACTCCTTTTGCTTGGTGTCCATACATATCGTGACGGGCCCGTCGTTGAGCAATTCCACCTGCATATCGGCGCCAAACTCGCCCGTCTTCACCTCGCGCCCGATGAGCTCGCCAAGGCTCTGGCAAAACGCCTCGTAGAGCGGAATGGCCGTGGCATGGCGCGCCGCACGAAGCCACGACGGGCGGTTGCCCTTCTTGTAGCTCGCATAGAGCGTGAATTGCGACACCACGAGCACTTCGCCGCCGGCGCCCCGCAGGTCGATGTTCATCACGCCGCCCTCGTCGTCAAACACGCGCAGCCCAGCTATCTTGCGCGACAGCCAAGCCACATCCTCCATCGTGTCGGCCTCTTCCACGCCCAGCAGCACCAAAAAACCGCCGCCTATCGACGACTTCACCGCTCCCCCGATGCTCACCGAGGCCCTGCTCACGCGTTGTATCACTGCACGCATAGTGTGTTGGATTATCAGACCGTGCACGCCGCAGCAAGTCTCCAGCGCAGCGCCACAACGATGTGTTGTTTGGCTAAATCGTTAAGACCAACAAATGTGGTGCGGCTCTTCAGCTCGTCGAGCGTCATCGTGAGCAGCANCTTGCCTATGCATTCGTCGGCAAAAGAGTTGGCCACCACCTTCACACCCGTGAAATCGAGCGCCACTTTCCGGNGAGCCCCGATGGCTTTCACGAGCTCCTTGTGCACTCGTTCGCCCAACTGTCGCGTGCCCAGATACTCTCCGAAGCGACTGAAGTCAAATCTTGTAACATCTGTTTCTACCATAATTCGTCTAGTTCNTTACGGTGATTTTTGTCTCAAGTCCAGTGGTTCGAGAAACACAGATTCGGGTGGATGAAAGATGTGTTTGATAGCGCAAAGGTAATCAAAAAAGGAAACAGTGCCAACATTTGGCCACAAAAATCTGATGGGGGAGGGGAGTGGCGGAGATTTGGCGAGGGGATGATGAGGGCCCCACCGGTGGGTGGCGATTTTTGAATCGATGGACGGCGATGGGAAAACCATCGGATGGCGATGGAAAATATTGAGGAGGAGAAAATGTTGATTTGCCGCTGGGCNTTTTTGAAACCAATGGTCGCCGANGGCCGGGAGGGCACAAAAGAGGGCGGAAACGGGCGTTTTCGGGGCAAAAAACNGGCAANTTGGGTTTAATCCGTTGAGGGATAGCGAGATGAAGAAAANGGGCGAAAATGGGCGTTTTTNGGGCCGAAGGACGGGTTGGTGGCCGGAGTGGCCATTTTNGAGCGGTTTTTTTGACGGAAAAAGAGCACAATTTTAACTTAAAAAGGGTGGGGGAGAGGCGCCCGAAAGGCGGCCTTTTTGAAGTGGAAAAGCGGCAAAATCGACAAGGCTANCCNGTGTTTATAGAAACAGAGCAAGCCGCTGAAAATGAGCAATTTCAGCGAAACNTGAATGCGAAAACGTGGCCGAAAAATGGCACCGGCGTGGGCGGCAAAGTGGGGCGTTGGCGCAACTTGATTTTTCGACTGTTGGGCAATGGAAAAACAGACCAAAAAACGGCGACGAAAAACTCGCCATCTAGAAAAATTCTGGCCACAAAACGGGGCTCGAAGACCCTAATTCTGAAAATGCACGCGTATGGCCGCCGCCTTGGCTGCGCCCACCACTTCGGCGAGCTCGTCGGCGCTGGCGGCCGCGATGCGCTTCACACTGTGGAAATGTTTCAGCAGAGCAGCCTTCGTTTTGGGGCCGATGCCGGCAATGTCGTCCAGCTCGGAATGCAGAGCGCGCTTGGAGCGCTTGTCGCGATGAAACGTGATGGCGTAGCGGTGCACCTCGTCTTGCATCTGGGTGAGCACACGGAATAGCTCGCTCTTCACATCGATGGCCACCGTCATGGGCGGCGTGCCGTAGATCAATTCNTTGGTGCGGTGGCGATCGTTTTTGGCGAGACCGGCCACGGGGATGTCCAGTTGGAGCTCNCCCACCACCACATCTTTCACCACGTTCATCTGGCCCACGCCGCCGTCGGTCACTATCAGGTCGGGCAGGGGAGCGCCTTCTTCCATCATGCGGGTGTAGCGGCGGCGCACCACCTCCTGCATCGAAGCATAGTCGTCGGGGCCCGTAACGGTCTTGATGTTGTATTTGCGATAGTCTTTTTTCGACGGTTTCATCGAGCGAAACACCACACAGCCGGCCACGGCGTCGGTGCCCGAGATGTTGGAGTTGTCGAACAGTTCGATCACCATCGGCAGACGGGGCAATTGCAGGGCCTTCTGCAGCTCTTTCATCAGCCGCGTCTGGCGCTGCTCAGGATTGAGCTTTTCGGCCTGTTTCAGGCGGTCAAACTTGTATTGTTTGCCGTTCATGAGCGACAATTCCAGCAATGTTTTGCGGTCGCCGCGCTGCGGCACAGTAACAACGGCGCCCTTGATGGGGATGTCGAGCTCGAAGGGAAGCACGATTTCGCGGGCGGTGCTGCCCAGCTTCTCNCTTATCTGGAGGATGGCCAGCGAGAGGACGTCTTCGTCGGTTTCATCGATCTTCTTCTTGAATTCGTAGGTGAAAGCCTGGTTGATGCAGCCGTTGGTGACGTGCAGATAGTTGACAAAAGCCACGTTTTCATCGTTGGTGAGCGAGAACACGTCCACGTCGGTGATGACGTGGCTCACCACCTCGCTCTTCGCCGCGAAGTGTTCGAGCGTTTCACACTGCNGCTTGAGCGCCTGGGCGTCCTCAAATCGCCATTCGTCGGCCGCCGCCATCATGCGCTCGCGCAGCTCGCGCTGGATGTCGCGGGTGTGGCCCCGCAATATCTCGCGCGCCTGCCGGATGTTTTCCAGATAGTCGTCGCGACTCTGTTTGCCAATGCATGGCGCGTCGCAGTGGTGTATGTGATACTCCAAACAGGGCTTATATCGGCCTTCGGCCACGCCGTCGGGCGTGAGCGTCTGCCGGCAGGTGCGCGGCCGATAGAGCTTCTTGATGACTTCGAGCAGGGCGTACATCGTGCCCACGTGGCTGTAGGGGCCGAAGTGTTGTCCTTGCTTTTTNTTGATTTGGCGCGTCTTGAACACCCTCGGAAACGGCTCGTTGGTGATGCAAATGCTGGGGTAGGTCTTGCCGTCTTTCAGCAGAATGTTGTAGCGCGGCTGGTATTGCTTGATGAGCGCGTTCTCGAGCAAGAGGGCGTCTTCCTCCGTGTTGACCACCGTGTAGGTGATGTTCCAGATCTTGGAAACAAGGACGCGCGTCTTGAAGCGGTCCACCTCTTTGTGGAAATATGACGACACGCGGGCCTTCAGACTCTTGGCCTTGCCCACGTAGATGATGGTTCCCGAGGCATCATAGAATTGATAGCTGCCCGGTTTTTCGGGGAGCGTCAGCACGATGTTCTTCAGTCGGGCCAGGCGTTGTTGGTTTTCTTCTTTCGTCATACGGTGAAGGATGGATGCGCAGGGTGATGAGAGGATGATGAAAAATGATGGAGCGCGGAGCGGCGGGGTAGGAGTGCGGCGACGGAAGNGTGTGGAAGNTGTGGGGTTGTTTCACGTGAAACAGTGCGCTTGCTAACCGCTTGTGTTTTCGGCGATTGCTNTCCGTGTTTGCCCAGTGTGCNGCCNGTGTTTCGCAAAATTGCTGCCGGTGTTTCGTAAGAGCGGTGCCCATGTTTCGCATGCACCGAGCCGATGTTTCGCACGTGCGGCGCCCGTGTTTCCTGAGGGCGGGCGTCTTGTTTTCCGTAGACCGCGATGGTGCCTTGCGCGGGCGGCACCCTGTTTTTCAAAGAATGGCGCCCGTGTTTCTCAAGAGCATCGGGAGGAGTTAGTCTGGTGTAAAAATAGATGCTTCCCAAGGCCACGGTCGCCGTTTTTGTGTCTGCCGCCGGCGCGCCTGCCGGTTGGCGGTTTATAGGTGGAGCAGCACCGACATGTCGATGCCATCAAACTGGTCGCGCCCGTGCAGACCCTCGTCGGTGATTTCGATGATGAAGTTGACGAGCACCTTTTTGGGGTGGAATTTGTGCACCAGGTCGTAGGTGGCGCGTGCCGTGCCCCCTGTGGCGAGCAGGTCGTCGTGGATGAGCACCACGTCGTCGGGCGTGATGGCGTCGAGGTGGATCTCTATCGAGTCGGTGCCATATTCCTTGGAATAGGACGACTTGATGGTGGTGGCGGGCAACTTGCCTGGCTTGCGGGCCAGCACCACGCCGCACCCCAGTCGGGTGGCGAGGGCGGCGGCCATCACGAAGCCTCGGCTTTCGATGCCCACAATCTTGGTGATGCCCTTGTCTTTGTAGATGTCGTAGAGCTCGTCGGTCATGATTTTCATGCACTCTGCGCTCTTGAATAGGGTGGTGATGTCGCGGAAATTGATGCCCTTCTTCGGGAAGTCGGGTATCGAGCGCAGGTTGCTGAGCAGGATGGGGTTGTTCATTGTGGATGTTTATTTTAGGGTGTTACGATGCGTGGTGTGGTGTATGAGTCAGCGTGTTGCAGTGGTTTTGTTTCACGTGAAACAACACNCTTCCCTGTGTGTTCCGCCGGTCTTGTGGCCGATGGGCGCTATCGCTTGAGCAGCACGAGCAGCACATTGATGTCGCTGGGCGACACTCCTGGGATGCGACTTGCCTGGGCGAGTGTTTCGGGATTGATGCGCTCCAGTTTTTGGCGGCACTCTATGGAGAGGCTTTGCAGGCGGGCGTAGTCGAATCGGCCGCGAATCTTGATGTTTTCCAGCCGGTGCATTTTGTCGGCCACTTGGCGTTCGCGCTCTATATAGCCTTTGTATTTCATTTTCACCTCGGCGGCCTCGTTGATTTCTTCGCGGCGCGGGCGTGGTGTGAGTATCACGTCGGCCAGTTCGGGCACCAATGTGGCCAGTGTGGTGAGGCCTATTTGCGGGCGTCCTATCAGGTCGGCGGCCTTGCATCCGGCCCTCAGCGGCGTGGTGCCCAGTGCCTCNAGTGCGCTGTTCACGGCGGCGGCCTTCACGGGCGTTTCTTCGCATCGGGCGATGATTTCCTGGATGGCGTCTCGCTTTTCGGTCCAGCGCTGCAGGCGCTCTGTTGAGGCCAGTCCTAGGGTGTGGCAGCGCTCGGTGAGTCGGGCGTCGGCGTCGTCTTGCCTCAAGAGTATGCGATATTCGGCGCGCGAGGTGAACATGCGATAGGGCTCGTCAACGCCCTTGGTCACCAGGTCGTCGATGAGCACGCCGATGTAGGCCTCGTCGCGGTGGAGTGTGAAGCCGTCGCTGTGCTCCATGGTTGCGGCCCCTGCNCCGGCCCTCAGCGCGGCGTTGATGCCGGCCACCACGCCTTGTCCGGCGGCCTCCTCGTATCCTGTGGTGCCATTCACTTGTCCGGCGAAGAACAATCCCTCCACCACCTTCGATTCCAGCGTGTGTCGCAGTTGCGTGGGGTCGAAGAAATCGTATTCTATGGCATAGCCCGGCCGATAGATGTGCACGTCGCGCAGGGCCGGAATTTTGCGGAGCGCGGCCAGCTGCACCTCCATNGGCATCGANGACGAGAAGCCGTTCAGATACATCTCGTTGGTGTCGGTGCCTTCGGGTTCCAAAAACAGTGGGTGGCTGTCGCGGTCGGGGAAGGTCATCAGTTTGGTTTCCACCGAGGGGCAATATCGCGGTCCGATAGACTGTATCTGGCCGTTGTAGAGCGGCGAGTCTTTGATGCCGCTCATCAGCGTGTCGTGGCAATCCTTGTTGGTGTAGAGTGTCCAGCAGGGCAATTGTGGCAGCGGGCGCGGCTCGTCCATGAAGGAGAAGCNGTGGAAATCGGTCTCGCCGGGCTGCACCTCTGTGTCTTCGAAGTGCACCGAGCGGCGGTCTATGCGCACCGGGGTGCCCGTTTTCATGCGTGCCGTGCGTATGCCGTGCTGCGCTATGCTCTCGGCGAGGTGGGGCACGGCGGGCTCNGCGATGCGTCCGCCGGCCACCATGCGTCGCCCCACGTGCATCAATCCNTTGAGAAAGGTGCCGGCCGTGATCACCACCGCCCGTGCTCTCAGTTCGGCGCCCCAGATGGTTTTCACGCCCACCACGCGCACTCCGGCCTCGGCTTTGTGGTCGCCCAGGGTGCCATTTTGGGCGGTTTCACCGATGTTTTCTGTCAGCAGCTCGTCGGCTTGGTCTTGCCAGATGTCGAGCCCGTCGGTGGCGTCGAGCTCTGCGCGCCATGCCCAGATGAATTTTCCGCGGTCGCATTGCGCTCGCGGGCTCCACATGGCGGGCCCCTTCGAGCGGTTGAGCATGCGAAACTGGATGGCGGTGCGGTCGGTCACCAGCCCCATTCGTCCGCCCATGGCGTCGATTTCTCTCACTATCTGGCCCTTGGCGATGCCTCCCACGGCGGGGTTGCACGACATCTGTGCTATCTTGTTCATGTCCATCGTCACCAGACAGGTGTGTGCTCCCATGCGCGCCGCTGCTGCAGCCGCCTCGCATCCGGCGTGTCCTCCGCCGATGACCAGCACGTCAAATGTCATTGTCAGTCCTGCCATGTCTTGATGTTTCATGATGTAGCCGGCGCCGTGGGCCTATCTCCTCAGCGCCAGATTGTAGTTGTAATATTTGCGGTTGCCCGTGATGTCTTCCTTGATGCGGATAAANGGCGGCAGCTTCACGTCTTCGTGGCGGGCAATGCCCTTCGTTTCGAGCACCACCAGCCCTTCGAGCTCGTCGTGGTAGGTGTCGAGCTCAAAAAACTGCCCTTGCCAGATGAAACTGTGGCGCGTCTTGCGGATGGTTCTCCGATAGGGGTCGGCCTGCTGCAGCAGCGAGCGATAGAGGGCATTGCTCACTTGTCGCTCGGTCACGATTTCTTCGCTGCCCGACACCACCTTGTTGGTGTGCACGTTCACCACCTTGCCGCCCCACGAGCGGCTGCGCAGCCTCACCTCGCACCCAGGTTCGGCCGTGAGATAGGTTTGCGTGATGTGGCTCTCTATGGCGTCGGGCACCGTGCCGTCCACCTCCACGATATACTTGCGTTCCTCCTCGATGGGCTGCGGCAGACCGAGCACGTTGGAGATTTCCTTCAGCACGCGATTGATCTTGCGGTCGAAGTCCACCTGATTGTTGATGACGCGCAGATGCGGATGCCCGCTCCACGCCTTGATCACCCGCTTGTCGAGCTGTCGAGCCACGGCAAGTCCCTCGCTGTCAGCCGCTTCGTTGCGAGCCGCATTGTTGCCAGTGGTGTAAAACTGCTCGGCGCCGTCGGCCGCGCTCACCATGTGGAGCACCGCGTCGTAGCGGGCACGCAGGCGCGCCGTGTCGGTGCCTAGCGCCGCCGTGATCTGTGCCCACATCTCCGGTTTCATGTAGGCCGAGATGTCCATCGTGCCGCGGTCGCACACCACCACCGTGGGCTCGGTGCACGTGGCCGCCATCCGCAAAAACCGGTCCTCCAGCGCCAGCTGTATCTCCAGCGTGGCCTTCTCGCCCTCGTAGAACAGCGCGGCGTTGTCCGTCAGGTAGTTCATGCCCGACTGGGTGAACATCGTGGGCACCTCGGGCACCGTAAACACCTTGTAGCCCAGCCCCGTGAAATGGTCGATGATGCGCACCAGCGCCGTGGTTTTTCCAGCGCACGGACCGCCGGTCAGCACGATTCGTTTGATCTCTCTAGCCATAATCAAGTCGCTAACGTGTTGCAAAGATACCCTTTTTTTGTGGACAAACCAAAAAAATGCCCCACGCGTGTTGCCCCGCCCCCGCCATCCGCCCATCCAATAGCGGCCATCTGCGCCGCCAAACCCAGCCATCAGCCCATCCAATAGCGGCTATCTGCGCCGCCAAACCCCCAACCGAAAAATAGAACAATCCGCAACCATTCCGCCGCTTTGCACTGTACGGATTTTTCCTCCATCTAGATGTTAAAATGGAAATCCAGAACACTTCTTCCGTCATTTCGCCATCCCATTTTTGCAAAAATCTCACCCTTCCATTTCGCATCCCGCAGTCTTCCACGCGCTATCCAATGGTTTTGCACGCGCTATCCCTTAGTTTTGGACGCGCTATCCAATGGATAGCGACACCGAAACCATTGACGACGCGATGCAAAACCAATGGATAGCGCGAGCAAAACCATTGGATTGAAAACGGAAGGCTAATGCCCTGAAAATCAGCGCCCATCAGTTTTCTTATAAAAGACTACTGTTCAAGCATTTGCAGAAAGTGGCTCAAAACGGGCCGTTTTCGCACCGAAAGACGAGTTGGTGACCGCCGAGGGCATTTTTGAGCCGTTTCGAAAGGTTACAAAAAGAACAATTTGAGGGTGTGAGAGTGAGGAGCGTGGTGTCATTTTTTCACGACCTCTTCGAGGTCGATTGCGGGGGCCATGAGACACCCACGGATGCTCCCTGCGGTCGCCACCGTGGGTTATGGCGTCCGCACTGCCGTGCGGACCTACGACCCCTTCAGGGTCTTGGATATGCTCGGTGGCGGGAAATGACGGGGTTTATCTGTGGGGGCAGTATAGGTGGCTGGTGGGTGTAAGATTAGCGGCTGATGGGGGCGAGATTGGCGGCTGATGGGGGCGAGAAAGACGGCTGATGGGGCAGTATAGGTGGACAATGGGGGTGGTTTGGGCGGCTGGTGGCGGTGGGGTTGATGGGCATTAAAAACCCTCCGGCGGGTTGTTGCCGGAGGGTCCCTCTCGATTTCGGATGACCTAACGATCGCATCCTACTTTGAAGAACACACATAAAAATATCTTTTGTCGTATCCCGCTGCGGGGGCGGGCCGTTGCTGTCGTTCTCTTCTGGCGATTTTGCTGCCGCTGTGGGCGGTTTTTGTCGTTCTCTCGTGGCGCGCTCTCTGCCGCTGTGGGGCTGTTGTTGTGTTGCTGCTGACTGTTGGTGTGGGGTGGGCGGCTTGTGGGCGGGCTATGGGAGGATGATTTTGCGGTGGTTGTGGATGTAGATGCCGTGGGCGGGGTGGTTGACGCGCTGGCCCATCAGGTTGTAGTATGCTGTGGAGCGTGGCGCGGGACTGGGGGCTTGGGCGGTTTGGATGCCGGTTTGGGCTTTGATGTATTCGAGCCACGTGATGTAGTCGGGGAGGTAGTAGCCTGGATAGGGGGGCTGGTTGTAGGCTGATTGTTGCCATGTGATGCCGATGCGATAGAGGTGGTCGTGCATCAGGGTGGGGATGGTGTATTCGGTGGGTGTGTTGGTGGAGCAGATGATGAGCTGCGAGGGGTCGTCGTAGTTCCAGCAGATGATTTCTTCGCGCCAGTCGCCGAGGAGGTCTGCCTGCAGGCATGGGGTGGCTTTGGTGGTGTTGCAGGTTTGCGGTTTCACTCCGAGGGTGGTGAGTGTGAGGATGGTGCCGCTCACTTTTTGAATGACGGGCGTGGCGATGGAGTCGGTGGAGCTGTATTTTCCGTCGAACATTTCGTCGAGCAGGTCGCCATCCCAGTAGATGCGGAAGTTTACGGGGAGGTTTTTGGTGGAGGTGACTTCGCCGCTTTTGGCGTTGCGCTGGCTGCGGTCGTTGGAGGAGGAGAATTCGTATCCGCGCGAGTTGGTTTCCACCACGTCGGCGATGATGCCTCGCCCGTTGTCGCCGCTGCCGGTGGCTGCGTGGAGGATTTCGCCGGTGGCTGCGTCGTGGAGGTCCCATCCGTAGCCGGCGGCTTTTTCTTCGTGCACTTGGAACACTTGGTAGCCGTTGCGGTCGGGGTTGAATTTGCCCAAGTGCACGGCGTCGCCGTGTCCGTAGCCGGTGGCGTAGAGGAGGTTGCCGTCGTGGTCGATGGCGCACGAGCCGTGGACGATTTCGTCGCATCCGTCGCCGTCGATGTCGCCGCAGGCGATGTTGTGGTTGCCGTTGGCGTAGGCGGTGTATGAGGTGCTCAGGCCTGCGGTGTTGGTGGTTTCGGTGTNNGTGGTTTCGGTGCCGTCGGCGGTGGTGAGGCTCCATGNGGTGGCTGATGTGGAGGCGTGGAGCCATCGGGTGGTGAGTTTTTGCCCGTCAAAGTCCACGGCCCAGAGATAGGCGCGGGTGTAGTAGCCTCGGCACATCACGGCTGAGGGGTTGGCTTGGGGGCCGCCCAGATAGGCCACGGTGGCCAGATAGCGGTCGGCTCGCCCGCCGTAGCTGTCGCCCCAGAAGGCTTTGTCGGGGTGGGTGGGTGCTCCGCCGAGTGTGCCGGCGCGGTTGGGGTTGTAGAACACGGTGTGGACGGCGCGTCCGGTGAGTCCGTCGAACACGGTGAGATATTCGGGTCCGTCGTTCACGTAGCCGTTGCTGTTGCGATAGATGGCGGTGTTGTTGGCGGCGGTGATGTCGGCGTCGTCGGCTGCTGCGGTGATGTATTGTCCTTGGCTGTCGATGGTGCCGGGGGCTGTTTTGCAGATCATTTCGGCGCGCCCGTCGCCGTCGAAGTCATACACGAGGTGCTGTGTGTAGTGGGCTCCGGCGCGGATGTTGGGCCCCAGGTCCACGCGCCACAGCTGTGTGCCGTCTTGCTTGTAGCAGTCGATGATCACGTTGTCGGTGGTGCCTTTCTGGGAGTTGTCTTTCGAGTTGGAGGGGTCCCACTTCACGAAGAGCTCATACACGCCGTCGCCATCCACGTCGCCCACGCTGCAGTCGTTGGGGGTGTAGGTGCCGCCGTTGGCGCCTGTGGCGGGCCTGTTGAGCTGNAGCAGGGTGTAGGCTTGGCTCCAGGGCATCACGGCGCTGGCGGTGGCGGTGATTTCGCCGTTGGTGCGTGCCACCACTTGGTAGCCCGTGAGGGGTGCCGTGGCGTTGGCGTCGTCGTAGCAGGTGGTGGTGAGGCCTTGGGCGATGGTGGTGCCGTCTTTGAGCAGGTCAAAGGTGGTGGTGGCTGGATCTTCGGTGCCCAGCAGTCGCCAGCTCACGAAGTAGCCTGTGCCGGCGGCGTTTTTGAGTGCCACGGTGCCTCGGTCGAGCTTTTCCATCTGCGAGGTGGGGGTGGGATAGACAAAGGTGGAGGGGTCGAATTTGCTCTCTGTGGCCGATGTGTCGTCGCCGTCGGTGTCGGTGAGTTTGAATTGCAGCACGATTTGTTTCCCTGCCGGTGTGAATGTGATGGCGCCGCTCACGGGCTCTTGAAACGTGATGGTGTGGCTCACGATGGTGTAGTTGCCTTGCGTGTCTTTNTGGGGAAACACGTAGTCGGTGGCGGAATAGGTGGCGCCGTTCACTTCGGCGAGATAGCCGTCTGTGGTGTCGTAGTTGTCGTATCCGGTGACGGTCATCTTGGTGATGCTCACGCCGTCGGGCACCACTATGGTGTATTGCACGCCCACGGAGAACTTGATGCATCCGTCTTTGCCGGCGCCGTAGCCCTTGCCTGCCGTGTTGGTGATCGAGAATCCGTTGGAGAAGCTCCACGGCGATGCGTCTCCCTTGGCTGCAGAGCAGTTGGTGGAGTTCAGGCTGTAGCTGGCGGCATGGAGCAAGGCTGGCATGGCGAGCATCAGCAGNGCTTGGAGGAGTCGGTGTGTTCTCATGTTGATCGCGTGGCGGGGTGAAGGTGTTTTAGCGGTTAGTGGCCGGTGTTGGCATCNGTGGCGGCCCGTTGTGGGGTGGCGGGATGCGGTGCAAAGTTATGAAAAATATTTTATATCGTGCAAATGCTCAAGGGTTTTTGTGCAAAAAGACACGTTTTTTTACATTTCAGACGGCTGCGATGGGTCTGGCTGTNCCTTATATATAANAGGTGTGGCCGCCTTATATCGTGTGTATGGCCGCCGCCGATGGGCCCGAAAGGGCGCTGGTTTGCAAACTGCCGTTAGCAAAACCGGCCGCCGCCGACCGCCACGGCCGTTTTCGCGGGCGCTAGGGGCGAAATTTTGCGGCGTTTCTTTGCCCACTCATAATTTTTGATTAACTTTGTCCCGTCCAAAAGGCATGTTTATCCCCAAAAGTGGGTAGCGGCATGCCGCTCTCGTGCGTGGAGAAAAGCGCACGCCGACGGCTCNCCNATNNGGNCGCCNGCAGGGNTGNNNCACACNCCGCCGGCGCGGTGCACGGGCCCNCACAATGGCATCGAAAACTATACACAATTAAATCATTAAAGCTTAAAATTTTTATGTGGTTATGTAATTCTTCCATCGGAAGAAAGGTGGTGATGTCCATCACGGGCATTTGTCTCATCCTCTTCCTGACGTTTCATGCCTGCATGAACGTAGTGGCGCTCATCTGCGGAGACGCCTACAACACCATCTGCGAGCTGCTCGGAGCCAACTGGTATGCCGTGGCGGCCACGCTGGGATTGGCGGCCTTGGCAGCCTTGCACATTGTTTACGCCTTCTGGCTCACGATGAAAAACCGCGCCGCGCGCGGCACGGAGCGCTACGCCATCACCGAGCGCCGCCCCGAAGTGAGCTGGGCATCGCAAAACATGCTGGTGCTGGGACTCATCATCCTGCTGGGTCTGCTGCTCCATCTCTACAACTTCTGGTACAACATGATGTTCGCCGAGCTCACGGGCATGGAGACGGCGCTGTCGCCGAGCGACGGTTTCGGCTGGATCAAGCAAACGTTTGCCAACCCCGTTTTCGTGGTGCTCTACATCGTGTGGATTGTCGCCATCTGGTTCCACCTGTCTCACGGCTTCTGGAGCGCCATGCAGACGCTCGGCATCAACGGCAAAGTGTGGTTCAATCGCTGGCGCGTCATCGGCGTCACCTACGTNACCATCCTCATGGCCCTCTTCCTCATCGTGGTGCTCGCCTTCGCATTCAAGCTGGCCCCCAGCCTGTGTTGCGCNGCCGCCTGCGCCGCCTGAATCATCGGCCGTCCACGGCGGGCGAAAGCGCCGTCGCNGNGCATCCATTTAAACGTTACACGAATCAAACCGAAAGAATAAGATATGGCAAAGCAATTAGACTCAAAGATACCAGCCGGGCCGGTGTCTGAGAAATGGAAAGAATACAAGGCTCACCAACGTTTGGTAAACCCGAAAAACAAGCTGAAGCTCGACGTCATCGTCGTGGGCACGGGCCTGGCCGGCGCCAGCGCAGCAGCCTCGCTCGGCGAAATGGGCTTCAACGTGCTCAACTTCTGCATACAAGACTCGCCCCGCCGCGCACACTCCATCGCCGCGCAGGGCGGTATCAACGCCGCCAAGTGCTATCAAAACGATGGCGACTCGGTGTATCGCCTGTTCTACGACACCGTGAAAGGCGGCGACTATCGCGCACGAGAGGCCAACGTTTACCGACTGGCCGAAGTGTCAAACAACATCATCGACCAATGCGTGGCCCAGGGCGTGCCCTTCGCCCGCGAGTATGGCGGCATGCTGGCCAACCGCTCGTTTGGCGGCGCACAAGTGAGCCGCACCTTCTATGCCAAGGGACAAACAGGCCAACAGCTGCTCCTGGGCGCCTATAGCTCGCTGATGTGCCAAGTGCACGCCGGCACCGTGAAGCTCTTCACCCGCTACGAAATGGAAGACGTGGTGATCGTTGACGGTCGCGCACGCGGCATCATCGCCAAGAATCTCGTCACAGGAAAGCTCGAGCGATTCTCGGCCAACGCCGTGGTGATCGCCACCGGCGGATACGGCAACACCTACTTCCTCTCCACCAACGCCATGGGATGCAACTGCACCGCCGCCGTGCAATGCTACCGCAAAGGCGCCATGTTTGCCAACCCCTCCTACGTGCANATCCACCCCACCTGCATCCCCGTGCACGGCGACAAGCAGTCTAAGCTCACACTGATGTCGGAATCGCTGCGCAACGACGGCCGCATCTGGGTGCCCAAGAAGCTCGAAGACGCCAAAGCACTGCAGGCCGGCACCAAGAAAGGCTCCGACATTCCCGAAGAAGACCGCGACTANTACCTCGAGCGCCGCTACCCCGCCTTCGGCAATCTCGTGCCCCGCGACGTGGCTTCGCGCGCAGCCAAAGAGCGCTGCGACAAGGGATACGGAGTGAACAACACCGGCCTGGCCGTGTTCCTCGACTTCTCCGAATCCATCGAGCGCCTTGGCATCGACATCGTGCGCCAGCGCTATGGCAACCTCTTCGACATGTATGAGGAAATCACNGACGTGAATCCTGGNGAGCTCGCCAACGAGATCAACGGGGTGAAATACTACAACCCNATGATGATCTTCCCCGCAGTTCACTACACCATGGGCGGCGTCTGGGTGGACTACGAGCTGCAGACCACGATCAAAGGACTGTTCGCCATCGGCGAGTGCAACTTCTCCGATCACGGCGCCAACCGCCTTGGAGCCTCCGCGCTGATGCANGGCTTGGCCGACGGATACTTCGTGCTGCCCTACACCATCCAGAACTATCTGGCCNACCAAGACGTGTGGCCGCGCATCTCCACCGACCTCCCCGAGTTTGAAGAAGCCCAAAAAGGCGTGGAAAAAGAAATAGACCGACTGATGAACATCAAGGGCAAACGCTCCGTGGACTCCATCCACAAAGAGCTCGGACACATCATGTGGGAGCACGTGGGCATGGGGCGCACAGCCGAAGGGCTCAAGGAAGGCCTCGAACTCATCAAGAAAATCAAGCACGAGTTTGACACCAACCTCTTCATTCCCGGCTCCAAAGACGGCCTCAACACCGAGCTCGACAAAGCCATCCACCTGCGCGACTTCATCCTCATGGGCCAGCTCGTGGCCTACGACGCACTGTCGCGCAACGAGTCGTGCGGCGGACACTTCCGCGAAGAATACCAAACCGAGGAAGGCGAAGCCAAGCGCGACGACGAGAACTACTTCTACGTGGGATGCTGGGAATACCAGGGCGACGACACCAAGGCACCCGAGCTCACCAAGGAGCCCCTCGAATATGAAGCCATCAAGGTGCAGACACGCAACTATAAAAACTAACATCCGCACCNCTAAAGGCACATTCCAAACCACAAAAAGTAACACATATTATGGCTAAGAACATATCATTCACACTCAAATATTGGCGCCAAGACGGCCCCAGAGCAAAGGGCCACTTCGACACGCGCGAGATGAAAGACATCCCCGACGACACGTCTTTCCTCGAAATGCTCGACATCCTCAACGAGGAGCTCATCAACGAAGGCAAAGAGCCCTTCGTGTTTGACCACGACTGCCGCGAAGGCATCTGCGGCATGTGCTCGCTCTACATCAACGGCCACCCCCACGGGCCCGCCACCGGAGCCACCACCTGCCAGCTCTATATGCGCCGTTTCCACGACGGAGACGTCATCACCGTGGAGCCCTGGCGCTCGGCCGCCTTCCCCGTCATCAAGGACTGCATGGTCAACCGCGGCGCCTTCGACGAAATCATCGCCGCAGGCGGCTACAACACCATCCGCACCGGACAGGCCCAAGACGCCAACGCCATCCTCATCCCCAAGGAGAACGCCGATGAGGCCATGGACGCCGCCAGCTGCATCGGATGCGGCTGCTGCGTCGCCGCCTGCAAGAACGGCTCGGCCATGCTCTTTGTCAGTTCCAAGGTAAGCCAGCTCGCGCTGCTTCCGCAAGGAAGGCCCGAGGCCGCCAAGCGCGCCAAAAACATGGTGATGAAAATGGAAGAACTCGGCTTCGGCAACTGCACCAACACCCGCGCCTGCGAGGCCGAATGCCCCAAAAACGAGAGCATCAGCAACATCGCGCGCCTCAATCGCGAATTCATCAAGGCCAAGCTCAACGACTAATCTCGTTGGCGCCCGCCTTCCCCCATCGCCGGCCGTGAGCCCCCGCTCCGCCGCCGGCCACAACCCTCCACAGCGGAGACCACGCCCATCCTCGGCGCGGCCTCCGCTTTTTTGTGCGAAAAAAGCAGTCCCGCCGGCGGACGCGTGAGTTCTAAAAAAGCCGCATTTTCCGCCATTTCATCGAGAATTTTCCTTCTAGAACGAAAGCATAAGCGGTCCGCCTTCCGTGCCCATTGTCCGCCAAGGCCGCGCTCGTCCGAGCCACATTCCCTGCCCATCGCCCGCTCCACTTTTGGCCAATAAAGAAAAAAGCAGTAAATTTGCAGCGATAAACCCACACCCATGACACCCATCACCATTCGCCCCGCCACCCCCAACGACGCCCCCTTCGTGGCGCGGCTCATCATGGCCGCCATGACCGACGAGTGCTGCCTCTACTTCTGCGGCCGNGGCCACGGGCTTCAAGACTTCCGCAGCATGATCACCGCCCTCGTGCGGCGCACCGATTCGCAGTATTCCTATCTCAACACACTGGTGGCCGAAGTGCCCGAAAATCCCGATGAAACCGTGGAAAATCTCACCCCCGCGGGCATCAGCGTGGCCTACGACGGCGCCCGCCTCCACGANTTGCGCCGCGCCTTTGTGGACATGGCCCGCCAACAGCTGGGGCGCGACCACAGTCAGATGGCCGACGAAACGCAGGCCGGCGAGCTCTATCTCGACAGTTTCGCCGTGGAGCCCCGCTTCCGCCGCCGCGGCATTGGCACCCGCCTGCTCCGCGCCACCGCCGAGCGCGCCCGCGCCATGGGCCTGCCCCGCGTGGGCCTGCTCGTGGACGAGGCCAACCCCTCCGCCGAGCGGCTCTATCGCAGCGCAGGCTTCCGCCACGCCGACAACAATCTGTGGGGCGGCCACCCCATGCGCCACCTCGTGCTCGACGTGTAGAAAATCGCCATCCATCGTCAAAAAATCGCCATTTCATCGACCATTTATCCACCAACCCCTTTTCGCAAAAACATTATGGAAAACCATCAATTCACCTATCAGCCCCAAGGCACCTGCTCGAAAGTCATCCAACTNGAGCTCGACAGCGACNACCGCGTCCACCACGTGCAGTTCATCGGCGGCTGTCCCGGCAACACGCTCGGCATCAGTCTCCTCGTAGAAGGGCAGCCCGCCGAAGCCGTCATCCGCCGGCTCAAAGGTGTGCGCTGCGGCCTCAAGCCCACCTCGTGCCCCGACCAGCTCGCCCTCGCTCTCGAAGGCGCCCTCGCCGAAATCGACACCGAAAAATAGAACAATCCGCGACCATTCCGCCGCTTTGCACTGTACGGATTTTTCCTCCATCTAGATGTTAAAATGGAAATCCGGAACATTTTCGCCGTCATTCTGCCACCCCATTTTTGCAAGAATCTCGCCCTTGAAATTCTCATCCCTCAGTCTTCCACGCGCTATCCACTGGTTTCGCACGCGCTATCCCTTAGATTCGGACGCGCTATCCAATGGATAGCAACACCGAAACCATTGACGGCGCGATGCAAAACCAATGGATAGCGCGAGCAAAACCATTGGATTGAAAACAGAAGGCTAATGCCCTGAAAATCAGCGCCCATTACAATTCTTATAAAAGGTTGAGGGATAGCAACTTGCAGAAAGTGGCTCAAAACGGTCCATTTTCGCANCCAAAGACAAGTTGGTGACCAGCGAGGGCATTTTTGAGCCACTTTCTGAGGTTACAAAAAGAACAATTTGGGGTGTGAGAGTGAGGAACGTAGTGTCACTTTTTCACGACCTATTCGAGGTCGGCGGCGGAGGCTCACGGGGCCGGCGGATGGGGCTCACGGGCCGTTGGAGTGGGCGCTTGGCGCGGCCCGATGGGTGCCAATATGCTTTAAGCCTGGTGCAGAGCGTTGGTGGTGGGGGCGTCTTCGGCGGGCTTTTTCATCAGTCGGTGGAGTTGCCACACGGCGGGGATGAAGATGAGGAGGCTGAAGAAGGCGGCTTTGAGGGCGGCTTGTTCGCTGCCGAAGATTTGGGGGAGGGTTTCGGCGTTGGGGTAGAGGTGGTAGGAGAGGTAGGCTCCGGTGTTGTTGGCGATGTGGAGCACGGTGGAGGGGATGATGCTCCGTGTGCGGTAGTACATCCAGCCGAGGAGGAGTCCNACGGCGAAGGCGTGGGGCATTTGTGCGGGATTGAGGTGCACCGCGGCGAAGAGGGCGGCCGAGAGGGCGATGGCCAGCCAGTGTTTGNGCCCCATCGAGGCGAGCAGTGCGCGGAGGATGGCGCCTCGGAACACCACTTCTTCGGCGAGCGGGGCCAGTATGGCGATGGCGAGATAGCTGCCTCGGGTGTCCATCAGGTTGCGGAGGGCCTCTTCGATGATGTCGTCGAGGGCGGGCGCGTGCTCGGAGATCCACTGCGAGGGGATGAGGAGCCCGAATCCGGCCACCAGCGACCATAGCACCACGCTCCAGGGGCGCAGCCGGATGTAGCGCCCGTGGAAGGGAGTCCAGTGCAGTGAGAAAAACAGGGTGATGCCTATCAGGGTGTATATCAGGGTGCTGATGGTGAGCCACACGCCGTCGGCCGAGTCGGGGCGGCAGCCGTAGATGGCTTTCCATGCCACGGCGACGAGGGTGGGCACCACCATTTGCAGGGCCAGGAAGATGATGAGATAAAAGAGGGCTTTTTTCATGACTTAGAGTTGGTTGATGAGTGAGATGACGAAAGCGCGTTGCTTGCGGCTTCGGCGTCGCGCAGCAGTTGTTGGCGCAGCGCTTCGGGGGTGTCGAAGGTTTGTTCGTNGCGGAGGCGCTGTATGAATTCCACGTGGAGGGTGGCGCCATAGAGGTGGCGCTGACAGTGGAGNATGTGCACTTCGAGGGTGGTGTGTGTGCCGTGGAAGGTGGGGCGCGTGCCGATGTTCATCATGGCGGGGAGGGCTTGNGNNTCGCCGGCCACGCGTGCGCTCACGGCATAGACGCCGGCGAGGGGCAGCATCTTGTGGGCGGGAGGCTGGATGTTGGCCGTGGGAAATCCCAGTCGGCGCCCTTCTTGCACGCCGTGCACCACGGTGCCGGTGAGGGTGTAGGGGCGTCCGAGCAGCCGTGCGGCCTGTTGCACGTTGCCGTTGGCGAGACATTGTCTGATGGCCGACGACGAAACGGTGATGCCTTCGGGGCGGAAGGGTTCCATTTGCTCCACGGCGANGCCGAGTTGTTGGCCGTAGGCCGTGTATTGGTGGAAGCCTTCGGCGCAGCCGTGGCCGAAGTGGTGGTCGTAGCCTATGCAGAGCCGACTCACGTGCACCTGCTCGCGGAGCACCTCCTGCATGAATTGGCGTGCGGGCATGGCGGCCATGGCGCGGTCGAAGCGGAGCACGGCGCAGGCGTCGATGCCACAGTCGGCGAGCAGCTGCAGGCGCTCGGGCAGCGTGGAGAGCAGGGGCGGGCAGGCGTTGGGCCTCACCACGGCGGCGGGATGCTGGTCGAAGGTGACCACCACGGCGGGCAGCGCGGCCCCAGCGGCCACGGCGCGGAGCTGTTGCAGCAGGTGGCGGTGGCCCAGGTGCACGCCATCAAAAAATCCGATGGTGGCNGCACAGGCGGGGCAGGGCGACGGTTGGTGGTCGGGATAAAACGTCTGCATCGTTTTCGCAGTGTGTGATATTGCGGCGGCAAAGGTAGTGATTTTTCTTGGTCCCACCAACGCTCGGCGGCGCCAACGGTCGGAAAATGTGTGTTTTGGAGCGGCGGCGGTTGGCNTTGTGGAGATTATTGCCTACCTTTGCAGCGGGAACGTGTGCCCCGTGCGGGCATGGCTTTCCGTGAAGAAAAAGCAAGGAGAATGAAGATATTTGCCATAGGCATGAACTACGCGCTACACAATAAAGAGCTCGATGGCGCGTTATATCAGACGGAGGAACCGGTGATTTTCATGAAGCCGGACTCTGCGCTGCTGCGCAACAGGCACCCGTTTTTCATGCCCGACGACCTGGGCACCATCGACTACGAGGCCGAGCTTGTGGTGCGCATCTGCCGGTTGGGGAAATCGATTCCCGTGCGCTTTGCCCATCGCTACTACGACGCGGTGACGTGTGGCATCGACTTCACGGCCCGCCAACTGCAGCAACGGCTGCGCGCCGAGGGCCGCCCGTGGGAGCTGTGCAAGGCGTTTGACGGCGCCGCGGCCGTGGGCGACTGGCTGCCCGTGGAGCAGACGGGGCCCGTGGAGGCCCTGAACTTCCGCCTCGACCTCAACGGCCGCACGGTGCAAGNGGGGCGGGCGGCAGACATGACATTTTCGACCGACGAGATAGTGAGCTACGTGTCGCGATGGTTCACCCTGCGCACGGGCGACCTCATCTTCACCGGCACACCCGCCGGCGTGGGCCCCGTGAAGCTCGACGACCGGCTCGAAGGATACATCGGACCCTTAAAGGTGTTAGACATCCATGTTAAATAGATACATCCTATCCGCGTGGCTCTGGCTGTGCGCCCTCACCACGGCCACGGCCCAGCAGCTGTTTTTCAACCTCACGGCCGACGAGGTGAAGATAGACTCCGTGGTGCCCGTGTTTGCCTATTCGCTGCCCTTGGGCGACGACTATGCCGACTCGGTGTACACCGTGAGCGTGGCCTATCCCGAATACATCGACATGAGCACGGCCGACGTGAGGCGCTTGCAGCAGATGGGCGCCGACACGCTGCCCGAACTGCCGCAGGTGGANAGCACCGTGGTGGTGACCCGCAAGCGCGGCGCCCTCGAAATGACGCTGGTGCCGCTGGTGAAGCGCCATGGCAAATATCAGAAAATGGTGAGCTTCATGCTCGACGTGAAAGCCCGCGCCCGCCGCCGTGCTGTGCGCCGCGCCCGTGCCCAGGCCCCCGAGGCCTCCACGCGCTATGCCGCCAACTCGCGCTTGGCCACCGGCAAATGGGCCAAGATACAGGTGAGCGAGAGCGGCATTCATCAGCTCACCGAGGCGCTCATCAAGCAGGCGGGCTTCACCGACCTTGAGCGCGTCCACATCTATGGCTACGGCGGGAGCCTGCAGCCCGACAAGCTCGACGGCGACTATCTGGCCTCCACCGACGACCTGCAAGAGGTGGCCCAATGCCTGGCGGGCGGGCGGCGGCTGTTTCGCGCGCAAGGGCCCGTGAGCTGGGAGTCGGCCACCGTGAACGAGCGCACGCGCAANCCCTATAGCAANTATGGNTGCTACTTCATCACACAAACCGACAGCGCCGTGCAGACGGTGGACAGCGCCACCTTTGTGAGCGCCTTCTACCCGTCGGCCGACGACTATCACGCCCTCCACGAGGTGGACAACTACGCCTGGTATAGCACCGGTCGCGACCTCTTCGAAGACCAAGCCATCATGCAGGGCAGCTCCGCCTCGTTCACCATCGCCACGCCAGGCCTCGACGCCACAGCCCAAATCACCGTGCGCCTCACCGCCGGCACCACCTCCACGGCCCAGATCAGCGTGAACGACTCGCTGGTGGGCACGCAGTCGATTGCCGTGTCGGGCGCGTATGTGCACGGCGGCGCCGCCAAAGCCACCTACACCATATATAATATAGGCACCACCAACACGGTGACCATCACCACCACGAGCGGTGGCCCCGTGCGCCCCGACTACATCTCGGCCACCTTTGCCACGCCGNCCCCCATGAAGGCGCTCTCCACCGCGGCCTTCCCCGTGCCCGAATATGTGTATGGCATCACCAATCAGAATCATCACGCCGACCCGCAGGCCGACATGGTGATCATCATACCCACCTCGCAGAAACTCCTGGAGCAGGCCCGCCGCCTGCAGGCCCATCACGAGGTCCACGACGACATGACGGTGAACATAGTGCCCGCCGACGAGCTCTACAACGAATACTCCAGCGGCACGCCCGACGCCAACGCCTATCGCCGATACATGAAAATGCTCTACGACCGCGCGGGCGCCGACACCACGCTGATGCCGCGCTACCTGCTGCTGATGGGCGACGGCGCATGGGACAACCGCATGAACTCGTCGTCGTGGAGCGGCTATTCGCCCGACGATTTCCTGCTCTGCTACGAAAACGACGACGCGTTTACCACCACCGGCAGCTTTGTCAACGAAGGCTTCTTCTGCTGCCTCGACGACGGCGAAGGCGCATCGCCCGCCGCCAGCGACAAGGAAGACATCGCCGTGGGGCGCTATCCCGTGCGCACCGCCGCCGAGGCCGAGGTGCTCGTGGACAAGACCATCGCCTACGCCAACAACGAGAATGCCGGCGGATGGCAAAACGTGGCCATGTTTATGGGCGACGACGGCGACGAAAACCAGCACATGAGCGACGCCGACAATGTGGCATCGCTCGTGGAGACACTCCAGCCCGCCATCCGCGTGAAGCGCGTGATGTGGGACGCCTACACCATGGACGCCACCTCCACCGGCATCACCTATCCCGACGCCACTGCCGCGATAAAGACCCAGCAGCAAGAGGGCGCCCTCATCATGGACTACAGCGGACACGGCAGCGAAGTGCAGTTGTCGCACGAAAAAGTGCTGCAACTGGCCGACTTCGAAGGCTTCACCAACAAGAATCTGCCGCTGTGGATCACCGCCTCGTGCGACATCGCGCCCTTCGACGGGCAGACAGACAACATCGGCGAAACGGCCATGCTCAACGCCAACGGCGGCGCCGTGGCCTTCATCGGCACCACGCGCACGGTGTATGTGGACCGCAACCGCCGCATCAANCGCGCCATACTGCGCGCCCTGTTCACGCAAGAAGACGGCAGCTATGTGGCACTGGGCGAAGCGCTGCGCCTGGCCAAAAACTCGCTCATCAGCGGAGGAGCCGATGGCACCGACCGCACCATCAACAAGCTGCAATACGTGCTGCTGGGCGACCCCGCGCTGAGGCTCCACATACCGGTGGCCAAACTGGTGGTGGACAGCATCAACGGCACGGCCCCAGGCGCCGACACCATCAGGCTCAAAGCCCTGTCGGTGGCCACCGTGAAAGGCCACGTGGAGATGAACGGCGAGCGCCTCACCGACTTCAACGGACTGCTCTCGGCCACTGTGAGCGACGCCAAGCAGCTCGTCACCTGCAAGCGCAACCAGCAGAGCGAGGCCGAAACGGCTTTCACCTACTACGACCGCAACAAGCTCTATAGCGGCACCGACAGCGTGAGAAACGGAGCCTTCGAATTCACCTTCGCCGTGACCAAAGACATCAGCTACAGCGACGACAACGGACTGATCAACCTCTACGCCGTGAACACCGACAAAACGCTCACGGCCAACGGCTACACCACCGACTTCATCGTGGGAGGCACCGCCTCCACCGACNGCGACTCCATAGGGCCCCGCATCTACTGCTATCTCAACACACCCTCGTTTGTGAACGGCGGCGACGTGAACACCACACCCTATTTNGTGGCCACGGTGAAAGACGAATCGGGCATCAACACCTCAGGCGCCGGCATAGGGCACGACATGACACTGGTGATCGACGACGACGCCAGCAAGACCTACGTGCTCAACGACTACTTCACGTTCGACGAAGGATCCTACACCACGGGCCAAGTGGCCTTCAGCATACCTGCGCTCGAGCCCGGCATGCACACCCTGAAATTCAGAGCCTGGGACGTGAACAACAACAGCGCCACAGCCACCCTCTCGTTCAACGTGGTGTCGGGACTGGCGCCCGACCTCATCAGCGTGGCCCTCTCGCGCAACCCCGCCTCGGAGACCACCACCTTCATCATCAATCACAACATGGCCGGCACCACGCTCGATGTGGACATCGACGTGTATGACGTGGGCGGGCGACTGATGTGGAGCCACAGCGAAAGCGGCGCATCGGCCTCCACCACCTACACCGTGGACTGGGACCTCGTGGGCAACAACGGAGCCCGCCTGCAAACAGGCGTCTATGTCTATCGGGTGCGCATCAGCAACGACGGTAGCACCAAAGCCTCGCAAGCACAGAAACTCATCGTTGCACCCTGACCAACACAATAAATCAAGCAAAAGAGAGTTATCATATTGCGGCCCTCGCCACGAAGGCCCATTTCACTCACCATTCACAACATCGACCATCACGAAAGAATGAAACACTCCAAGAGAATCATCGCCATCCTCGTGCTCATGGCAATCACCATCGGCCGCGCCGCCGCCGAAGACAAGATAAGCATGTTCAACCCCGTCCACACCGCGCTCGTGTCGCAAACCATCGCGCCCGACGCCAGAGCGGGAGGNATGGGCGACGTGGGCGTGGCCACCGACCCCGACGTCAACTCNCAATACTGGAATCCGGCCAAGTATCCCTTCTGCATCAGCCGCGCCGGAGTGGCCATCAACTACACACCGTGGCTGCGACAACTGGTGAACGACATGTATCTGGCCAACGTGGCCGGCTACTACCGCATCGGAGACTACAGCGCCGTGTCGGCATCGCTCAACTACTTCTCCCTCGGCGAAGTATATACCGACTACGCCTCCGAAGACGCCTCCACCACCATCAAGCCCTACGAAATGTCGTTCGACGTGGCCTATTCGCTCATGCTCAGCGAAAAGTTCGCCCTGTCGGCAGGCGTGAGATTCCTGCTGTCCGACATCTCCTACAGCACCACCGAAGAGCGCTCCGCCGCCTCCGCCTTCGCCGCCGATCTGGCCATGTACTACAACGACTACTTCAACCTCGGCAGCCGCGAATGCCAGCTGGGCCTCGGCCTCTACCTGCGCAACATGGGTAGCAAAATCAAATTCAGCGGCAGCAACTACAGCGAATTCATCCCCACCAANCTGAGATTGGGNGCCTCCGTCATGATTCCCATCGACGAATACAACAAGATATCCATCTCGGCAGACGCCAACAAGCTCCTCGTGCCCACCTATCCCACCGACTCNGCCGGCAACTACAGCGAGGAAATNGCCATAGAAAAATACTACAACGTGGGGTCCATCGCCGGCATGTTCAAGAGTTTCGGCGACGCCCCCGGCGGATTCAAGGAAGAGCTAGAAGAGATACAGTGGAGCGTGGGCGCCGAATACACCTACAACGACCGCTTCTCCGTGCGCGCCGGATACCACCACGAGAGCGAAAACAAGGGCAACCGCAAATACTTCACCGTGGGCGCAGGCTTCAAAATGAGCGCATTCTCGCTCGACGCCGGCTACGTGATCGCCACCGCAAAGAGCAACCCGCTCGACCAAACACTGCGGTTCACCATGACCTTCGANATGGACGGCATCAAAGACCTCTTTAGGAAATAACACCCCACACCCCCGCCCCCACACCATGAGCCATCCCACCCACAACCNCGCCAGCNCCACCCCGCCCGACGCCCCCCACCGCCCAGCCACCATCATCGTGCCACGCGTGGGCTTCGGCTACGANGTGCACCGGCTCGTGGAGGGCCGCCCCTTGTGGCTCGGCGGCATCAACATCCCCCACACCACCGGCCTCTTGGGGCACTCCGACGCCGACGTGCTCATCCACGCCATCTGCGACGCACTGCTCGGCGCCGCCAACCTGCGCGACATCGGCTACCACTGGCCCGACACCTCGGCCGACACCCTCGGCATGGACAGCAAGGAAATCCTCCGGCAAACCATGCGCCTCATCGCCGACAAAGGCTACACCTTCGGCAACCTCGACGCCACCGTGTGCGCCGAGCAACCCAAGCTCAACCCCCACGTGCCGGCCATCAAGCAATGCCTGGCCACCATCATCGGCACCGACGAAGACAACATCTCCATCAAAGCCACCACCACCGAGCACCTGGGATTCACCGGTCGCGAAGAGGGCATCAGCGCCTATGCCATCGTTTCCATCGTCAAGATGTGAAGCCCAGTCCCCACACGCAAAACCTTTTCTTCACAACCCCTTTCGCCCCAAACGGCGGTCCTTTTCCACCCCAACGATGGCTTTTTCCACCCCATACGACGACCCGAGAAAACTATTCCCGCGGCCGCCCTTTTCTTATCCGCCGGCCCCGCCACCACCTCCCGCCACCCGTCGATTTCTCTCCCGCCATCCGTCGATTTCTCTCCCGCCATCCGTCGATTTCTCTCCCGCCACCCATACATATATATAATAAGGCGTGGTGGCTCTTATCTCCGCCGCTGTTCCCCCGCATCCCCGCCGCCATTCCCCCGCATCTCCGCCATCGTTCCCCCGCATCTCCGCCGCCGTTCCCCCTCATTTCCGCCGTCCGTCGTCCTCATTCCCCGCAGCTACCTGCCTTTTCGGCCCCATTTTTCGCCTTGCGCGACAATGGTTTTCGCCCCGCAGGACAAGGGAGAAAGGCGGGCCGCCCAAAGGAATAAAAATGCAAGAACATGGGCTTTTTTGTTGCTGTGTGCGCACACAAGTCCTTGATATACGTCAAGAAATAACGAATAACCGCCGAAAAACCNCTCGCTAGTCTTGACGCGAGCCATTTTCCGTCGTAACTTTGCACCGTCAAAAGGTTAATAGATTGTTTAGGTTAGTAGTAATTAGATTTAGGTTTTTAGTTATTAGATTAAGGTAAGTTTTCATGATTGTTTAATGGATGACAATGGAAGTCGAGAGACTNCCATTTGAATCGAAGATTTTAGGTTAAACATATTCATCCAAAGCGCCGCCGCTCGTGAAGAGTAGCGGCGCTTTCTTTTGTGGCCGCCGCCAAGGGCCTCCGGCGGCCGCTGCGGGGCACAAAAATGCGAAAACGAGCGCGCATTTCGACGGAAACGTGCGCGCATTTCGCAGATTTTTACTAAATTTGCAGGCATAAACCGAGCATCATGGACAACGACACTAAGGATATTGACCTGAACAACGAGCAAACCACGCCCGCCAAATCACCGAAAAAGAAGACCGCCGCCGCCAAGGCGCCAACCGATGCACAAGGCCCCGACACGGCCGATGCCGCAGCCGCCGATGCCGAAACGGCTGAGGGCGGAGCTGTAGGTGCGGCCGGAAGCAACGCTAATGCGGCAGAGGGCGGCGCGACCGGCGCGGCCGACGACGATGCTGATGCTGCTGGAATCGATGGTGAAGCGGCAGATAGCGATGCAACCGATGAGGATGGCGACGATGGCGAGGAGCATTCCGACTATCAGCCGGTGGGGCGCTTTGATGCCGCCGCTGTGCACCATCTGAGCGGGATGTACCAGAATTGGTTTCTGGACTACGCGTCTTACGTGATCTTGGAGCGCGCCGTGCCGCACATAGAGGACGGACTGAAGCCCGTGCAGCGCCGCATATTGCACTCCATGAAGCGCATGGACGATGGGCGATACAACAAGGTGGCCAACATTGTGGGCCACACCATGCAGTTTCACCCGCACGGCGACGCTTCGATAGGCGACGCGCTGGTGCAGTTGGGGCAGAAGGATTTGCTGGTGGACACGCAGGGCAACTGGGGCAACATCCTCACGGGCGACCGCGCCGCCGCCCCGCGATACATTGAGGCGCGGCTGTCTAAGTTTGCGCTCGACGTGGTGTTTAATCCCAAAACCACCGAGTGGCAGCTCTCCTACGACGGGCGCAACAAGGAGCCCATCACGCTGCCGGCCAAGTTTCCGCTGCTGCTGGCGCAGGGTGCNGAGGGCATCGCCGTGGGCTTGTCTTCGAAGATATTGCCTCACAATTTCAACGAGCTCTGCGACGCCGCCATCAGTTATCTGCGCGGCCAGGAGTTTCGGCTGTATCCCGATTTCCCAACGGGCGGCTCCATCGATGTGTCGAAATACAACGACGGGCAGCGCGGCGGCATGGTGAAAGTGAGGGCCAAGATAGAGAAGCTCGACAACAAGACGCTCGTCATCCGCGACCTGCCGTTTTCGAAAACCGTGTCCACGCTCTGCGAGAGCATCACCAAGGCCATCGAAAAGGGCAAGATAAAGGCCCGCAATGTGACCGACCTGACCTCGGCCGAAGTGGAGATTCAGGTGCATCTGGCGCCGGGCGTGTCGTCCGACAAGACCATCGATGCGCTCTACGCCTTCTCGGATTGCGAAATCAATCTGTCGCCCAANTGCTGCGTCATCGAGGACAACAAGCCGCAATTCCTCACGGTGAGCGATGTGTTGCGCCACTCGGTGGATCGCACGAAGGCCCTTTTGCGACAGGAATTGCAGATACGGCGCGACGAGCTGATGGAGCAATTGCACTTCTGTTCTCTTGAAAAAATCTTCATCGAAGAGCGCATCTACAAAGACCGCAAGTTTGAACAGGCCCCCACGATGGACGCCGCGTGCGAGCACATCGACGAGCGCCTCACCCCCTTCTACCCGCAGATGGTGCGCGAGGTCACCAAGGACGACATCCTCCGGCTGATGGACATCAAGATGCAGCGCATACTGAAGTTCAACAAAGACAAGGCCGACGACCTCATCGCCCGCATACGGGCCGACATCGAAGACATAGATCGCAAGCTCGGCAACATGGTGGAGGTGACCATCGACTGGTATCAATTCATCAAAGACAAGTATGGCGCCGACCATCCGCGCCGCACNGAGATAAAGAGTTTCGACACGATAGAGGCCGCCAAAGTGGTGGAGGCCAACGAGAAGCTCTACATCAATCGACAGGAAGGCTTCGTGGGAACGGGCCTGAAAAAGGACGAATTCGTGTGCAATTGCTCCGATCTCGACGACATCATCCTCTTCTATAAGGATGGCAAATACAAGGTGATTCGCGTGGCCGACAAGGTTTTTGTGGGCAAAAACGTGCAGCATGTGGCCGTGTTCAAGCGCAACGACCGTCGCACCACCTACAACGTGGTGTATCGCGACGGCCGCCAAGGCGCCTTCTACATGAAGCGCTTCAATGTGGCCAGCATTCAGCGCGACCGCGAATACGANGTGACTCAGGGCACGCCAGGCTCGCGCTTGTTCTACTTCACCAGCAATCCCAACGGCGAAGCCGAGGTGATCAAGGTCACGCTCGACCCGTCGTCCAAGGTGCGCCGCCTGTTTTTCGACCGCGATTTCAAAGACATAGGCATCAAGTCGCGCACGTCTAAGGGCAACCTGCTCACCCGTTTGGGCGTGGTGCGCATCTCGTTGAAGAGTCACGGACACAGCACCTTGGGCGGCCGCAAGGTGTGGTTCGACCCCGATGTCAACCGCCTGAACTACGACGAACACGGCACCTTCCTGGGCGAGTTCAACGACGACGACCAGATTCTCGTGGTNTTGAAGAACGGCGAATTCTATCTTTCCAACTTCGACGCCAACAACCATTATGAAGACAACATCCACCGCATCGAGAAATTCCGCCCCGACAAGGTGTGGACGGGCGTGCTCTTTGATGCCGACCAGCAGGGCCATCCCTATCTGAAACGCTTCCTCATGGACGCCACCAGGCGCAAACAGAGCTGGGTGGGCGACAATGCAGCGTCGCAGCCGGTGCTGCTCTCCGACCAGGCCTTCCCCCGCGTGCTCGTCACCTTTGGCGGCGCCGACGCCTTCCGCGACCCGATGGAGGTGGACGCCGAGACGTTTGTGGGNGTGAAAGGCTTCAAGGCGCGCGGCAAACGGCTCACCAACATGGAGGTGGCCTCCATTGCCGAGCTGGAGCCCCTGCGCTATCCCGAGCCCGAGCCCGAGCCGTCGGCCGACGACACGCCCGCCGCAGAAGAAGAAAATCTCGACCCCGATCGCGGCAAGAGCGAGCAGCAGGTGCGCGACGAGCTCACCGGCCAGCTCAACCTCTTCGACGAGCTCGACCGCGCTTAGGCGCCCACTCGTCCACGGGCCCCCATGGCCTGCCCATGCCGCACTCCTCACGCCATCAACCCATGTATGCCGCCCCGCCGGCACCACCGCCACACTCATGAAAACCACCGCCGCATGACACGCCTCACCGCCGCAGCGCTCCTGCTGCTCGCCGCCGCCACCGCCGCCCTGCCCGCACGGGCACAAAAAGACGTGGTGAACGCCAANATGCTGGGCCTGGGTGCCGTCAACATCCTCGACACCTACCTCTCGGCCGAGCACTATCGCGGCACCGAGCTGCGCTTCGTCGATCACACCACGCGCCGCCGCCCCTGCGCGGCCGACTCCGCGTCGCCGTCGCCGTGGAGCACGGTGCTCATCCATCAGGCCCACCTCACGCTCAGTCGCCCCCGTTCCCACGACGGGCGCGAGATAGGAGGGCTCTACGCCTTTGCCCTGGGCCGCCGCTATCGCTTCGCCCTCTGCGGCGGGCGCCTCACCATCGACGCCGGCGCCCAGGCCGANGCCGGCATCGGATTTCTCTACAACACGCGCAACTCCAACAATCCCGCCCAGGCCCGCCTCTATCTCGACATCTCCCCCGCAGCCCTCGCCGCCTATCGCTTCGAGGCATGGTCGAGGCCCTTCACCGTGAGCTATGAGNTGGCGGCNCCCCTCGTGGGCCTGATGTTCTCGCCCAACTACGGGCAGAGCTACTACGAAATCTTCTCCCGCGGCAACTACGACCACAACATCATCCTCACCACGCCCTTCTCGGCGCCATCGCTCCGCCACACNCTCACGCTCGACGTGGCCCTCGGAGCCACCACCCTGCGNCTGGGCTACCTTGGCGACATCCGCCAAGCCAGCGTCAACCACCTGAAGTATCACACCTACAGCCACCTGTTCGCCATCGGACTGGTGCGCCGTTTCCAAATCACCCCCCGCCGGCCATGAAACGCCTCTCCGCCGCCCTGCGCCTGCTCGCCGCCTGCCTGCTCGCCGCCTATCTGCCCACGGCCTGCGTGGACACCGAGGAATTCGACGACGACCACTACGGCAACTTCCAAGCCCTGTGGACCATCCTCGACGAGCACTACTGCTATTTTTCCGAAAAACAAATCGACTGGGACGCCGTCCGCGCCAAGTATGCCATCCGCATCAACCAAGGGATGACCACCCTCCAACTCTTCGAAGTGATGGCCAACATGCTGGCCGANCTGCNAGACGGCCACGTGAACCTCTACGCCTCGTTCGACGTGGCGCGCAACTGGTCGTGGCAGGAAGACTACCCCTCCAACTTCAGCGACACCCTCTACCACCGCTACATGGGCACCGACTATCGCATAGCCGGCACCCTGCGCTATCGNAATCNTCGACGACAACATCGGCTACGTGCGCTGCGCCTCGTTCGAAACCGCCAACGGCAACTCCAACGTCAGCAACATGCTCACTGCCCTCGCGCCCTGCAACGGGCTCATCATCGACGTGCGCAACAACGGTGGCGGACTGCTCACNGCCGCCGAGATGCTCGCCGCCTTTTTCACCAACGAAGAAATCCTNGTGGGCTACATGCAGCACAAAACGGGCACAGGCCACGACGACTTCTCCGCCCCCGAAGAGCAGCGACTGCGCCCCGCCAACGGCGCACGGTGGCAGAAACCCGTGGTGGTGCTCACCAACCGAAGCGTGTTTAGCGCCGCCAACGAATTTGTGAAATACATGAAATGCTGCCCCCAAGTCACCATCGTGGGCGACCGCACCGGCGGCGGATCGGGCCTCCCCATGTCGTCGGAGCTCCCCAACGGCTGGAGCGTGAGATACTCCGCCTGCCCCATGTACGACCGCGAAATGCACAGCACCGAATTCGGCATCGCCCCCGATCACAACGTTTCCCTCACGGACGACGACTTCGCCCGCGGCATCGACACCATCATAGAATATGCCCGACAACTGCTCCACCCTTAGCCTACACCACCTCGCCGTGGGCTACAAGCAAGCCTCCACCACCCGCATCGTGGCCCACCACATCACAGCCACCATCGCCCCCGCAAGGCTCACCTGCCTCATCGGCGAAAACGGCATAGGCAAAAGCACCCTGCTGCGCACCCTCGCCGCCTTCCAGCCCCCCATGGAAGGCACCATCCAAGTGGTGCAGCTCCCCGAGCAAACCGCCACACCCCTGGCGCAGCTCACCACCGCCGCCCTGGCCCGCACCATCGGCGTGGTGCTCACCGAGAAACCCGACCTGCAAGACCTCACCGCCTTCGACGTGGCCGGCATGGGCCGCACCCCCTACACCGGATTCTGGGGCAGGCTCACCGNCGCCGACCGCGCCATTGTCAACCAAAGCCTCCGCCAAGTGGGCATCCACCACCTCGCCGCGCGCCACGTGAACACCCTCTCCGACGGCGAGCGCCAAAAAATCATGATCGCCAAAGCCCTGGCACAGCAAACGCCCATCATCTTCCTCGACGAGCCCACCGCATTCCTCGACTATCCCTCCAAAGTGTCCACGCTGAGGCTCCTTCGCACCCTCGCCCACCAGTCGCGAAAAACCATCTTTCTCTCCACCCACGACTTGGAGCTCGCCCTCCAAACCGCCGACGAGCTCTGGCTCATGATGCGCCCCGACAGCCCCGCGGCACCAACCGCCGAAGCTGCCGCTCCCAGCGTCCCCGCCCCCGAGCCCGCCAGCATCGTGGTGGGCACACCGCGCCAGCTCGCCGACAACGGCACCCTCACCCGCTTCATCTCCCGCCCAGGCATCACCTTCGTGCCCGAAACGCTCACCATCCGAGTGGACCAATAACCCCCTCCGTGCCCGAAACGCCCATCGTCTGAGGGGGGGCCGAATCCCCAATTTGTTCTTTTTGTAACCTCTGAAAGTGGCTCAAAAATGCCCTCGGCGGTCACCAACTCGTCTTTCGGCCCAAAAACAGTCCATTTTGGCCCACTTTCTTTAACCTCCTATCCGTCAGCCTTTTACAGCAAAACCCGTGGGCGCTGATTTTCAGGGCGTTAGCTTTCCGTTTTCATTTCAATGGTTTTGGAGGCGCTATCCCTTAGAATTGCACGCGCCCGTCAATGGTTTCGGTGTTGCTATCCATTGGATAGCGCGTCCAATTCTAAGGGATAGCGCGACCAAAACCAGTGGATAGCGAGTGGAAGACTGCGGAACTCGTTTTTCGCCGCCAATATTCTTGCAAAAATCGTGTGGTGAAATGACGGCAAAAGTGTCCCATTTTTCCATTTTAACATCTAGATTGGCGAAAAATCCATACAATGCATTCCGGCGGAATGGTCGCAAATTGTTCCATTTTTCGGTTTCGGGTTTGGAGGTGAAAAATGAGGAGCGTAGTGTCACCCCACGGAGGCGCTCATCGCGCCACCGTGGGTTATGGCGTCCGCACTGCCGTGCGGACCTACGACCCCTTCAGGGTCTTGGATATGCTCGGCGGCGGGAAACATCGGACGCAGGCGGCAGAAACNGGAGTATAAGCGGCTGACATCATCGGGTGCGGGTGGCGGCGTGGCCATCCGAGTTTGTTGGTGATGAAAAAGAGAAACATTGATTTTCGTGATGTGAAAATGTGNGGGATTGGAAAAAAAGCGTTACTTTTGCAAGGTAAACTTAGCGGAAGGAGGCACTGAGATGAAGAGATTTGCTTTCAAGATGCAGTTGAAGGCGGGCTGCGAGCGCGAGTATGAGCGCCGGCACGCTGCCATCTGGCCCGAGCTGAAGCAGATGATTAGGGATCAGGGGGTGAGCAACTACAGCATCTTTTGGGACCGCGAGACGAATTTGCTGCTGGGCTATCAGGAGTGCTCGGGCGAGGGCAATTCGCAAGACACGGAGCATGTGGACCCTGTGACGCAGCGGTGGTGGGACATGATGGCCGACATCATGGAGACCAATGCCGACCACTCGCCGGTGACGGTGCCGCTGACGGAGGTGTTTCACATGGATTGACGGGCTGCCATGCGGCGGCGTCCACGGGGCGTGGCGGCGGCAGGGCGACAGATGTCGGAGNGGCGGGCACGCGATGCGGCGGCCACGATGTGGCGGCAGGGCGGCGGGGCCCGCATGATGATATCAACANAGAAAAAGAATACNGATATGACACACTCGAACGGAGCGGGCCCGAGGCTCGCACGGCGCGCAGGCGCCTGGTGGGCCGTGGTGGCGGCGCTGCTGCTGATGACAGCCGGTGCCGAGGCGCGCGGCCGCAAGCATCCGCCGCAGCGCTGGCCCAATGGCGAGGTGATGTCGGCNTGGTTTNCCGACACCACGCGCACAGACATTGCGAAGTTGGGGCGCCGCTATGTGGTGACCGATTATGGCGTGCTGAGTGACAGCACGGTGGTGCAGACCGAGGCGCTGCAGGGCGTGATAGACCGCTGTGCCCGCGAGGGCGGCGGTGTGGTGGTGGTGCCGCGCGGCGTGTTTCTCACGGGCGCGCTGTTTTTCCGCCAGGGCACACATCTGCATCTGGTGGAGGGCGGCGTGCTGAAGGGCATCGACGACATTCGCCACTATCCGCTGCGGAAGACGCGGCTGGAGGGGCAGACGCTCACCTATTTCAGCGCGCTGATCAATGCCGACAGTCTGCAGGGGTTCACCATCACGGGGCATGGCACCATCAACGGCAATGGTCTGCGCTTCTGGGAAGAGTTTTGGCTGCGCCGCAAATTCAATCCCAAGTGCACCAATCTTGAGGCCCTGAGGCCGCGATTGGTGTATCTGTCGCATTGCAAAGACGTGCAGGTGGAAGACGTGAGCCTGGTGAACTCGGCCTTCTGGACCAATCATCTCTATCGCTGCGAGCGGGTGAGATATCTGGGCTGCACCATCTATGCGCCGCGCGAGCCGCAGGAGTCGAAGGCGCCGTCGAGCGATGCCATCGACATCGACGTGTGTCGCGACGTGCTGGTGCAGGGCTGCTACATGTCGGTGAACGACGATGCCGTGGTGATCAAGGGCGGCAAGGGCACCTGGGCCGACCAGGATGCCGACAACGGGCCCACGAGCCACGTGCTNGTGGACGGCTGCCACTATGGCTCGGTGCACGGCTGCTTGACGCTGGGGTCGGAGAGTTTGCACGACTGGAACATTGTGCTGCGCAACTGCCATGTGGACATGGCCGACCGCGTGTTGTGGCTCAAGATGCGCCCCGACACGCCGCAACACTACGAATATGTGCGGGTGGAGAACCTCACGGGAGCGTGCGCCTCGTTTCTCGTGGTGCGCCCGTGGACCCAATTCTATCAGCCGGGCGATCGCCCCGACATGCCGCTCTCGCGCTGCAACAACATCACCGTGAGGCGTGTCCACATGAAATGCAAAAACTTTTTCGACGTGAAGCCGAGCGACAAATACCAGTTGAGCGACTTTGCCTTCGAAAACAGCGACATCACCGACGAGGCGGGCCGTTTCGACCCCCAGGTGATAGACCACACCACGGTGAAGAATCTCACCATCAACAACACCCGTCTGCCCGACCGCAAGCGGCAGACGCCCTGACCGCCGGCGCCGCCCTAGGCACGCCGCGCCCACAAGAAATCGCAATCATCATGGCCAAGAAAGACGGGGAGCTCACCCCGATGATGAAACAGTTTTTCGACCTGAAGGCAAAGCATCCCGATGCTTTGCTGCTCTTCAGGTGTGGCGATTTCTATGAAACCTATTGCGACGATGCCGTGGAGGCGGCGCGCATACTGGGCATCACCCTCACCCGTCGCAACAACGGCAAGAGCGGCAAGGCCGACGAAATGGCGGGCTTCCCCCATCACGCCCTCGACACCTATCTGCCCAAGCTGATAAGAGCCGGCCGAAGGGTGGCGATATGCGACCAGCTGGAAGACCCCAAGCTCACCAAAAAGCTGGTGAAGCGCGGCATCACTGAGCTGGTGACGCCGGGCGTGGCCATGAGCGACAACGTGCTCAACTACAAGGAAAACAATTTCTTGGCGGCGGTGCACTTTGGCAAGATAGCCTGCGGCGTGGCCTTTCTCGACATCTCCACGGGCGAGTTTCTCGTGGGCGAAGGGCCCTTCGACTACGTGGAAAAGCTCCTCGGAAGCCTGCGCCCCAAAGAGGTGCTCCACGACCGCAACCGCCGCGGCGACTTCCGCGAGCGCTTCGGCACAAGGCTGCTCACTTATGAAATGGACGACTGGGTGTTCACCGAGTCCACGGCGAGGCAGCAGCTGCTGNCCCACTTCGGCGTGAAGAGCCTCAAGGGATTTGGCGTGGACCACCTGCACAACGGCGTGACGGCGGCGGGCGCCATCCTGCAATATCTTCAACAGACACAGCACACCCAGATAGGCCACATCACCTCGCTGCGGCGCATCGAAGAGGAGCACTACGTGAGGCTCGACAAATTCACCGTGCGCTCGCTCGAACTGGTGGCGCCCATGCAAGACGACGGCAAGTCGCTCTGCGANGTCATCGACCACACCGTGTCGCCCATGGGAGCGCGCATGCTGAAGCGCTGGCTGCTTTTCCCCCTGAAAGACCCGCAGCCCATCAACGAGCGGCTCGACATTGTGGACTACTTCTTCAAGGACCCCCAATTCCGCGACTTCATCGACGAGCAGCTCCAGCGCGTGGGCGACATGGAGCGGCTGCTGTCGAAGGCCGCCACGGGCCGCATNACGCCGCGCGAAACCNGCGCCCTGCGCATAGCGCTGGAGGCCGTGAACCCCGTGAAAAACGCCTGCGCCGAAGCCCNCGAAGAGGCCCTGCAGCAGATGGCCGCAAGGCTCGACCCCTGCGCCGACCTCAGAGAGCGCATCGCCCGCACGCTCACCGACGACGCGCCGCAGCTGGTGAGCAAGGGCAACATCATTCGCGCCGGAGTGGACGCCGAGCTCGACGAACTGCGCGAAATAGCGTATAGCGGCAAGGACTACCTGCTCAAGATACAGCAGCGCGAGGCCGAACANACNGGCATTGCGTCGCTCAAGATAGGCTACAACAACGTTTTTGGATACTATCTGGAGGTGCGCAACACCTTCAAAGACCGAGTGCCCGCCGGCTGGGTGCGCAAGCAAACCCTCGCCCAGGCCGAGCGCTACATCACCCAGGAGCTGAAAGAATATGAGGAGCGCATTCTCGGCGCCGAAGACAAGATAGCGGCGCTCGAAGCCAAACTGTTCAGCGAGCTCGTGGAGAGCATCAGGCCGTTTATCCCCGCCATCCAGACCGACGCCCGCCAAGTGGCGCGCCTCGACTGCCTGCTCTCGTTTGCCAAAGCCGCCCGCGAGCATGGCTACGTGAGACCGGTGATCAACGACTCGCTCACCATCGACATCCGCGCTGGGCGCCACCCCGTGATAGAAACCCAACTGCCGCCAGGCGAGCAATATGTGCCCAACGACGTGCTGCTCGACAGCAACCGCCAGCAGATCATCATCATCACAGGCCCCAACATGGCGGGCAAGTCGGCACTGCTGCGACAAACGGCGCTCATCACACTGATGGCCCAGGCCGGCAGCTTCGTGCCCGCCGAGAGCGCCACCATCGGACTGGTGGACAAAATCTTCACCCGCGTGGGCGCATCCGACAACATCTCGCTGGGCGAGAGCACCTTTATGGTGGAAATGACCGAGGCCGCCGGCATCCTCAACAACGCCACGCCGCGTTCGCTGGTGCTGTTCGACGAGTTGGGGCGCGGCACATCAACGTATGACGGCATCTCCATCGCGTGGGCCATCGTGGAATATCTCCACGAACAGCCGCGAGCACGGGCACGCACGCTCTTCGCCACCCACTATCACGAGCTCAACGAGATGGAGAAAAACTTCACAAGGATAAAAAACTACAACGTGACCGTGAAGGAGGCCGACGGCCGAGTGATCTTCCTGCGCAAACTGCAACGAGGGGGCTCGGAGCACTCCTTTGGCATCCACGTGGCCCAAATGGCCGGCATGCCCAAGAGCATCGTGAATCGCGCCAACACCATCCTCAAGCAGCTCGAAGCCGAAGGCAACAGCGTGGGCGGAGTGGGAAAGCCATCGGCCGAAGCCATCAACCGCAGTCGCGAAGGCGTGCAGCTGAGCTTCTTCCAGCTCGACGACCCCGTGCTGGCCCGCGTGCGCGACGAAATCATCGGCCTCGACATCAACAATCTCACGCCCATGGAGGCGCTCAACAAGCTCAACGACATCAAGAAAATAGTGGAAGGCTGATGCCCACCAGGGCCACCGCCACCACCCACATCACAAACCATCAATAACCTAATTATCCCATGAAAACAAAATTCATCATCCTGCTCACCGCCCTTGCCTGCATCACCTCTGATGTGTGCGCCCAAATGCAAACGCGCAACCTCTTCTTCGGCGACATCGTTTACAACCACAAGAAGAAGGTGAAGAGCGGCAGTCTGTTCAAAAACGTGCTCGGCGCAGCCAGCGTGGCCGCCGGAATGGCCACCGGCACGAAGTCAAAAGCCTCGTTCTCCACCACCAAGGAGTGCCCCGAAGACGCCGACGAAGTGAAGGCTTCGATCAAAGAGGGAGCCACCCGCCATCCCCGTTTCAAGGTGTATGACGGCGACGACGCCGAGGCACACAAGGCCGAAGGAGGAGTGGTGCTCAGCTCCGACATTAAAACCATCTACCGCGAGACGGCCATTGGCACCAAAGTTTACAACATCGAGAACAAGGCCAAGGTGAAATTCGTGGTCAGTCTCCACGACGCAGCCACCGGCGAAAAGCTGGACAGCAGAGAGCTGCAGTCGCTCGCCTATTCCGGCAAACACGAGAGCAACGCCCAGGGAGCCGAGCAACGCGCCATCAACGACGGCGTGGCACGCGCCACATGGCTCTATCTGATGGAAGTGTTCCCCGTGGGCGTGGAAGTGCTCGACAAGGGCGCCGAAAAAGAAAACGGCAAACTCTCGAGCATCTACATCGCCATGGGTTCCGACCAGGGCGCCCAAAAAGACTGGGAGCTCTACGTGGTGAAAGAGAGCGAAATGGTGGAGCGTGGCAAGCAGCCCTCCATCGGGCGCATCCGCATCTCGGAGGTGCAGGGCGAAAACATCTCGCTCTGCCGCGTGAAAAACGGTGCCGACGCCATCCAAGAAGCCATCGACAAGGGTGAAAAACTGGTGGCCGTGACCAACGCCGGCCAAACTTTTGCCAGCTATTGATGCCCGTTCCAATGCCATCATGTAATGAACACTCATCTGTTATATCCCTCCTCTGCGCCCCGCCGCGCCCTGCTCGCTCTGCTCATGGTTGCCGCAGCCGCAGTGGCCGGAGCACAGGGCTTCGACGCGGCCGCCGCCAACCGGTCTGTGAACATCTGGCAGGGCACAGCCACATCGGCCCAGTCGCCCAACGAGCAAAAGGCGGCCGGCCATGGCGTGAGCAGCGTGGTGGATGCAGGATTTGGCGCAGCCAACGTCAAAAAACTGCCCACCAACATCGTGGCCAACCTTGACGGCGCCACCGCCAACGGCCTCAACGACGCGCCGAGAACAGTGAACATGGGCCGCACACCCCTTCCCGAAACGCCCAGCCCCGACGACTATGCCATCGACGTGGAGCTGACCACCATGGGCACCAGCAGGGCACTCAACATCAAGCATCTGGAAAACAACTATTCGTTTGCCGGCTTCAAACTCTCGCTCCGGCGGCTCTCCGACGGTTCTATTCTGAAGACCAAAGGATACGACATGAAAAGCCACAACGCGCTGTTGTCGCAAAACAACGACGTGGCCGACCGCGTGGCCGATGCCGTGGCCTGCCAAACCAGGGAGTTCATCAACACGGTGTTCCCCCTCTATGCCACGTTTGTCAACCCTTCGGAACTGACAGACGACAACAGCAAAACCGCCAGAATCAGCGTGGGCAACCGCGAGCGCGTGTGGCAATATCTCCACTTCGACGTTTGCAAGGCCGGCCCCGTCATCAAGGGCCACCCCACCAGCACCAAGCTCGGATGCTGCTACGCCGACGCGGTGGACGATGACGGCACCACCGTTCGCTTCCTCGAAGGCCGCAAAGCCATAAAGGCCGCCCTCAGCTCGGGCGCCACCATCTTCCTGAGAAGCCGCGCCGACTATTAACCAACGGCGCCATCCCATCACGCCCCGCGCCCCACAATGCCACAGCGGCGACGCTCCCCCAAGGAAGCGCCGCCGCTGCGCCATTCATTCCGGTCTGCTACCACATCCGTCGGGTGGTGGCGACCCTTCACGATTGGCCTACCGGCGAATCGTGGCCTCAACCGAGAGGCTTCACAATTTCCACCTTCATGCCGAGAGCGCTAAGTATTCTGTAGAAAGCCCCCACGCTCGGGTTGATGTTGCCGTTCTCAATACGCGAGATATACGATTTCGAGGAGTGAATGCGCCGAGCCAGCTCGGTTTGCGTCACTTTGGCCTCCTTGCGCGCCTCCTGCAACAGTTGTGCCGCATAGAAAGCGTAGGCACGGTCTTCGGCTTCGGCCCTCTCGGGCGTGCCCTGTTTCCCGAATCGGGCGTCGAGCACGGCGTCATAATCATTGATTTGATGATTGTTTGTCTGCATAATAGGCCTCCTTTATCTTGATTGCTTTCATGATTTCCCGTTCCAAAATACGCCACATCCGGCCGATGTCATCAATGGTTGTCACCGGCCGGACGGGCGTTTTTTATCATCGAGCTTCACTCCGCCAGCTCGAAATCCAGCTGCCGCTTCTCGATGTTGGCGCGGGCCACGATGATCTTGATGGGGTCGCCGAGCTGATATTTGTGGTGGTGGCGGCGTCCCACGAGCATGTAGTTCTTTTCGTCAAACTCGTAGTAGTCGTCGTCAAGGTCGTGCATGGGAATCATGCCCTCGCAGTGGTTGTCGTCGATTTCGGCGTAGATGCCGTAGGAGGTGATTCCCGAAATGTGCGCATCATACTCGTTGCCGATTTTGTCGCTCATGAATTCCACCATCTTATACTTGATGCTGTCGCGCTCGGCCTGCTGGGCCACGAGTTCCATGTCGCTGGAATGCTCGCAGAGTTCCTCGTAGTGGTCTTTGTTGGCAGAGCGCCCGCCCTGCTGATAGCGGGTGAGCAGGCGATGCACCATCGTGTCGGGATAGCGGCGAATGGGCGAGGTGAAGTGGGTGTAGTAGTCGAATGCCAATCCGTAGTGCCCTATGTTGTGGGTGCTATATTTGGCTTTCATCATGGCGCGGAGTGCCACCAGTTCGATGGCATTCTGCTCGCGGCGGCCGTTGCAGTCGTCCATCAGCTTGTTGAGCGACTTTGAAATGGCTCCGCGTGTGCCGGCGGTTTTCACTTTGTATCCAAACTTGGAGGCAAACTGGCGCAGTGTTTCCAGTTTCGTGGGGTCGGGCTGGTCGTGCACACGATAGGGGAGCGTCTTGGCCTTGGTGCCCTTTTTCACTTTGCCCACGCTCTCGGCCACCTGTCGATTGGCGAGGAGCATGAACTCTTCGATGAGCTTGTTGGCATCGCGCGACTTCTTATAGTAGCAGCTTGTGGGGCGCCCTTTGTCGTCGATATCAAAGTGGAGCTCTTCGCGATCGAACTTCACGGCGCCGTTGGCGAAGCGCTTTTTGCGCAGTTGTTTGGCGAGGGCGTCGAGCGTCACCAGCTCTTCGGCCAGCTCTCCCTCGTATTGTTTGCGCTTGGGGGCGGGCTCTCCGGTGCCGTCTTTCACTCCGTTTTGTTCCAATATGGCCTGCACTTCTTCGTAGGCGAAGCGGCGATTGCTCTTGATCACGGTGTGAACGAGCCGCCACGCCTTGATGTTAGCCTCGGCGTCGAGATGGAATATCACGCTGTAGCACAGCTTTTCTTCGTCGGGTCGTAGCGAGCAAACGAAGTTGCAGAGACGCTCGGGAAGCATCGGGATGGTGCGATCAACGAGATAGATGCTCGTGGCGCGCTTTTGTGCTTCCTTGTCGATGATGGAGCCCTCCTTCACATAGTGGCTCACGTCGGCGATGTGAACGCCCACTTCCCACAGGTTTTTCTGCAGCTTGCGTATGGACAGCGCGTCGTCGAAGTCCTTGGCGTCTTTCGGGTCGATGGTGAAGGTGCACACGTTGCGGAAGTCTTCGCGGCGGGCGATCTCTTGGGGGGTGATGCCGGCGTCAATCTTGTCGGCGGCGTCTTCAACGGCTTTCGGATACTTATAGGGCAGTCCGTATTGTGCCAGGATGGCGTGCATCTCGGTGTTGTTCTCTCCCGAGGCGCCGAGGATGTCCACCACTTCGCCCACGATGTTCTTGGAATCGCGCGACGGCCACTCCGTAATCTTCACCACAGCCTTGTCGCCGGTCTTGCCTCCTTTGAGCTTCCGCTTGGGGATAAACACGTCGTGGACGAAGATTTTTGAGTCGGAAACCATGAAGGCGTAGTTCTTCTCCACTTTGAGCGTCCCCACAAATGTGTCGTGAGCGCGCTGCAGGATTTCGGTCACCATGGCCTCCTTGATGTGGTTTTGCCGCCGCGCCATCATTGTCACGCGCACGCGGTCGCCGTTGAGGGCGTAGAGCGAGTTGCGCTCGGCCACGAATATCGACTTGTCGCTGCCGTCGGGGCGAAACGAGTTTTTGCCGTTTTGCTTGCGGATAAACGTTCCTTCGAGGGTTTGCCCCTGCAGGTTGAGGCGATAGCGGCTGTCGCCCTCCTTCTGCAAGAAGTCGTCCCAGGCCATGTCGTCCAGTATGTCTATCAGGAGCATCTTCACGGGATGCTGCTCGATGTTCAATGTTTTGAAGATCTGTTTCAGTGAATACGTCTCGTTGGGATGCTGTTGGAAGAGATTTTGCGCCAGCTCTGTGAGCTGCTTTTTATTGAGGCGCTTGCCTCTGTTTTTGCCCTTTGTCATATCGAAAATGTTTAGGTATGAATAGTTCTATGGGCACAAATATACGCATTATTCCGCAACGTTGTGTCGCTGCGGTGTGAAAAAACCATTAAAATTTCGCCGTTTTTGCCCTTGCTGCGGGCCGTCAGGGCGCGCACAGGGCCTCGCAGATGCGGTCTTGATAGGGCTTCACGGTGCTGCCTTTGCGCTGCCCTTGGTTGATGATGCTAAAGCATAGGCGATGGCCATTGCCCGCCGTGAGATAGCCNGCCAGCGAGGAAACGGCCTGCAGGGTGCCGGTCTTGGCCTGCACGTTGCGCCGCGCAAATCCNGTGGTCATGCGCTTTTCCAGTGTGCCATCGGNGCCGGCCAGGGGGAGCGCCGGCAGCAGATGACCGTAGATGCTGCTCCGGCCGTAGGCATAGCGCAGGAAGGCCACCTCCAGTTCTGCCGTCACATAGTTGTAGAGCGACAGCCCGCTGCCATCGGCCACATAGTAGTCGGCCGGATTGAGCCCCATCCGCTGGATGATGCGGTTGGTTTCTTGGCGGGCGCGGNCGGCGGTGGCGGGGCCTTGTCCTGCTGCCGCTGCCGTCTGATAAAACAGGGCTTCGGCATACAGATTGTCGCTGTTTTTCATCATGCGCAACAAGATGCGGTCGATGTCGTGCGTGCGAACGCACACTTCGCGGGCATCGCGCGGCGTGACGGCCGTGAGCGTGTCGCCACACACCACCACGCCGGCCTCGCGCAGGGCGGTGCAGAAGCGTGCCAGAAATCGGTCTTTCTTGCCCACTGTGAGCGGCGTGAGCACCGGATTGTCGTCGTCCCAGCACCAGCCTTCCCCCCATCGCTTGGTGTCTTTCATCGAGAGGTCGGCACACACGTTGCCGCGCAGCGTGTCGATGCCCATCCGTTTCACGCTCTCGGCCATGGCTGCCAGGTCGTCGGCGCTGAGGGCGGGGTCCATGCCGCCTCGGCAATACAGGTTGCCCGTGAGCGTGCCGTCGATGGGCTCGCCCGTGCAGCTCAGTCGCGTCTTGAAGAGATAGCCACTGCCCAGCACGTCGAGCGCCGTCACGGCCGTAATCACCTTCATNGTGCTGGCCGGCCGCAACTGCTGCTTGGCCTGGTGGCTGAAGAGCACAGAGTCGGCCGTCAGGTCGTACACCATCACGGCAATCTGCGAATGTTCAAACTGCCGGCTGTTCACAATGTCGCTCAGTTGGGCCTGCACCCGCTGCGGCCACGGCAGCATCGCCGCGGAGTCTTCGTCTTCTGTGATGGCGGCTGGCGGCGGCATACACACGATGGAGTCGGTCGCGTAGGCCGCGTGGTCTGAGGTTTCTTGTTGGGCTTGCGCGGGCATCACTGCCATCATCGTCAGCAGTGCCCCGAGCGGCCATATCTTTGTCTTAGTGTTCATCTTGTCTGTGGGCGGCNCCCGTTGNGAGGCGGGGCCTGGGTTGGGGTGTGCAAAATCAGGGTGTTGTCGTCAAAAAAGCGCCATTTCATCGGCATTTTTCGCCCGTTGGAGCGCTCCATCGGTGCCCNTTGTGGCCGTCATTGCCGCTCTATCATGGGGCGCGTGCCGGTGTCTTTCACTTCGAGCCGCGGGCGCACGGGGTCGTGCAGATGCACCACACGGTCGCGATTGACGGTGAGCACGCCCTTCACCTGTTGGAAATAGTCCATGGCCCGATGGATGTCTTTGTNGTCGGGAATGCGGATGGCCATGCCGTTGAACGTGCGATAGTCGTAGATCACCTCGGCGCCATACTTCTTGATGGCNTTGAGCAGNGGCTTCTTGCCCACCGTGGCGTCGTAGAAAATGATGAGCGTGGAGGGCGCATATTCGGCGTCGGGCGAGGGCACGGGCGCCGCTATTTTTCGCTCGGGCTGGGCCTTTTGGGCACTGCCGCAGCCGGTGTGGGCCAGGGCCGCGAGGGCCAGCATCAGGGGGAGATAGCGGTGAAGGATGTTCATGCCAATGGTGTTAAGATGGTACAAAGTTACGATGAAATCGTGAAAAACTGAGCTTTTTCAGCAAAAAATGCCGCTCCCGCCCATCGCAAAGGCTACCCGTGGTGACGAAAAACGGCCGCCACGTGGGGCATTGTCGCCGTTTTGTTGTATCTTTGCAGGCGTTTTCAAATCATTTGCCCTATGCCTTTCAATGCCGTATGGATTGTGCTGCCCATTCTCACGTTGCTGATGTTTGAGTTGGGACTCAATCTCCGCCTGTCCGATTTCAAGCTCTTTGCCAAGCGCCCGCGCCCCGTGGCCGCCGGTTTGGCGGGGCAGTTGCTGGTGTTGCCTGCCGTGGCGTTTGTCATCGGGTGGCTGTTTCATCTGGAGCCGGTCTATTTCGTGGGCCTCATGCTCATTGCCTGTTGCCCGGGCGGCAGCTCGTCTAATGTGTTTTCGCTGCTGGCCGGCGGNGACGTGGCCCTTTCGGTGTCGCTCACGGCCTGCTCGAGCGTCATCACGCTGTTCACGCTTCCGCCCATCATGGAGTGGGTGACGCAGCTGGGCGGGCCGCGGGCCGAGATTCATCTGCCGGTGGGCAATCTGCTGGTGCAGAATGTGCTGCTGATGTTTCTGCCCATTGTGGCGGGCATCGCGCTGCGGAAATGGCGCCCGNGGGCCGCTGCCGCCATCGACCGTGTGCTCTCGCGGCTGGCCTTTCCGGCACTGATGCTGCTGGCGGGCATCTTCTTCTTGCANCACCGCGCCACCATCGCGCGCGAGTTTGGCACGCTGGGCGCGGCCGTCACGCTGCTGTTGCTGGTGTCGATGGGCTGTGGCGCCCTCATCTCGCGCGCGGCACGGCTGTCGGCTCGCGAGGAGCGCACGCTCATCATCGAGGTGGGTATGCAAAACGCGGCCCAGGCCATTGCCATCGCGTCGTCGCCGTTTGTGCTCAACAACGACATTGCCGCCATCCCCGCCATTGTGTATGCGCTGATGATGAATGTGGTGCTGCTCATCTATGTGGCCGTGGTGAGGCGCCGCNGCCGGTCGTAGCTTTCNCCTTGGGCCGCTGCCGGCGAGCTATTTCTTTTTTCGCGGGCGGCGGCGGGCCCATCCCTCTTCTTCAAAGTTGGGCATCGCGCGGCGATAGTCGCTCTGCGGCGGCCTGTTGCCCCTGCGCCCCTCTGCACCCTCGTGGCGGGCGCGGCCCTTGCGACCGTCTTTGGCGGGCGGCGTGGCGTCGGCATCGTTGCAGCGCACTTCGCGATTCTTATACCACGTGCCGTTGAGCGCCTCCATCACGCGAGGAGCCTCGCGCTCGGGCACTTCGATATAGGCAAAGGTGGAGAGCAATTCTATGTGGCCCACGGGCACGCGGCCGCCCACGTGGCGATTGATAAACTGCATGGCCTCGCCCGGATAAAACCCGTCTTTCTTGCCCAGATTCACAAACANCCGCCGATAGCCCCGCTCCGGGCCCTGCATGGCGCGGCTCTTGCGGCCCTCGCCGGCGGCGGCGCGCTCCTTGCGCTGCGGCTTGTCGGGCACCGTTTCTATCTCGGGCGCACCGGCATAGTAGTCGAGAAAACGGCCAAATTCCAAGGTCACCATCTTGCGAATCAGCTCGTCTTTGTCGATATATTCAAAGTAGCGATTGATGTCGGGCATGAACGGCGCTATCTGCCCCTCGTCCACATCGGTTTTCACAATGCTGTCCATCACGCGATAGAGCTGCTTCTTGCAAATCTCTTGCGGCGTGGGGAGCTCGCCGCGCACAAAGTCCTTCTGTATCTCCTTCTCTATGGCGCGTATCTTGCCNTTCTCGCGCGAGTGCACAATACTGATGCTCGTGCCCTTCTTGCCCGCGCGCCCCGTGCGCCCCGAGCGGTGGGTGTAGCTCTCCACATCGTTGGGCAGCCCATAGTTGATCACGTGCGTCAGGTCGTCCACATCGAGCCCGCGCGCCGCCACATCGGTGGCCACAAGCAGCTGCACAGTGTGNTGGCGAAACTTCTGCATCGTCTGGTCGCGCTGCTGCTGCGAGAGATCGCCGTGCAAACTCTCGGCGTTGTAGCCGTCGCGTATCAGTTGGTCGGCCACCTCCTGCGTCTCGGCCTTCGTGCGACAGAACACAATGGCAAAGATGCGCGGGTAGTAGTCCACAATGCGCTTCAGGGCGGCGTATTTGTCGCGCGCATTCACCATATAGTAAATGTGGCTCACGTGCTCCGCCCCCTCATTGCGGCTGCCCACCACAATCTCCTTCGGACTGTTGAGATACTGCCGCGCTATCTTCTCAATCTCGCGGCTCATCGTGGCCGAAAACAGCAGCGTGTTGCGGTCGGCCGGCACCCCTTCCAAGATGCGATCAATGGCCTCCGAGAAGCCCATGTTGAGCATCTCGTCGGCCTCGTCGAGCACCACGTTGCCCACAGCGCCCAGCTGCGCCGCGCCGCGCTCCATCAAGTCGATGAGCCGCCCAGGCGTGGCCACAATGATGTGAACACCCTTGCGCAGCGCGCGCATTTGGGGCACAATGTCAGTGCCGCCATACACGGGCAGCACATGAAGGCCCTCGATATACTTGCCGAAGTCGTTGAGATCGTCGGCTATCTGCAAGCACAGCTCGCGGGTGGGCGACAACACCACCGCCTGCGGCTGCCGCGAGCGCGTGTCTATGCGCTGCAGCAAAGGTATGCCAAAGGCGGCCGTCTTGCCCGTCCCCGTCTGCGCCAGCGCAATCACATCGTTGCGCGTGCCCAGCAGATAGGGGATCACCTCCTCCTGCACGGGCATGGGCTGCACAAACCCCAGCTCCTCGATGGCGCGGCGAATGGGTTCGGCCACGCCCAGTTGTTCAAATGTCATCATCAATTCATCATTATCTCTTGCCGTTTCGGAAACCAAAACCGCCATTTTCCACGATTTCATCGGCCGTTTTCCGCGATTTCATCGAATATTTTTTGCGGTTTCATCGGGTTTTTCCCGTGATTTCATCGGCCGTTTCCCACGATTCCATCGAATATTTCCAGCGATTTCATCAGCGTTATCCGAAAATCTTTTCCTCGCCGCCCGTTGGTGGAGTGACAAAAGCCCGTTGGCGGAGTGGTAAAAGCCCGTTGGCGGAGTGACAAAAGCCTGTCGGCGCTATCATCCGATAACAGCAACATTTTCCGTGCAAAGTTACACCTTTTTTCTCAAGCCGCAACGCCCCCGCCCTATAATTTTGGCATTCAGGCCACTAAAGCCCCTTGCCCCACCGTCACTCGCCCGCCGCCGCGCCCTCTGCGCACGATGTCTTCTTCTATCGTTGAGGTCGTGAAGGAGAAACATCACGTTCCCCATTTTTTATCCCCAAACTCCCAACCGAAAAATGGAACAATTTGCAACCATTCCGCCGGAATGCATTGTATGGATTTTTCGTCAATCTAGATGTTAAAATGGAAAAATGGGACACTTTTGCCACCATTTCGCCACACGGTTTTTGCAAGAATATTGACGGCGGAAAACGAGTTCCGCAGTCTTCCACTCGCTATCCACTGGTTTTGGTCGCGCTATCCATTGGTTTTCGATCGCGCCGTCAATGGATAGCGAGTGCGAAACCATTGACGGGCGCGTGCAATTCTAAGGGATAGCGCGTGCAAAACCATTGAAATGAAAACGGAAAGCTAACGCCCTGAAAATCAGCGCCCACGGGTTTTGTTGTAAAAGGTTGACGGATAGCACGTTAAAGAAAGTGGGCCAAAACGGGCAGTTTTCGCATCGAAAGACGAGTTGGTGACCGCCGAGGGCATTTTTGAGCCGTTTTCGAAGGTTACAAAAAGAACAATTTGGGGTGCTTGGTGCGCCGTTAAAACTTTTTCCCGAAGGCGATGTTGAGGAAGGTTTTCATCAGGATCTTGGCGTCAAACCACCAGGATCGGTGCTCCAGGTAATAGAGATCGAGCTCCAGTCGGCGCAGCATTTTCTCCATCGTGTCGGTGTATCCGTTGTAGAGCGTGGCGTAGGAGGTGACGCCTGGGCGGATGCGATAGAGGAGCTCGTAGCGTGGATCGCGCTCCATGATTTGGTCGATATAGAATTTGCGCTCGGGGCGTGGGCCGATGAAGGCCATGTCGCCTTTCACCACGTTCCACAGCTGGGGGAGCTCGTCGAGATGGTGGTCGCGCAGGAATTTCCCTGTGCGGGTCATGCGGTCGCGGCGCTCTGAGGGGTTGAGCTCGGGGCCGTCTTTCTCGGCGTCGAGGCGCATGCTTCTGAATTTGTAGATGGTGAAGGGCCGCCCGTGAAGGCCTATGCGCTCTTGGGTGAAGATGGCGGGGCCTCCGTCTTCGCGGCGCACGGCGATGTAGCACGCCAGGAAGAGGGGCGAAAACACGATGAGGCATGCCACGGCGGCAAGGCAGTCGAAGAGCCGGCGCAGGGGGCTGTCTTGCCTTATGACGATGTCGTTGTCGGCAACGGCGTTGGTGGCGTAGTAGCTCATGGGTGTTGTTAGAGGTTTTCGATGATGCGACTCACCACGCTGTCTCGCGAGAAGTTTTCGCGATAGTAGTCGCCGGCGCGTTGCCCCATGGCGAGGAGCTCGTCGCGGTTGGTTTGGCTGAGGGTGATGACGTTGCGGGCGAGGGCTTCGTAGTCTTCGGCTCCGGCGGTGAGTCCGCATTGTGCTTTGTTGACCACGTCGTTGCCCACGCCGTCCATGATGGTGACGATGGGTTTGCGGGCTGCCATGTAGGTTTGTGTTTTGCCGGGGATGGTCATGGCGAAGATGGGGTGCTTGATGAGCGAGATGAGCATCACGTCGGCGTGTACAAAGAGGGATGGCATCTCTGTGATGCTGTGCCGGCCTAGGAAGGTTACGGTTTGGCTGAGCCCTTTGGAGGCGGCGAGGAGCTCGGCGTCGTGCTTGGCGCGGCCGTCGCCCACGAACACCCATTTGATTTCGGGGTGGTCTTTGGTGAGCTCGGCGGCTTTCAGGATGTAGTTGAATCCTTGGGCTGTGCCGTGATTGCCGGCAAACATCACGATGAATCCTTCGGGGATGAGGCTCTTATAGCGCTGGGGGTCGATGAGCGTGGGGTCGGTATAGAGGTCTTCGGCCCAGTTGGGGGCGAGCACGTATCGGGCTTTGAAGTCGCCTTTTTCCTTGATGGAGGGGATGAAGGCTGGCGACTGCACGAAGATGGTGTCGAAGTGTTTGTAGGTGTTGCGCACGAATCGGAGGAGCGGTTTCATGATCCATGCTTTGTTGAGGCGGGGCACGGTGGCCGACACGCTCTCGGGCCAGAGGTCTTGCACCCAGATGCTGAGCGACGCGTGGCACTTCTTTTTGGCGATGATGCCGGCGCGCACTTGATTGATGGGCGAGGTGTCCCAACAGAAGATTTTGTCGAACGACATCCGGTGGGTCCATGCATAGAGGCACGAGGAGAGCTGGAACGAGAGGTAGTTGAGCAGCAGCCAGGGGGCGCGCCCGTTGTGGCGGGGCACGATGGGCACGCGGATGACGGTGGCGCCAAACACGGTTTCGCGCTGCACGCCCCACTGCTTGTAGCCTTCGAAGATGGTGCCCTTGGGATAGTTGGGCTTGCCGGTGAGCACGGTCACNTGGTGGCCTCGCTTCACGAGTTCGGCCACGAGGTCGTTGATTTTGAACTCTTCGGGGTAGAAGTATTGGGAGACTACGAGGATGTTCATGCTCTATGCTTTGCGCCAAATCATTTTGTTCACGATGCCCGTGTAGCTCTGCACGAGTTTCACCACCTTGGTGGAGACGTTGCCATCGGTGTAGGCGGGGACGGGTGTTGCCGTGTCGCCGTTTTGCCACATGCTGACGGCGAGATCTACNGCTTGCAGCACTTGCTCGGCTGTGATGCATCCGATGGTGAACACGCCCTTGTCCATGGCTTCGGGGCGCTCGGTGGAGGTGCGCACCGACACGGCGGGGAAGCCGAAATAGGCGCCTTCTTCGGGGATGGTTCCGCTGTCGCTCACCACGCAGAATGCGTTTTGCTGCAACTTGTTGTAGTCGAAGAATCCGAGCGGGCGGTGGCGGATGACGCGCTCGTCGAAGTGGAAGCCGCGCATCTCTATGAATTTTTCGGAGCGTGGGTGGCAGCTGTAGAGGATGGGCATGTTGTAGCGCTCGGCCATGGCGTTCACCGCGTTCATCAGCGAGAAGAAGTTGGCTTCGATGTCGATGTTCTCCTCGCGGTGGGCCGACAGCAGAATGTATTTGCGTGGTTCGAGCCCGAGGGTTTCGAGCACGCGGCTGTTGTTGATGTTGTTGATGTTGGCGGCGAGCACTTCGGCCATGGGCGAGCCCACCACGTAGGTGAATTCGGGCTTCACGCCCTGGTCGAGGATGTAGCGCCGGGCGTGCTCGGAGTAGCACAGGTTCACGTCGCTGGTGACGTCCACGATGCGGCGTATCACTTCCTCGGGCAGGTTTTCGTCTTTGCAGCGGTTGCCGGCTTCGAGGTGGAAGATGGGTATTTTCAGTCGCTTTGCCGAGAGCACNCAGAGGCACGAATTGGTGTCGCCCAGCACGAGCACTGCGTCGGGGCGCTCGCTGGCAAACAGCTCGTAGGACTTGGCGATGACGTTTCCCATGGTCTGCCCCAAGTGTTCGCCCACCACTCCGAGATAGAAATCGGGCTCGCGGAGCCCCAGTTCTTCAAAGAATAGGCGGTTGAGCGTGTAGTCGTAGTTCTGGCCCGTGTGCACGATTTTCAGGTCGAAATAGCGGTCACACTTCTTGACGATCTCCGAGAGTTTGATGATTTCGGGGCGTGTGCCCATCACAATCATCAGCTTCAGTTTGCTGGTAGCGCTATGTTGCATGGTAGTAGTGCGGGTATAGGTCCTTGTGCCGGTCGGTCCATTCTTTCATTTCGGCCACCTGCTGCTCGTAGGATGGCACNCGNAAGGTGAAGTCGCTGCGCTTGTGGCGCAATGATTTGTCGAGCTGTAGCTTGTCGTCGGGCACTATTTGGATGGCGTTGTTGCGGAAGTATTTGTTGAACAAGCACAACAAATGGTATTTGGAGATGCTCTCGTTGTTCACGAGATTGTAGAGGCCGGTGAGGCCTTCTTTGATGGCTTGCTCCATGGCTTTGGCCAGTGTGAGCGTGGTGACGCCGGTCCACAGGGCGCCGGTGTAGCCTTTGATGGTGGCGCCGCGCTGTTTCATAAACCAGTTGAAGAGGCCTATGCCGTCGGCGTTGATGTCGGGGCCCACGATGGAGTTGCGAAAGGTGAGGTTCTTGTTGTCTTCCACTTCGCCCAGGGCTTTGCTTCGGTCGTAGAAGGTGCTGCCGTCGCGCAGCGAGTCTTCGTAGTAGGGCCCGGTGTTGCCGGCAAACACGCAGTCTGTGCTCATGTGGATGAGCCGGGNGCGGCGTGTGCGCAGCGTGTCGGCGATCAGATGGGGCAAAAAGCTGTTCAGATAGGTGGCTTTGGCTTGATTTTCCTCGGCCGCCTGGTTCAGAATGCCGATGCAATTCACCACGACATCCCAGTCGTCTCCCTCGAGCACGGATTTGAAGTGCGCCGTGTCGAGAGCGTTTCCCACGATGTTTTTGCCATAGGGGAAGGGGCGCATGGAGTAGGCCGTCACGTCGTAGCCTTGCTCTGAGAAGTAGAGGGTGATGAGATGGCCGGCCATTCCGATGGAGCCGAGAACCAGTATTTTCATATCTTGACGTTATTCGCTTCTGATTTCGCGGGTCTTGGCCTTGGGGATCATCCCCAGATCTTCTTGGATGAAGCGCANCTTGAGNAGCAGCTGTTTCATCTCGGGCACGTCGAGGCGCCGCGTGTTGTGCGAGTGATAGTCTTCGATGACCGACACGCGCTCGTCGCCCTCTTTGAAGAATTTGTCGTAGTTGAGGTCGCGCGTGTCGCAGGGTATGCGGAAGTAGTCGCCCAGATCTTCGGCGCGTGCCATCTCTTCGCGGGTGACGAGGGTCTCGTAGAGCTTTTCGCCGTGCCGTGTGCCGATGACTTTCACTTCGGTTTGGCCGTATTTGGGGTCCACGCGGGCGTAGGTTTCTTTCAGTGCCTGCGCCAGTGTGGATAGCGTGGCGGCGGGTGCTTTTCTCACAAACAGGTCGCCGTTGTGCCCTTGGGTGAAGGCATACACCACGAGGTCCACGGCGTCGTCGAGTGTCATCATGAAGCGCGTCATCTGCGGGTCGGTGATGGTGATGGCCTTGCCTTCGGTCATCTGTTCCACCCACAGGGGGATCACGCTGCCGCGACTGGCCATCACGTTGCCGTAGCGCGTGCAGCAGATGGTGGTCTTTGCGCCTTCGCCCAGCTCGCGCCCTTTGGCTATGGCCACCTTCTCCATCAAGGCTTTCGACATGCCCATGGCGTTGATGGGATAGGCGGCTTTGTCGGTGGAGAGCACCACCACGTTGCTCACNNCGTGCTGGATGGCGGAGAGCAGCACGTTGTTGGTGCCTTCGATGTTGGTGCGAACGGCTTCGATGGGGAAGAACTCGCACGACGGCACTTGCTTGAGCGCGGCGGCCGAGAACACGTAGTCCACGCCCTTCATGGCGATGTCCACGCTNTCTTTGTTGCGCACGTTGCCGATGTAATACTTCACCTTTGGGTTTTGCAACTGGTGGCGCATGTCGTCTTGTTTCTTCTCGTCGCGCGAGAAGATGCGTATTTCCTTTATGTCGCTGTCGAGGAAACGGCGCAGCACGGCATTGCCGAAGCTGCCCGTGCCGCCGGTAATCAGTAGTGTTTTATCTTTAAAAACAGACATAAGTTCAGTAGTGTTATATCTCTGTAACGGAGTTTTCAGGTTAATATTGTGTCGAGCAACACTTTTATCTCGTTGGTCATTGTGGGCGTGGTGTGGGGGCATTGTCCGGCCTCGTAGGCGGCCACGCTGTCGGCGCATGTGGCCGGTGCATCGAGTGCAAACGTGGCCGAGGGCCGGCACACGGCGCTGATGTAGGGCAGGGACGGCCCTATGACGTCGCATCCGCAAGCCATGGCTTCGATGAGACACAGGCCGAAGCTCTCGTTGAACGCCGTATAGACGGTGGCTTTCATCTTGGGATAGAGGCGCATGATTGCCGCTTTCGACAGCGTGCCGTGGTTGATGATGCGGGCGTGGTGGGTGTTCACGGCCTCGTCGATCATGTCTTTCAGGCGCTGCGGAATGGCCGACAGCGTGAGGTGGAGCTCGGGATAGGTGCCGCGCCGTGCCAGTTCGGTCCAGGCGCTGATGAGGTATTCGAAATTCTTCCCCGGTGTGTAGTTAGATACATAGATGTAGCCTTGTCGCCCGTCGGTGCTGCCCGGGGAAGCGCCCTCCACGTCGAAAAACGGTATCACCCTCACGCGCTCGGGCCGCTCGCCCAGGTGTTTCACCAGCTCGTGGCGCGTGTTGTCGGTTTGCACGAGCCACAGNTCGGTGTTGTTGCGCTTCAGTCTGAAGTAGCAGCGCTTGGCGCNGCTCATCAGCCGGGTCTTGAGCGGNAGNGCCTTGGGTATGGCCAGCAGATTGATGTTGTGGAAATAGGTGAATGTGCGGGCCTTGTGGCGCTTGGCGGGCGGCAGGTTGCCAAAACAGAGTATGCGGTCGTATTCGTCGGCATGCGCGGCATAAAACGCCCGCCGGAGCGCCAGCGAAGCCTTCATCACCGTGCGGCGCTTCTCCGGAATGTGGGCAAATTCGGCGGCGCAGCGCTCGTCGAAGATGTAGTGCACATCGTGGGTGCGCTCCTCCATTTGGGCCACCAGATATTTCAGCAGCACCAGTCCGCCGCTGTCATTGATGTAGAGAGAATCCACCAGCACGCTCATGGCTCGTTGGCTATTTGTTGATATAGTTTCACATACTCGCGGGCTATCTGCTCGGCGGCATATCGTTTCACCACCTGCAGGCCCTGGGCAATCTTCTCGTTGCGTAGCGTTTCGTTGTGGATGGCCGTCAGAAATCCGGCCCTCATCGACGCCACGTCTTCGGGGTCCACCATGATGGCGGCCCCGCCGGCCACCGAAATCATGGGCTCGCGCTGCGACGTCACCACCACGCGGCCCGTGGCAAAGCCCTCGATGACGGGCAGTCCGAAGCCCTCATAGAGCGAGGGAAAGCTCACGATGTCGCACTGCCGGTATTCCTCGCGCAGCTGCTCGTCGCTGATGCCGGCGGCGTTGGTGTAGCTGATGCCACAGGCGCGGAGTGTCTGCCGCTGCCCGTCGGAGAGCTGCCCGATGATGCGCAACCGGCACGCCACGCCCTGCAAGGCCTGCGCCACGCGCTCCAGATTTTTGTTGCTTCTCGTGCCCACATGGAGCACCGTGGGCACCGCTGCAAACGCCTTGGGGCAATACACGAAGGCTGGGTCGGCCGGATCGTGAATCACCATGAGCTTCGGCGCGGCCCACGGGAAGTGGATTGCCAGTCGGCGGCGCGTCTCCTCGGTGATGCAAACCACGTGGCGGAGCCTTCGCAGCGGAAGGTAATACCACAGCCAATACACCAGCCATCGGCCCACGCGGGAGCCGTCCTTGCGATCGAGGCCCACGGTGTCGTGCACCGTCATCACGGTGGTCTTCGCCGGCAAGGCCAGTGCGCAATATTGTATGTCGCCCGTGATGTGGTTGAGCTCGCCGCGGTGGCGCCTGCAGTAGATCAGGTTGCGCACGATGTGCGACGGCCGCACACGGTTGTGCTTCACGCTCACCTGCTTCACGCCGATATGCCGTTGCATCTCGGGAAACAGGCGGGCAAACACCGTCTCGATGCTCACCTGCACGGTGGGNTTGCGNAANAAAAACGTCACTTCCATCATGTCGCCAAATGCGATGCCCGCTGCCCGTGGCGCGGCACTGTGGCAACAAGGCCTGGCGCGGCGGCGGTCTGCAGGGAGCATCGGGGGTGCAAAGTTACTGCTTTTTCCCCACATGNCGAGGCTTGGGGCGCAAATATTTTCACGCCCGCCGGCTCGTTGGTCGTCAAAAAAATGGCGNCGGGNGCCCCACCTGCTGCTCNCGAGCGAAAAAATCTGCNCCGCGCGCACCCTNCGAAGCCATCAGTCCAGTGCTCGCTNTGCCTTGCCCGCGGCCCGCGACGGCGCCCGTNGNGGNGTGCTCAAACGGTTGGGGAGGAAACCTCCACTTGTGGAGGAAAATGGCCAAAATGGGGCTCCATTTCGAGCGTTTTGGTCACCAACAAGTCTTTCGGTCTGAAAAACGGCCGTTTTGGCCCACATTCTGCAACTCACTATCCATCAGGNGTTTATCTANATTCTGGCAGAATGCGGAAAACGGGGCATTGACGGGCGATTTCCAATCCACTGGTTTTGGAGGCGCTATCCCTTAGAATTGCACGCGCCCGTCAATGGATAGCGACTCGAAGACCATTGGATAGACGATCGAAGACCATTGACGGCGCGATGCGAAACCATTGGATGGGAAATCGAAGGGTGGGAGAATGGATGAGCAAGGTCAAAAATCGGCGATTTCATCGGCATTATTTTAACTTTTCGGTTCTAGATGGGGTGGTTTTCGTGTGCACAATTTATGGCGCAAAAATCCCTCGATTTTGAATTTTACGGCGGGCACGCGGCGAGAATTTTGATGCCGCGTGGACCATTCCCCGGTGTGGGATGTGGAGCCTGTGGGCGGGCCAGGCAGAGCAGCGGGCAACTGTTAATTTTTTATATTACTTCGGGCGGCGGGGGGCTAAAGTGGTGAAAATAGAATAACTTTGCACGAATATGGCATCCAACGTCAAGCAGAAGATAGAGACAGGATTCGTGTGGACATCGGCCGAGCGCGTGATCACACAGTTTCTTCAGTTTGTGTTGACGATACTCATTGCGCGGCAGGTGGGCCCCGACGACTATGGCGTGCTGGGCATCGTGCTGGTGTTTATCAATGTGTCGCAGGTGGTGGTGGACTGTGGGCTCGGCAGCGCGCTGGTGTATAAGAACAAGGATGATGCCACGTCGCTCAACACCACGTTTGTGTTCAACCTTGCGGTGTGTGCCGTGTTGTTTGGGGCACTGTTTGTGAGCGCGCCGTTCATTGAGTCTTATTATGGCATTCATCGCTTGGCCGACTACCTGCGAGTGTCGTCGGTGGCGCTGATCACCAACAGCCTCATCGTGGTGCCCACGGCCATCATGAAGATACGGCTCGACTTCCGTTCGCTGGCCATCTCCAACATGGTGTCGTCGCTGTGCAGCGGCGTGGTGGGCGTGGTGATGGCCTATGCGGGGTATGGCGTGTGGGCGCTCGTGGGCCAGCTGGTGGCCAAGAGCCTGCTGCAGATTGCCACACAATTCTTCTTCTGCCGCTGGATGCCCCACTGGCAATTCGATGTCCCCGTATTTAGGGAGCTCTATCGCTACGGCATCAACATCTTTGGCGCCAACTGCGTGACGCGCATCCTCGACGAAGGCATCAATCTGGTGGTGGGCAAGGTGCACAACGAGAAGAGCCTAGGCCTCTACACGCGCTCCAATCAGTTTGCTTCGCTGCCCTATATGCTCATCACGTCGATTGTGGGCACGGCGCTGTTTCCCTCGCTGTCGGCCACCAATCGCGACAAACAGCTCTTCGACAACATTTATCGCAAGAACATAGAAATNACGGCGGCGCTGTGCATTCCGCTGTTTTTGATATTTGCCGCTGCCGCCCGTCCGTTCATCCATCTGCTGCTCACCGATCTGTGGATAGCGGCCGTGCCCATCTTGCAGATTCTCTGTGTGGGGCGCATCCTGGCGGCCACGGCCAACGTGTCGGAGCAGGCGATGAACGCCGTGGGGCGCACCGACTTGTTTTTCCGCCAGCANGCGGCCAAGATGGTGCTGAAGGTGGTGCTGGTGGCCGTGTCGCTGCCGTTTGGCATCGTGGCACTGGCGGCGGCCGATGCGGTGAGCACGCTGGGCGCCTTTTTCATCACCAACCACTACGGGCGGCGCTGCCTGAGCTTCGGGAGNCTGTCGCAGTTGCGCATGGTGGCGCCGTTTCTCGCAGCGGCACTGCCGGGAGCGGGCGCTTGTCTGGGCGTGGCGTGGCTCACGGGCAACAGCTATGTGCAGCTCATTGGCGGNGTGGCCGTAGGCGTGGCGGTGTATATGGCCGTGGTGTCCGCCCTCCACAAGATGGATGTTTACAAGAGCGTGGTGATGGCCGTGGTCAGCCGCGTGAAATCAAAATAAGGGACTACGTTATGAAAGTTGCTATCATCGGTTCGCCGGCGCCCGACTCCATGGAGTCTAATTTCAAGGAGGCGCTGGAGCATCGCGGCGACGAATGCCGCATATTCGACATCTACGACAGCCGGTGGTTCAAGGTTGGGGCTTTGAAAAAGTGGACCACCAAGGCCGACGAACTGCTGCGCGCCTATTCCGACGGCTACGACCGGCGGGTGTTTCGCCGCGTGGGCAACGCCGTGTGCGCCTTTGCCCCCGAGCTCGTCATCTGCTTCTATCGCTTCATCCATCCCTCGATGGTGGCTCGGCTGAAGACCGATCTGCNATGCCCTGTGATTCATGTGAACCCCGACGCGATAACCACCTTCCAATATCAGCAGGTGTTTGCGGCGGACTATGACGTGTGGTTTACTAAAGACCGGTTCATACGCGACTTCATGTGCGACAAGATGAAGCTCAACGCTAAGCTCTACACCGAGGCCTTCAATGCGCGGCTCCACAAGGTGCCCGATATGAGCAAGGAGCAGTGTGAACAAGAGGTGGGCATCGACGTGATGACCTATGGCACGATGTATCCCTANCGCTGCCGCATGATCAAACGCGTNATGGAGGCNGGCATCGACGTGAAGCTCTTTGGCGTGCGCCCAGGCCGCTTCTACGACCATGCGCTCGACAAGGCTTTCACGGGCAAGTATCTGGTGGGCGAAGAAAAGGCGCGCGTGCTCTATGGCGCCAAGATTGTGTTCAACCAAATGCACTACGCCGAGATCGAAGGGGTGAACGANCGCTTCGTGGAGGCCAACGGAATGGGAGCCTTCCAGCTGTGCGACTACAAGCCCGTGCTGCAGGATTTGCTGCCCGTGGCGCCAGAATTGGTGAGCTTCCGCACCATCGACGAGGGCATCGAGAAGCTGCGCCACTATCTGCAACACCCGCAGGAGCGCTACGACATCGCCGCCCGCGTGCAGCGCCACTTCGCGGAACACTACACCTACGACCACCTCATCCGGCACATCCTCAACAGTCTTTGAGACGGCCGGCGGCGTCAGTGGGTTTGTCGCACGTAGTCGGTGTTGATGAAGAGCCCCTTGTATGGCTCAAACAAATCAAAGAGATCGGTGTAGTTGGAGAAGCCCTTCTTGATGTTGATGTAGCAGTAGGCCACGAGCAGAAACATGACGAAGAGCTTGCCGTAGTTGGGTTTGAAAATCGTTAGGATGTAGGGGATGAGAAACATCTCCATGATATTATAATAGATGAGTGCGCGCGCCACGATGACTTGNAGCGGTGTGCCGTTGAAAAGGGTGTAGAACAGCACCCCCACGAAGTAGAGATTGAAGATGAAATAGTAGTTGTCGTCTTTGTCGTCCACCTTCTTGTCGAACACCAAGAGCAGTCCCACCCACAGCAATTTTCGCGTGAGAGAGATGGCCGTGGCAATGGGCGATATCTCGTATTCCTCGTTCAGATAAACGTCGGCCTTCTTCTCCATGCCATCAGAAAGGGCGAGGGCGGCCAGGTTGGACACGCCATCGAGCACGCCCGAGAAGGAGATGGCGCACGCCACCCCAAGGAGCGCAATGAGGAAAATCGGCCGTATGCGATGATTGGCAAACAGGGCTGCGAGCCCCACGATGGCCGTCTTGTGAAACAGCATTGCCACAATGATGGCCANAAAGAAGTGGAGCTTCTTGCCCTCGCTGAGCTGCACCAGGCCCACGGCGTAGATGGCCATGGCCAGAAACTGGCGNTTCATGCCCAGATAGGGAAGGGTGATGTAATAGAACAGCAGCAGAGAGACAAACGGATAGCGGGAGATTTTGAAGATGCAATAGAAGAAACANGTGTAGAACACTATTGCATGAAGAATGAGATAGAGGCTATAGTCGTCGCTCAGCAGGCGGATGGCGTAGAAGAAGGCGAAGTATCCGGGCTCGAATGTCTCGGCGGCGCTGTTGTCGCTGTTGAAGAATAGCGTTTCGAAGGCATCGTAGTAGGGTATCCAGTCTGTCCCCGTTTCCCATCGCAAACCGTCGTGGAAGATGAGGAAGGCGTAGCAAATGAAGGCAAACAGCGGCTTGTATTTCCCGACGAACTCCTTGTTGAAGACTTCAAGAAACGCGAATATAGAAAACAACAATACCGCAAACAGATACATGGCGCTGCTACTTCTTCCTTGCGTCGTTGATGAGGATGTAGATGCTCGTGAAGATGGCGGCCATCAAAACCATCACCAGCACAATGGTCATACGCTTGGGCGCGCTCTTCCGCGACGGCACCGTGGCCGGCTGTATCTGCGTGAACACGGGCGTGCGCTCCTGAATCTTGGCACGGGCCAGCTGCATCTGCTGACTGATTTGGCTGTAGGTGTTGTATTGCAGTTGCATCTCGTTCTCGAGCTCCTCCTGCTTGGAGCGCACCGATTGCAGGTTGACTTCGGTGTTGGCGTCGCTGAAACTGCTATACAATTGCTGTGCTTTCNCATAGTTGGCCTTGGCCTTAGCGCTCAGATCTCTGTAGTATTCATAATCGGTGCGCGCCTTTTTGGTGCGATAATCTATCACATAATCCAAGAGCAAACTCTGGATGGAGTCGGCCAAGAGCGCCGACACTTGGGGGTCTTGCGTGGTGACAGAGANCGATATCACAGAGGTCTTCTTGTCCACCGTGCACGACATCATGCCCTTCAGCGCCTGGCTGATTTCGAATTGCTCGGGGGTGAGCTTGAAGTTGTCCACGGCATTCTGGCCCGCTGTGCCGCCGCCTTTGGGCTTCTTTTTAAAGAGCTTCGCCACGGAGCCCATTATTTTTGCCCACCAGGTGTACTTGGTGTGCTGGGCAATGAAGTGATACATGTCGATGTCTTTCACGCTTCCGTCGAGCGTGGACACCTTCACGCTGAACAGACGGGTGAGGAAGGGCGTGGAGTTGAGTATTTGCGGATAGATCTCCGGATAGATGGCGTCCACCGAACCGCCGGCGCCGCCCAGATTGATGCCCATCATCGAAGCGATGTCGCCGATGCCGCCCGAGAGCGCATTGCCGCTGTTCACCTCGGGCGCCAGCGTCACTTTGGTGGTGTAAGAGTTGGGGGTGCTCAGTCCGATGATGAGGCCCAACACCGCGGCCACCCCGCCCGTGATGAGGTAGAGTCGCTTGCGCTTCCATAGCGTGCCCACCAGGGCAACGAGGTCGAGCTTGTCTTCTTGTGCTGTGTTGTTAGTCATGATGTGCGCGCAGTTCGGTGGTTTAGCTTTCGTTCTACTTGATGATGTTGGCCAGCGTGGCGATGACGGTGGCCAGCGAGGCCACGCTGGTGGTGATGCTGAGCGTTTGTGCGAGGGCGGCCGGGTCGCGCTTGGGCTTCGAGGGCACCACGATTTCGCAGCCGGGTTGTGGCTTCACGCCGTGGCCCACCTTGGCCACTTTGCCGTTCATATACACGATGAAGGTGTGGCTCTTCTTGGCGCGGTTGCCCCATCCGCCGGCTTGGTCGATGTAGTGGGCCACGCCCTTGCCTCGCTCGTAGCCCACGGTGTTGGGATACATCACGTCGCCAGAGATTTTCACGGTGCTGGTGTATTGAGGCACGATGAGGCGGTCGCCTTCGCGCAGCACGATGTCTTCGTCGCTGCCGGGATTGGCGAGGGCTTTGTCGAGCTCTATGCCCACGTAGTAGGTTTCGCCCAGGTCGAGCGAGGCCACGTTGATGGTGTCGTTGCCGCTCTGTGCGGCGAGCACTTTCAGTAGGCCTTCCATGCGGAGTCGCTCATCGGGGGTGATGCGGCGTTCNAGTCGTGCGCCTTTGGCATAAGAGCGGTCGTTGAGGCCGCCGGCGGCGCGCACGGCATCGGTGAGCCGCTGATCTTTCTTCGATAGGGTGTAGTCGCCGGCAAACATCACCTCGCCCTCCACGCTGATGTTCTGCTGTTTGTAGAAGCCGGGGCTCTTGCGCACATACACTTCGTCGTAGGGCATGAGCTTGAAGCCTCCCTCTCCGTCGATCACAAATCCGTCTTTCAGGGCGAAGGTGTAGGTGCGGGCGATGANGGAGTCGGTGGTCAATGCGGCGGGATTGCTCACGCGGCGCGACACGTCCACCTTGACGGTGGAGGCGGTCTGCTTGAGTCCGCCGGCCTGCAACACGAAGTCTTCGAGTGTCTCGTTGTCGGCATAGCGATACACGCCTGGGTAGTACACTTCGCCGTGTATGGTGATGGTGCGCTCTTCCATCATCTCCTGCTTGGTGGGGATGAACAGCACGTCGTTGGGTTGCAGGGCAATGTCGGGCGTGGTGCCATTGAGGATGCCTTCCACGTTCACGGGTATCACTTCGAGTGTGCGGTCGGCTTTCATGCGATGCATCACGGCGTGGGCGGTGAAGGCGTCTTCTTTGAGGCCCTCGGCGCTCTCGATGAGGGTGCGCACGCTATTGATGTTGCTGCCCACCTGGTACATTCCGGGGCGGAACACGGCGCCTTTGAGCTCCACCATGTTGCTGTATCGGTTGAGGATGGAGTCCACCGTCACGGAGTCTTGGTCGGCGAGATGGAAGGCGCTGAAGTCGAACTCCTCGATGCTGTGCACGGAGTATTCGCGCCCTGTCTTGCGGATGAGCCTCACTTGCTTGGTGTAGGCGTCGCCCGCGAAGCCGCCGGCGTATTTCAAGAGTGAGGCCACGCTTTCGTTTTTGCGCATTTCGTAGTACATGGGGCGCTTCACCTTGCCCGAGATGCTCACCAGACAGTCGTAGGGCCCCACCACGATGACGTCGTTGTCGGCCAGGCGCACGTTGCCCGTGAGCTTTCCGTTGAGGATGTAATCGTAGATGTCCACCACGCTCACGAGCCTGTTGTTGCGAAACACTTTTATGTTTCTGAGGGTGCCCAGGTCGTTGGTGCCGCCGGCCATATACAGGGCGTGAAACACGGTGGCGAAGGCCGAGAGGGTGTAAGTGCCAGGCATTTTCACTTCGCCCATCACGTTCACCATGATGGTGCGCGTTTGTCCCACGGTGAGCCGCACGCGGCTGCTGCTNTATCGGGCGCCGAGCGTGGAGCGCAGGTGGGCGTTGGCTTGGCTCACGGTCATTCCGCTCACGCTCACGGGGCCGTAGCCTTCGATGGTCACGGTGCCGTCGGGCGAAACGGTTTCCTGTATGGTTTTCTGCGATGCGCCGTAGATGTCGATAAACACGGCGTCGCCCGGGCCCAGCCTATAGTTCTGGGGCGTGGCGATGTTCATGTTGGGCTCGAACGACAATTCCTTGTTGTTGAAGATGTCGCGGCCAAACACNTTCTTCTTGTTTTTCTCTCGTTCGTCGAGCAATTGTCGCAGCATGGCCATGCTGTCGGGCATGAATCCGTCGAGCTCGGTCTGCATGTCGAGCCAGTCGGCGTTGGACTCGTCGTAGGCCACGGCGGCGCNGCGGCGCCGGTCGGTGTCTCTCACGCGATAGGTTGAGCCGTTGTCTTCCTCGGCGTCGGTGCGGCGCTTGCGCCCGCTGTAGTCGTCGCGCGTGTCGCCATTGGCCGTGCGCAGGCGGTCGCCGGCCTCGCCGGTGTCGGCCACGGTGCCCAGTCCTTGGTTTTTGGCCTGGCGCTCATACTTCTTGCGCACGCGGCGTATCTGCTGGATGTCCACGCCACGCTGCATCAGCTTGGTAACGATTTGCGACTGCGAGGTGCCCGCGCTTTGTTCCTTCAGCACGAATTTCACCACCTGGTCGTCGGTCATGCCCGATTGTGCCGCTGCCGGAATGGCGAGCCCGGCCACGAGGAGCATCACTGCTGCGATGAGTCTTCTTATCATGGGTTTGTGTAGTCTTTTTAACTTAGATAACGCGTCTGCGCGCGCTTTATTGTTAAGAATGTTGCAAAGGTAGCGTTTTTTTTCAAAACAAGCGCGCCGCCGGCGGATATTGTCATCCCTGCCCGTTGGCCCGCTCGGTGATGAAGATGAGATGACTCCCGTCGGCCGCGGTGGTGCCAAACAGGTAGAGGTGNCCTCCGTCGGCCAGGCGCAGGCGCTGCCGCAGGGCCGCCGCCGTGAGTGGAAAATTGCGCACGGCCACATTGGCACTGTTGATGCCGGCCAGCGCACGGCGCAGTTCGCGGCGGTTCATNGTGCAGCGGTCGATGATGCGGAAGGCGCGCCCAGGGAAATCGGGCGGCACGCTGTCGGCCAAAAACAAGTGACTGTTGNCGCTCAGCGGCCTCACGCCGAATCGCCTCTCCAGCAGCCTGAAACATCCCGCCTTCATCACGCCGGCATGGGGCTCCAGCAGGCAGCGGCCCTCTGTGGCGCGGGGAAAGGTGGCCATTTCGCGGTCGGCGGCTTCGGCCTCTGCCGAGGTGTAGTTGAAAATATGCCCATCGTTCACACACACCATGCGCAGCGGCGCCTCCTGATTGGCCATTGCATCGAGCTGCAGCAACAGCTCTTTGCACTCGCCGCCGGCGCACACCATATGCACCGCCCTCACTCCGCGAAGCGCCGCCACGGCCTCGTGCACATCGAGCATGGGCGACAGCTTCACCATCACGCGCCGCGCCTTGCGCAACANCTCGGGGCACAGCGCCGCCACATCGGGCGTGCAGTCTTCCATGGCGTAGGTTTTGCGCCCGTTGGCATCGCGCCGCGCAGGGTCGAGATAAATCATCCGCCTGGNCGCCGCCACGCCTTCNGGAAGCCGCCGCAGGTGGTCGATGCCGTCGCCGTTCACCACCTCCGCCCCGTGGAGCCCCAGCCGCGGAAAATTGTGCCGCGCCGCCGCGCACAGCTTCTCTTGGCGCTCCACATAGACGGCCCTCGCAAACAGCGGCGCCAGCGCCCAGAAGTCCACGCCCAGTCCGCCCGTCAGGTCGATCAGCGTTGTGGTCGCCCCCTGCGCCGCCCTCTGCCCATCCGTGGCCCCGTGGCCGCCGGCCGCGTCTTCCGCCAGCCATTGCGCCGCCACCCGCCGCTTATACAGCGCCGCCGCCTCGCCCGAGCACTGCTCCAGCGCCAGCCGCGGCGGATAGATCAGTCCCTCCACGGCCGCCCACGAGGGCAGCTTGCGGCGCGCCGTCTGTCGCCCCGCTATCTGTTGCAGCGCGGCGCGCAGGTCCACGCCCGCCGGCACACTGCCCAGCAGCGCCAGCCGCCGCACATCGTCGTGCTCGTGGATGCTTACAAACTCCTCTTGTGTCATTCCCTTTCGCGCCCCTTGGCGGCGCTCCTCTGCAAAGGTAGCGCTTTTTGTGAAGATTGCCGACAAATTTTCCCTCCGAAAAGGCGCAATCTTAAAGAAAATGCCTAATTTTGCAACAACAAACACTGACTTCGACATGAAAAACATCGACGAACTCACCCAAAAACTATCGCCCGAAACCCGCAAATACGGGCTCCGCGCCGCCATCACCATCGTGTCGTTCGTGCTCGGACTGGTCATCGGCTGCGGCAGCGCCACCAAGCCCCGACAGCAAATGCTCGTGCAAGACATGGGCGTGGTGGAGGCCATCGACAGCTTCATCGCCGTGATGCCACAAGGNGCCCACGTCATTGCCCGATTCAACGACGAGCGCCACGCCCTCTATTACCTCAAGAGCGGCCACCTCATGCGCTTCAACGCGCGAAGCAAAATGCTGGAAGAAGTGTCGCCCGAAACGTCAAACGACAACCTCGTGATCTACTACGACGATGACGACGACAACACCGGCATCACCGCCGCGCAGCTCTCTAAGGACGAAAAATTCATACTCTTCACCGCCGTGGTCCAGAGACCCAATGCCGCCGATGGCGACAAAGCCGTGAAAACACTCAACTACAAGCTCAACACCGAGAGCCTCAACATGACCGTTTACGACGGACGGGCCCTCGACCCGCCACCCGTGAAGCGCGACTCCGTGAAGGCCCGCCGGCCCCAGCCCAAGAAGGCCGAGAGCGAAGAAACAGCGCCCGCCGAAACCGCCGCCGAGGGCGAAGCCCCCGTGTCCACCGTGGAGCCCGTGTCCACACCGCCGGCCGCCGAGCCCGCACCCGCCGCCGAGCCCGCCCACAAGCCCGTGGAAGGCACCCACAAACCGGCCGCCAAAGGACAAGAAACCGTGGTGGTGCCCGCGCAAGAATAGCGCCACGGCCCGCGCCCCGCACCCCATAAAGCCGCGCCCCGCACCCCATAAAAAAGCGAAGACCCCCGACCTCATCATCGGGAGCCTTCGCTTTCTCTTTGCGCCTTGCGGCCCGCGGCCGGCATCCTCCGCCTGCCGCAAGGCCGTAACCCGCGTGGTGCGCCTGACAAGACTCGAACTTGCACGTCGCGAAACACCGGATCCTAAGTCCGGCGCGTCTACCAATTCCGCCACAGGCGCCTGCCGATTGCTTCATCGTTTGCGGCCCCGCCACGCTGCCGGCGCCATCGTTTCAGAGGCCGGCCGGCGAGCAGCTCGCGCTTTTCCGCTGCAAAGGTAATGGAAAATGCCGTAATGGCCAAAATTTCCGCCCCGTTTTCTCATTTCTGCCCCTACACCGGTCTTCGCAGACCCCGCCCATATCGCGCCCCGCGCCCCGCATGCCCCGCGCCTGCAGGCAGTGTCGCCATCCCTCGCGGAGGCCATTTTTTCATCTCCAAGCCCCAACCGAAAAACAGAACAATCCGCAACCATTCCACCGGTTTGCATTGTACAACTTTTTCCTCAAACTAGATGTTAAAATGGAAATCCAGAACATTTCCGCCGCCATTTCGGCGCCCCATTTTTGCAAGAATCTCGCCCTTCCATTTCTCATCCCTCAGTCTTCCACTCGCTATCCAATGGTTTNGGAGGCGCTATCCCTTAGTTTTGCTCGCGCTATCCAATGGTCTTCGAGTTCGAAACCATTGACGGCGNGATGCAATTCCAATGGATAGCGCGAGCAAAACCANTGGATTGAAAACGGAAGGCTAACGCCTTGAAAATCAATGCCCATTGGTTTTGCTGTAAAAGACTACTGTTCAAGCATTTGCAGAAAGTGGCCCAAAACGGCCCATTTTCGCACCCAAAGACAAGTTGGTGACCGCCGAGCCCCTTTTTGAGCCGTTTCGGAAGGTTACAAAAAGAACAATTTGAGGGTGTGAGAGTGAGGAACGTGGTGTCTCTTTTTCACGACCTCTTCGAGGTCGATTGTCCCGCGCACCCCACTATCCCACGGAGGCGCTCATCGCGCCACCGTGGGTTATGGCGTCCGCACTGCCGTGCGGACCTACGACCCCTTCAGGGTCTTTGATGTGCTTGGCGGCTGGATACAGAGGGCGCGGCCGGCGGGCGTAGGAGAATAAGCGGCGGAAAACAAGCGTGGAGATTGGCGCACGGGCGACCCTGAAGGGGTCGTATGCCGAGCTTTGCGAGGCGCAATAACCCACGGTGGCGACCGAAGGAAGCATCCGTGGGTATCAAAGGCAGAAGGAATCGACCTCAAAGAGGTCGTGAAAGAGTGACATTAACGATAGAAGCAGACATCGTGCGCAGAGGGTGCGGCCCACGGTACGCGCTGTTTTTGATGCTGGGTGCCGCCATGTGAGACTGCCGGCGTCAGGTTTGTGCGCTGCGGCGTGGTGTTTCTTGAAACGAAGACCGCCGTGCTCTTGGGCGGGCACGGCGGTCTTGAAAAGTTGATTTATTGAATAGGATCAATCTTGACGGGGGTTGTGCACAATCATATATAGAGCTTCGGGACGTGCCCGAGCGGGAGTGTTGGGGCCGTGGTGGCGCGATTCACGATGGGCGTGGATGCGGTTCACGCTGGGCGAGGGCGCTTAGAAGTTGACNCCGAGATTGAGCATGAGGGTGGAGGTTTTGGTTTCGTCGAAGTCGTCTTGGCCCACGTTGGCGAGGCCGAGGTCGTAGGTGAGATCCACGTAGAACATATCGATGCCCAGTCCCACGCCCATGCGCAGTCCGCCGTCGAAGCGTTTGAAGGCAGCGCTGTAGTCGTCGCCGAATGAGTTGTAGGCTTCGCGCCCGTTGAAGTCTTTGATTTTTCCGGCCACGCCGGCGGCCACGTAGCCTCCGAAGAAGGGCTGGATGGAGAACGTGCGGTCGAAGTTGTGGACGTATTTCAAGACGAGCGGCACTTCGAGATAGCCGAGGTTATACTTGAAGTCGAGGCCTCCGTGGGTGTTCTTGCCGCCTTTCTCGGTGTAGTAGATGCCCGACTCCAGGTAGAGGGGGACGCGCGGCGAGAGGCCGATGCCGGCAGCGAGGCCCACGTTGAGGCCGGTCTTCATGGAGCTGCCGTCGAGCAGCGAGTTGTCGGAATTGACGGTGGCAAACGAGGGTCCCACGCGCAGTCCCACGTAGTAGGGGCGCTGCATGTAGCTGCCGTGATAGGAGCCGAGCGTGCCGCGGCTGTAGTCGAGGCGGCCGGTGCGGTTGTCGTAGTAGCGGCTGTTGCGATAGTTTTGTGCTGAGATTGGCATTGCCGTGCAGAGGGCGGCGATGGCCATGATGATGTACTTTTTCATGCTGAATGGTGTTTTAAGGGTTTCCCGATGTGGGTTTACNGGTGCAAAATAACGGTTTTTCCGTGGTCCGGTCAAGTGCGTTTTCCCTAAACAATGGGGGGAAAACCCTATTCTTGCGGGGCTTTTGGGAGGGTGGCGCGGCGGCGCACCAGTTCCCAGATGATGATGCCGGCGGCCACCGACACGTTCATGGAGTGCTTGGTGCCGCTCTGGGGGATTTCGAAACAGCCGTCGCAGCGGTCGATGGCGGCTTGGCTCACGCCTTTCACCTCGTTGCCGAGCACCACGGCCACCTTGGGGGGCAGGTCGAAGTGGGGTGGCAGTGGGAGCATGGTGCTGCCTTGGCATTGTTCGAGGGCATAGACGGTGTAGCCCTGGGCGTGCAGATGGTCGATGGCTTGGAGGGCGTTGTCGAAGTGTTGCCAGGCCACGCTGTCTTCGGCGCCCAGTGCCGTTTTGTGGATTTCGCGGTGGGGCGGGCATGCGGTGATGCCGCACAGGCAGATGGCGGCTGCGCGGAAGGCGTCGCAGGTGCGAAACACGCTGCCCACGTTGTGCATGGATCTCACGTCGTCGAGCACCACGGCGAGGGGTGTTTTCTCGGCGCGGTGGAACTCTTCGGCGGTGATGCGGTGCATCTCGATGGTGTGCAGCTTTCTCATTCCTTGGTGCTGAAGGCCAGCGCATACATTCGGATTTGCTTCACCATGGCGAGCAGTCCGTTGGAGCGTGTGGGGGAGAGGTGGTCGTGGAGCCCTATGCGGTCGATGAAATAGAGGTCGGCGGAGAGTATTTCTTGGGGGGTGTGGCCGCTGAGCACCCTTATCAGCAGTGCGATGATGCCCTTCACGATGAGGGCGTCGCTGTCGGCNTGGAAGCTGACGAGCCCGTCGGCGTAGTTGGCTTGTAGCCACACGCGGCTTTGGCATCCGTCGATGAGGTTGCTCTCGGTTTTGAATCGCTCGTCGAGCGGGGGCTGCTCGTTGCCCAGGTCGATGAGGAGTTGATACTTGTCCATCCAGTCGTCGAAGGCCGAAAACTCTTCGATGACTTCGTCTTGCANTGTGTTGATTGTTGCCATGGGTGGTGTGATNGGGTTTGTGTTGGGTGAGAAATAGAGGTGGCGGCCGTTGACTTCAGAGTTCACCGGCCGCGGTTGCCTTGTCGATAGAGCTTGGGCGAGGTGCCGGCGTGCAGTCGGAAATATTTGCCAAAGAAGCTCTGATTGGGGAAATGCAGGCGGAGCGAGATTTGCTTCACCGACAGATCGGTGTAGGCCAACAGCTGTCGGGCTTCGCTCATCACGCGCTCGGAGATCCACTCGCCTGGCACGCGGCCCGTGGATTGCTTCACGACGGNCGACAGATAGCGGGGGGATATGCAGAGGCGGTCTGCGTAGAACGGCAGGTCGCGGTGCTCGCGAAAGTGCTCATACACCAGCGTGAGGAATTGCTGCACCACGGCTTCGCGCCGCGTGGACGAGGCGGGAGCCATGGCGAGGTCGTCGAGATAGAGGTTCACCACCTCGCACGCCGTGGCCTGCCCCAGGGCGATNAGCATTTCGCGCACAATGGCCCGCTTGGCGTGGTGCAGCTCGGCGGGCGTGGTGGCTGCCTGCTGCTGCTCGGCCTCGATGCGGCTGGAGAGACTGTCGAACAGCCGTGTCATGTGGGCAAACTGGCGGGGGGAGAGCGTCTTGTGGGGGTTGCGCGTGATCATCACCTGCAGGGAGACGTCGANCACGCCGCGGGTGACGCGCACATAGAAGTCGTAGTCGAAGCGCACGGCCGTGCATCTGAAGTCGGCGCTCAGCTCGCTGATGTGAGCAAAGAGCGAGGGCGCGAGCAGGAAGATGTCGCCGCGGCCAAACCGATAGCGGCGCCCGTCGATGTCGCCCGCGGCGTGGCCGTTGGTGCAGAGCATCAGCATCATCACGCCTTCCAGCGGCACGAGGCCGCCTTCCTGCATGTCCTCGATGCGCACGGCGTTGAGATATAGAAACTCAAACGGCAGTTGGAGCGTTTCCATGGTGGTGGTGATGATGATGATGAATGTGGTCGCAAAGGTAGTGAAAACGCACGAAACGACCAAAAATGTGGCCGTTTTTGTGTGAAAAGTGCACATTTGACCAATTTCAAACCGCGACAGACCTTGCCCGCCCGTGCCGCCCGCCGTAACTTTGCAGGCGAAAAAACGAGATCATCATCACTGTATGAAGCACCTATATATAATATGTGTGGCCGCCACGCTGACCATGGCCGGCTGCAAATCGCAAAAGAAGAGTGAGCCCGCAGCGCCGCCCACCGTGCAAACCATCACCGTGGCCGAGGCCCAAGGGCAAACAGATCGCACCTATGTGGGCACCGTGAAAGAGGGCTACGGCTCGTCGCTGTCGTTTGCCACGGCAGGCACCGTGAGCCGCGTGATGGCCGACGAGGGGCAGGCCGTGTCGAAGGGGCAGACGCTCGCCACGCTCGACGAAACCCAGGCGCGCAATGCCCACAGCATGGCCAAAGCCGCCCTGGCGCAGGCCGAAGACGCCTTTCGCCGNATGGATATCCTNTACCGGAAAGGCAGTCTGCCCGAGATACGCTACATCGATGTGAAGACCAAGCTCGCCGAGGCCCGCGCCTCAGAGCAGATGGCCCGCAAGGCGCTGGCCGACTGCGTGCTGCGCGCGCCCTTCAGCGGCTATGTGGCGCGACGCACAGCCGACGCCGGGCAAAACGTGGTGCCAGGCCTGGAGTGTTTCCAACTGGTGAAAATCAATCCCGTGAACGTCACCATCCCCGTGCCCGAGCAAGAGATGGCCGAGATACGCACGGGGCAAACCGTGGCCTTCACCGTGGCCGCGCTGGGCAATCGCCGCTATGCGGGCGTGGTGGCGAAAAAGGGCGTGCAGGCCAACGCCATTAGCCACACCTACGACGTGACGCTCTCTGTGAGCAACGCCGACGGGCAATTGCTGCCCGGAATGGTGTGTTCGGTGGAAGCCCGNTCGCAGGCCGACCTCAACATGGTGGTGCCCCAAGAGGCNGTGCTCACCGACGGGCACAACCNATATGTGTGGATNGTGGCCGGCGACACGGCCGTGAGGCGAACCGTCAGCGTGGACGGCGTTTCGGCCGGCGGCGTGATGGTGAGCGACGGNCTGCGGCCCGGCGACCGCGTCATCGTGGCCGGACAAAACAAAGTGTCGCAAGGCATGAAAGTAAAATTCTAGCATCTCCAACGGAGCACCCCCGTCCGGCGCTCCGTGCATCACCCCATAACGTTTCTCCCCATGCCCTACAACCAACGCAATGTCATAGAAAACGCGATGCACCATCGCGCCATCGTGCTGCTGCTCACCGCCGCCCTCGTGGTGTTTGGCATCTACGCGCTGATGGTGATGCCCAAGAACGAGTTTCCCTCGTTCACCATCCGCCAAGGNGTCATCGTGGCGGCTTATCCCGGCGCCACGGCGGCCGAGGTGGAGCAGCAGGTTACCAAGCCGCTCGAAAACTTCCTCTGGTCGTTTAAAGAAATCAAGAAAGACAAAACCTATTCCCACAGCCGCGACGGCTTCAGCTACATCTATGTGACCACGGGAGACATCGACTCGAAAGACGAGTTCTGGAGCAAGATGAAGATCAAGCTGCAGGCCTTCAAGAGCAGTCTGCCGTCGGGCGTGCTCGCGCTCATGGCCGTGGACGACTTTGGCGACACGTCGGCCATGCTCATCACGCTGGAGAGCGACGACAAAACCTATCGCGAACTGCACCAATATGTGGAGCGGCTGGCCGACCGGCTGAGGCCCATCCCCGAGCTGGCCGGCATCNGCGTGTCGGGCGAGCAGCAGGAGCAGATTGCCGTGTATGTGAACCGNGAGCGGCTGGCCGGCTACGGGCTCAATGCCGCCACGCTGACGGGCGTGCTCCAGGGGCAGGGCTTGCAGGTGATGAGCGGCAGCGTGGACGACCAGCGGCTCGTGCGACCCATCCGCATTGCGACACAAACCTCGTCGGAGAGCGACGTGGCCAGCCTCATCGTCTATCACGATCCCACGGGCAGCGTGGTGCGCTTGCGCGACGTGGCCACCATTCGGCGCGAATATCCCGACATGGATAGCTATGTGAAAAACAATGGCCGCAAGTGCCTAGTGGTGTCGGTGGAGATGCAAGAAGGCCACAACATCGTGGACTTCGGCAACAGCGTGAAGCGCGAATTGCAGCGCTTTCAGGAGACACTGCCGCCGAGCGTGCACATCTTCACCATCACCGACCAGAGCCAAATGGTGGACGCATCGATCACCGACTTCCTGAAAGAGCTCCTCACGGCCATTGTCTCNGTCATCGTGGTCATCATGCTGCTGCTGCCGTGGCGCGTGGCGAGCGTGGCGGCGAGCACCATCCCCGTCACGGTGTTCATCTCGATGGCGCTGTTCTATNTGCTGGGCATCGAGCTCAACACCGTCACCCTGGCGGCCCTCATCCTCACGCTGGGCATGATTGTGGACAACTCCATCGTCATCATCGACGCCTATCTCGAACAGATAGGGCAGGGCCGGTCGCGATGGCATGCGGCGTCGGCGTCGGCCAAAGAGTTTGTGGGCGCCATCTTCAGCGCCACGCTGGCCATCTCCATCACGTTCGTCCCGATGATGTTCACCCTCGACGGCGTGTTCCGCGAGTTCGTGAAATGGTTTCCCATGGGCGTGTCCGTCATCCTCGGCGTCTCGCTCCTGGTGGCCCTTCTGGTGGTGCCTTACCTTCAATATGCCTTCATCCGCAAAGGTCTCCCCNNCNCCCANCNGCAGCAGGGGCGCCGCTCGCTGCTCGACCGCATGCAGGCCGCCTACGACGCGCTCATTGCCCGCTGCTTTGCCCACCCGTGGATCACACTGGCGCTGGGCGTGGCGGGCGTGGTGGTGGGCGGCATGCTCTTTGCCCTCGTGCCGCAAAAACTGATGCCCCGCGCCGAGCGCAACCAGTTTGCCGTGGAGATATATCTGCCTGCCGGAACGGCCATCGAGCGCACCGCCGCCGTGGCCGACTCGCTGCGCCACGACATGGCGAAGGACGACAGGGTGGTGAACATCACCACCTTCTACGGCAGNGGTTCGCCCCGATTCCACACGGCTTATGCGCCGCAGATGGGGGGTAGCAACTTCGCGCAGTTTGTGGTCAACACCACCGGCAACCGCGCCACCGACGCACTGCTGGACCTCTTCGCCGAGAAATACGCCGACGCGTTTGCCGATGCCTACGTGCGCATCAAGCAATTAGACTATTCCGACGCCGTGAGCCCCGTGGAAATACGCCTGGCCGGCGAAGACNTGGCCACCCTTCAATCATTGGCCGACGAAACNGCCGCCGTGATGCGCAGTCTGCCCTACCTGCAGCTGGTGCGCACCTCGTTCGACGGCACGCAGCCCTCGCTCCGCGTGGAGATGCACCAAGACGAGGCCTCGCGGCTGGGCATCACCAAGGGCTTGCTGTCGCTCAACCTGGCCACGCGATTTGGCAACGGGCTGCCCATGACCACCGTTTGGGAGGGCGACTATGCCGTGAACGTGGTGCTCAAAGACGAGCACGCCGGCCTGCAGACCGCCCAAGACTTGGAAAACGCCACCGTGGGCGGCATGGTGCCGGGTGTGAGTGCCCCGCTGAGGCAGGTGGCCACGGTGAAACCCGANTTCGACATCACCCAAATCACCCACTATAACGGCGTGCGCACGGCCCTCGTGACGGCCGACTGCCAGCGCGGCGTCAATCTCAACGCGGCTACCGACCGCACACTTGCCGCCCTGAAGGCCCTGAAGCAAAAGGCCGCCGACAAGGGNGTGACGATGACCGTGGGCGGACAAAGGCTGAGCGACAACGAGACNGGCCCGAAGATCTATAGNGGATTGGNGCTCGCNATCGTCGTGATATTCATCATCCTGCTGTTCCACTTCCGCAACGTGAGCCTTGCCCTGCTCATCCTCGCCTCGCTGCTGTTCAGCATCCCCGGGGCGCCCGTGGGCATGCTCATCATGGGGCAAGACCTCAGCATCACGGGCATTCTGGGCGTCATNTCGCTGATGGGCATCATTGTGCGCAATGGCATCATCATGGTGGACTACGCCGAAGAGCTGCGCACCCGCCAGCGCTTGAGCGCCAAACAGGCAGCCCTCCATGCCGCGCAGCGCAGAATGCGCCCCATATTCCTCACGTCGGCGGCCGCCTCGATGGGGTGCGTGCCCATGGTCATCGCCAATTCGCCCATGTGGGGGCCCATGGGCGCCACCGTCTGCTTCGGCACCATGGTGTCGATGGTCTTCATCGTGACCATGATTCCCGTGGGCTATTGGATGATATTCCGCGTGAAAGACAAGCACCGACACAACGTGAAAACCTTCCGCCGATGAGCGCCGCCCATGGCCCCAATGCCGCCCGCAGGCCGGCCCTCGCGCCAACTCATGTTTCACCCTTAACGAACATCGCATCATGCGCCACACCCTGTTTCTGCTGATTTCAATGACGGTCGCCACAGCCGGCGCCCAAACGGTTTACACCCTGCCGCAATGCCGCGACATGGCCCTGCGCAACAACGTGAAGACGCGCAACGCCCGACTCGACATCGACGCGGCACGCGAGAGCGAGCGCGAGGCGCAGGCCGCCCGCTTTCCCAGCGTTTCGGCCGGCGCCACCTATTTCCANGCCAACGACGATCTGCTGAAAGAAACCTTCACCATGCCCGAAGAATGGACCGCGCAGGCGGCATCCTTGGCACAGACCTACGGCGTGGACGCATCGGTGCTCTCCATGCTCCCCACCGAGTTTTCCGTGGGTTTCATCCGCCACGGATTGCTGGCCAACATCACCGCCCTGCAGCCCATCTACAGCGGCGGCCGCATCACGGCGGCCAACAGGCTGGCACGATTGCAAACCGAAGTGAGGCAAATCATGCTCGAGCAGAGCGAAGACGATGTGCGCCGCACGGTGGAAGAGCACTTCAACCGGCTGCTCTCGCTCTACGAAAAGCAGGCCACGCTGAGCGCCGCCCTGCAACAANTGAAAAGCATACGAAGGGATGCACAAAACGCCTTCGACGCCGGCGTGTCGGACAAAAACGACGTGCTCACCGTGGATCTGCGGCTCAACGAACTGCTGGCCGACTCGCTGAAACTCGACAACGGCGTGCGGCTGGCCCGACTGCTGCTGGCGCAATATGTGGGGAAATACGACGAGCCCTTCGACATCGACCGCTCGCTCACCACACAACTGCCGCCGCCCGAAACGCTCCTCACCGACCATCTGGCCGCCCTCCACAACTGTCCCGAATACCAACTGCTGGAGAAAAACGTGGAGGCCAACCGCCTGCAAACCAAAATGAAGCGCGGCGAGCAACTGCCCACCGTGGCCGTGGGCGCCGCCGCCGTGTATCAGAATCTCACCCGTGCCGACCGCACGCGGCTCATAGGGCTGGCCACGGTGAGCGTGCCCATCAGCGCATGGTGGAGCAACCGCGGAGTGAAGCGGCAGCAAATCGCCACCCAGCAGGCCGAACAGCAGCGCGACGACAACGCCCAGCTGCTGCTCATCCGCATGCAGAGCGCCTACAACGACCTCGAAGCGGCCTATCAGCAAACCCTTCTGGCGCGGCAGAGCATAGCACAGAGCGACGAAAATCTGCGGCTCAACCGCGACTTCTACGAGGTGGGGATGCAGACCATGACCGACGTGCTCGACGCCCAAACCAAGTGCCGGCAGTCGCGCGACAGGCTCACCGAGGCCGTCACACAATACCTCAACTGCCGCACGGCCTATCTGTTGGCCACAGGTCGCGCCGGCCAATGATCCATCCGTCGGCGCGGCAGGCGCGGCCCGTGGCTGGCAAGGGTAAAAATTTTTGGCACTTCCGCCAACAAGCATTACCTTTGCAATGCTCAAACTGCCGCGCATGAAANCTCACCTCTTATTATTGCTGACGGCGGCCGCGCTCCTCGCGCCCCTTCACGCCGATGCCCAAGAGTCCTCGCGACGCGAGCGCTTGAGGCAGCACATCGACAGTCTGCAGACCGTGGCCGACACCATGCTGCGCCGCCGCGAGCTGCCCGGGCGCGTGCNCAATCGGCTCGACCGCCGCGACGAGCGAGCCCGCCTCCACCGCGACAGCAACTACATCGTGAAGCCCGCGGATCACTGGAACGTGAAGCTGCGCGCCAACATCTCGGGCACCAACATCCACATCTCGGGCACCAACGACGGCGCCGACTATCGCTGCCGCCTCGGCGCCCAGCTGAAAACCACCATGACGCTGGGCATCTCGTGGCGCGGATTCTCCACCAGCGTGGCCCTCAACCCGCTGAAACTGGCCGGCCTCTACAAAGACTACGAGCTCAACCTCAACGCCTATGGCAACCGATTCGGCGTGGATGCCTTCTTCTCCAACGCAAAAAATCTGGAAGGCACCGCCACCCTGGGCGACGAAGAGCGCGACATCGCAAAAGGCGTGGTGAGCCAGCGATGGTTTAATCTCACCGCCTATTACTCCTTCAACCACCGCCGATTCTCCTTTCCTGCCGCCTTCAGCCAGTCGCAAATCCAGGTGCGCAGCGCCGGCTCGTTCATGCTCGGCGCCACATGGCTCATTGGCCGCTTGGCCTCCGCAGAGCACCTCATCACCGGCCAGGCCGTGCCCATGAAAATCCACCTCCACCAGCTCGGCATCGGCGCCGGCTACGGATACAACTTCGTGCTGCCGCGCGGCTGGATGATCCACGTGTCAGACGTGCCCCACCTCGTGCTCTACAATCGCGTCAGACTGCTGATCAACGATGCCGAGCANAAGGCCCCGTTCCGCTTCCCCAACGTCATCAACATCGGACGGCTGGCAGTGGTGCGCAATGTGGGCAACCATTTCTACGGCTTCTCGGGCGTGGTGACCAACACGCTGGCGGGCAACTTGCGCACGCTGCGCTTCACCGACGTGAAGTGGATGGCCCGCGCCAGCTACGGCATCCGATTCTGAAACNCTCCCGCGCCCGCCGCCCGCCGTGTATTAAATTATGTTGCAAGTGGCGCGTTTTCCGTAGAAAAGCCGTAACTTTGCGCCCATTAAAAGAACATAAACCAACAGAACACATGGCACAAGAAGATGTTTTCAAGAAGATAGTAGCCCATTGCAAGGAATACGGATTCGTGTTCCCGGGCAGCGAAATCTATGACGGACTGGGCGCCGTTTACGATTACGGGCAAAACGGCGTTGAGCTCAAAAACAACATCAAACAGTATTGGTGGAAAGCCATGGTGCTGCTCCACGACAACATCGTGGGCCTCGACAGCGCCATATTCATGCACCCCACCGTGTGGAAAGCATCGGGCCACGTGGANGCNTTCAACGACCCNCTCATCGACAACCGCGACTCCAAGAAGCGCTATCGCGCAGACGTGCTCATCGAAGACCAGATCGCCAAGTACGACGAGAAGATAGAAAAGGAAGTGGCCAAGGCAGCCAAGCACTTCGGCGACGCCTTCAATCGAGAGCAATATCTGCAGACATCGCCCCGAGTGATGGAGCTCCAGCAAAAGCGCGACGCCCTCCACACTCGCTACGCCGCCGCCATGCAAGGCCCCGACCTGGCAGAGCTGAAACAAATCATCCTCGACGAAGAAATTGTGTGTCCCATCAGCGGCACACGCAACTGGACAGACGTGAGACAGTTCAACCTCATGTTCTCCACCGAAATGGGCGCCTCGGCCGACGGCTCGATGCGCGTTTACCTNCGCCCCGAGACCGCACAAGGCATCTTTGTCAACTACCTCAACGTGCAAAAAACAGGGCGCATGAAAATCCCCTTCGGCATCGCACAAATCGGAAAAGCCTTCCGCAACGAAATCGTGGCAAGGCAATTCATCTTCCGCATGCGCGAATTCGAACAGATGGAAATGCAGTTCTTCGTCAAGCCAGGAACAGAGCTCGAATGGTTCCAGCGCTGGAAAGAAACCCGCATGCGCTGGCATCAAGCACTCGGATTCGGGGCCGACAACTATCGTTTCCACGACCACGACAAGCTCGCCCACTACGCCAACGCCGCCACCGACATAGANTTCCNCATGCCGTTNGGCTTCAAGGAAGTGGAGGGCATTCATTCGCGAACCAATTTCGACCTCTCGCAGCATCAAAAGTTCTCGGGCAAGAAGATCGAATACTTTGATCCCGCCACCAACGAGCGCTACACGCCCTACGTCATAGAAACGTCCATCGGCGTCGATCGCATGTTCCTCTCAGTCATGTGTCACGCCTATCAGGAAGAAAAACTCGACAACGGCGAAACGCGCGTCGTGCTCCGGCTCCCCGCCGCCCTCGCACCCGTCAAGCTCGCCGTGCTGCCCCTCGTGCGCAAAGACGGCCTCCCCGAAGTGGCCCGCGGCGTGGTAGACCAGCTCAAACTGCACTTCAACTGCGCCTACGACGAGAAAGACACCATCGGCAAGCGCTACCGCCGGCAAGACGCCGTGGGGACACCCTTCTGCGCCACCGTTGACTACGACACCCTCAACGACCACTGCGTCACCCTTCGCAACCGCGACACCATGGAGCAGCAACGCGTGTCTATCGGTCAGCTCAGAGCGCTCCTCGAAGACAAAGTCAGCATCGCAGCGCTCCTCCGCAAGCTCTCTTAACACCCATCCACACCACCCCACATGAACATCCCCGCCACACTGAGGCGCGCCGCCGCCCCCATCATAGCCCTCTGCACACTGCTCGCCCTCGGCGCATGCAGCGAAAGCAGCGGCGACACCAACGAGTTTGACAATTGGCAAAGCCGCAACGAAGAATACTTCGCCCAAGTGCTCGCCAACGCCAAAAGCGCCGCAGGCACCACCAGCTCAACATGGAAAGTCATCACCTCCTGGGCCATCAACGACGACGTGGCCCAAGACGACGACCACATCGTGGTGCGCGTGCTCCAAGAAGGCAGCGGATCGGGATGCCCCCTCTACACCGACTCCGTGCAAATACACTATCGCGGGCGGCTCATCCCCAGCAACAGCTACCCACAAGGCTACAAGTTTGACAGCTCCTACACAGGAGACACCCTCAACGTGAAGACCGCCTCGCCAACCAAATTTGCCGTGTCCTTCGTGGTGGACGGCCTTGCCACAGCCCTCCAAAACATGCACATCGGCGACCATTGGCTGGTGTACATCCCCCACAAACTCGGCTACGGCGCCACCGCACAAACAGGCATACCCGCCTACAGCACACTGGTCTTCGAAGTGTATCTCGCCGCCTACTACCGCGCCGGAACGCCCGTCACCGCATGGAGCGCCCCCCGCGCCGTGATGATGGAAGAATAGCGCCCGCCCCGCCCGCCAGCGGCCTGCACCATCAAGCCCCGCAGCCTGCGCCCACAAAGTCAGCCACCGTGCCCTCTGCGCATGGTGGCTTCTTCTATCGTTGATGCCCCCCCACGGATGCTCCCGTTGGTCGCCCCGTGGGTTATTGCTCCCCACTCTCACACCCTCAAATTGTTCTTTTTGTAACCTCCCGAAGTGGCTCAAAAAGGGCCTCGGCGGTCACCAACTTGTCTTTGGGTGCGAAAATGGCCCATTTTAAACCACTTTCTGCAAATGCTTGAACAATAGCCTTTTACGGTAAAACCAATGGGCGTTGATTTTCAAGGCCTTAGCCTTCCGTTTTCATTTCAATGGTTTTGGAGGCGCTATCCATTGGTTTTGCATCGCGCCGTCAATGGATAGCGCGTGCGAAACCATTGGATAGCGCGTCGAAAACTAAGGGATAGCGCGTGCAAAACCATTGGATAGCGCGTGGAAGACTGAGGGATGAGAAATGGAAGGGCGAGATTCTTGCAAAAATGGGGCGCCAGAATCACGGCAAAAGTGTGCTAGATTTCCATTTTAACATCTAGTTTGGAGAAAAATCCGTACAATGCATTCCGGCGGAATGGGCGCGGATTGTTCTATTTTTCGGTTGCGGTTTTGCCGGCGGATTCCACCGGTGATTGCGGAGCCCGATACAACGGCTATTTGGGATGTTCGCTCTCGGCGCCGGCGGATTTTGCGGTTTGGATGATGTGATTCACCACGAGGGAGGCGAGGGTGAAGCCGAAGGGGGCTGTGATGTGCACCAGGCTGCCCACTGGGCGGCGCTGTCCGGCGGCGGTGGGGGCGTTGTCGGGGAGCGGGGCGAGGGGTATGCATTCNTCGGAAAACACGCACNTGAAGCGGCGGCGGGGGCGCACTCCGTCGCGCTTGAATCGCTGCCGGAGGGCGCGGGCCAGGGGGTCGCCCACCACGCGGTCGAAGGGGGCGGTGCGGATGCGCGTGGGGTCGAGCTTTTGCGCGGCGCCCATGGAGGAGAAGAGGGTGGCGGAGGAGTGGCAGGCGGTGAGGATGAGGTGGGCCTTGTCGCGCAGGGCGTCGATGGCGTCGATGACGTAGTCGTATTGGTCGAAGGGGAATTGTGGGGCGGTGGCTTCGCAGTATTGCTGTTGCAGGGCGGTGATGTGGGCGGAGGGGTTGATGGTGAGCAGGCGGGCNCGCAGCACGTCCACTTTGGGCTGTCCGATGGTGGTGGTGTCGGCGGGCAGTTGGCGATTGATGTTGGAGGGGTCCACCACGTCGGGATCCACAATGGTGAGCTGNTGGATGCCTGTGCGCACGAGGGCTTCGGCACACCACGAGCCCACGCCGCCCACGCCGAAGAGGATGACGCGGGCTGCGGCGATGCGCGCCATGATGTCGGAGCCGAGCAGGAGTTGGGCGCGCCAGAGGTGTTCGAGATTCATGATGCTTGTGGGTGAAGGGTGAGGAATGGGGGGCTAGCGGCCTATGACTGCGCGACTTTGAGCCGGCAGCGGCAGTCTTCGAGGATGCTGGTGAGCTCGGCCACGGTGGTGGCGCGGAGCATGCTGATGCGCGTTTGGCGGAAGTCGGGGATGCCCTTGAAGATGGGCGAGGCTGCCAGATGGCGCCGCGTGTGGAGGATGGCGCGCAGCTCGTTGCGGGGGTCGTCGGGGCCGTGCTCCAGGGCGATGTGTTGCAGATTGATGTGGAGCTGCTCGAGCAGGATGTTGATTTTGTCGTCGAGCGTGAGTGAGCAGGGGCGGCCGGCGCGGTGGTCGGCTATCTCTTGGAATATCCAGGGGCGTCCGAAGGTGGCCCGTCCTATCATCACGGCGTCCACGCCGTAGAGGTCGAAGGCGCGGTCGGTGTCTTCGGGGGTGGCGATGTCGCCGTTGCCTATCACGGGGATGTGGAGGCGCGGGTTGCGCTTCACGTTGGCGATGGCGGTCCAGTCGGCTTGCCCCGTGTACATCTGTGAGCGCGTGCGGCCGTGGATGGTGAGGGCGCTGATGCCGCAATCCTGGAGCTGTTCGGCCAGTGTGGGGATGATGATCTGCTCGTGGTTCCATCCCAGGCGGGTTTTCACGGTGACGNGCGTCTTCACGGCTTGCACCACGTGGCGGGTGATGTCGAGCAGCAGGGGAATGTTTTGCAGCAGTCCGGCCCCTGCCCCTTTGCCGGCCACCTTCTTGACGGGGCAGCCGAAGTTGAGGTCGATCACGTCGGGATGTGCCGTTTGCTCTACTATCTGGGCGGCGTCCACCATTTGCGGCACGTCGCGCCCGTAGATCTGTATGCCCACGGGGCGCTCTTCGTCGGCAATGGTGAGCTTGCGCAAGGTGGGCTTGATGGCGCGCACGAGGGCCTCGGCGGAGACAAACTCGGTGTACACCATGGCGGCGCCAAAGCGCTTGCAGAGGTGTCGAAAACCAATGTCGGTGACGTCTTCCATTGGCGCCAGAAACACGGGTTGTTGGGGGAATGATATGTTTCCGATGTTCATGTCANGGGGGTGATTTCGGTGTTTTCAGAGGTGGCGGATGGCGCGGGCGGTGTGGCTTGTCACGAGATGAGGTGGTAGGTGCCGCCGGCCATGGGCCTCACGATGCCCTTCATTTCGAGCTCAAAGAGGAGGGTGGCGAGCTGGTGGGCGGGGAGATTGGTGGCCACGGCGAGCAGGTTGATCTGCCGGTCGTTTTGCTGGCGGAGGGCGTCCACGATGGTTTGCTCGTCGGGCGACAGGTTGGGGAAGATTTGCCGCTCGATGCCGCGNTGTTGTGCTTCGCGGAGGGCGGCATCGTTTTGCCATCCCATGGCCTCCACAAAGTCGGCGGCCGAGGTGATGAGGGCGGCGCGATTGTCGCGGATGAGCCTGTTGCAGCCGGTGCTATAGGGGGCACCCACGGGTCCGGGAAAGGCGAACGTGTCGCGGTTGTAGTCGCGTGCGAGTCGCGCTGTGATGAGGCTGCCGCCTCGCTCGGCGCTCTCCACCACCACCACGGCGTGGGCCATGCCGGCCACGATGCGGTTGCGGCGCACGAAGTTCACCTTGTCGGCGTTGGTGCAAGTGAAGTATTCGGTGAGCAGTCCGCCGGCGGATATCATCTGCTTGGCCGTGTCGCGATGGCGCGAAGGATAGATGGTGTCGAGGCCGTGGGCAAGGACGGCCACCGTGGGGAGCCCGTTTTTCAGGGCGTGGCGGTGGGCGCAGATGTCCACGCCATAGGCCAATCCGCTCACGATGAGCGCCTGGGGGCAATGCTCGCGCAGCTGGGCGATGAATCGTGCCACAAGGTCTTGGCCATAGGCGGTGCAGTGGCGGGTGCCCACAATGCTCACGATGCGGCGACTGCAGAGGTCGGCCGTGCCGCGATAGAACAGCAGCAGCGGGGCGTCGTCGCACTCGCGGAGCTGGCAGGGATAGCGGTTGTCGCCCAGGGTGAGCGGCGTGATGGCGTGGCGCTCGCAGAAGTCGAGCTCGGCGTCGGCGCGCAGCAGGGCTTCGTCGAGCCCCTTGAAGCCTTCGATGAGGCGCGGCGACACGTCGGGCACGGCGTCTGTCAGGTGGTGGCGATGTTCCACAATGGCTGTGGCCGAGCCCAGCGCGTCGTAGAGCTGGCGCAGGGCGGCGAGGTTGAAATGGTGGAGGCGCGCGAGGGCCATCGCGTTTCTGATTTCTTGTTGCATGGTGGCGGTGGTGTTGGGGGGCAGTCTATTCGTTGTCGGTGGCCAGCCACGGGGCGAAGGCGCGGTCGTAGTCGTCGCTGTTGGCGAGGCGGCCGTTGACGAGGCACACCAGCTCCACGGTGGCGCGCAGCGAGAGCCGGTTGTCGGCGGCGCGAATGATTTCCTGGTGGAAGATGTAGCGCAGGCCTTCTTTAGACAGCCACAGGCGCGACACCATTTCGTCGTCGCAGCGCAGCGGCGCCTTGTATTGCAGATTCATTCGTGCCACCACGGCGTCCACTCCGCGGGCGTGCATCTCGGCGAAGCTCAGGTGGCAGGCTTTCAAGAATCGGTGGCGCGTGTGCTCCATGTAGTGGAGATAGTTGGCGTTGTTGACGATGCCTTCGATGTCGCATTCGTAGTCGCGCACCTCCATACGGGTTTCAAACGTTGGGTGTTTCATGGGTTGCGGGATTGTTTGAGATATTCGTAGCCGAAGCGGCACCGCAGGCAGTCTTTGCGATCGCAATAGGCCGACTTGAGCTGGATGAGGGCCTGCGAGTCGGCGGCCGTTTGCACGGGGAGCCCGCATCGGCTCCACAGGCGTGTGATGTGGTTGTTTTCGGCTTTGAGTTGCTCCAGCAGGTCGAAGGCGCGCTCGCAGAGTTGCTCTTTCATGTGGTGGCGCCCGTAGGCGAAAAACATGGGCACGGCGGTGTTGATGACGAGCAGGCGGAGCGANGCGGCCGAGAGCGACTTCTGCGTTTTGCACGATGTGGAGCCAAAGGTGTAGTGGGTTTCCCAATAGGGGGTGACGCTCGTGGAGAGCACGTCGCCCAGCGCTTCNACGGTGGTGCACTCCAGAAGGCGGCTCAGTCCGGCCTTCCCGCTGTGATAGAGNTGGGCCAGCTGGGAGAGGCGTATGTGGGGGAAGTTTTGCGGGCGCAGCCTGAGGAATCGCCAGGCCACGGGGTCCATGGGGCTGAGCGCGAATTTGTGGCTCAGATAGCGGTATTCGTGGAGCAGTCGGCCAAAGTAGCCCTCTTTNAAGGCCTCGGCGCGATAGGCCTCGGGGATGAGCTTTTCGTCGAGCAGTCCGGCCTGCCCCATGAAGAGGGCCTCCACTTGGAACAGGTCGTCGCGGTGGTGGGCCACGCTGCCGAGGGGCACCTTGTAGGCCCATAGCTCGAAGGCGTCGCCGTTGATGCCGAAGCCATAGTTGCGCGCCAGCGTGACGAAGTAGGCGGTCTCCCACGAGCCTTCGCAGCGTTTCACGCGTTCCATGATGGCCAGTGTCTTCTGTTGCAGGCGCTCGGTTTGCAGGGCGCTCATCCACGAGTGCACCGTGAGGCGCGGCAGTTGGGGGATGAGCTCGTAGCAGGGCGGATATTGGTCGATGGAGAGCAGGCGCTCATAGTTTTGGCGCACGGCGGGGGGCACGTCGAGCTGTAGCTGTGGCAGGGTGAGCCCGGCGGAGGTTTCCACGTCGCGGTCCACGATGCCGGCCACGTGGAGCACCACATTGTCGTAGGCCGCGTCGCGATGGTGGCCGTGCAGATACCAGTCTGACGAGCGGAGGTGTATCTCCACGTTGCCCACCCACAGCGTGCCGTCCACCTTCACCTTGGCGTTGAAGAAGTCGGGGCCGGCGTTGTGATTGTGCAGGCCTGGGTCGATCACCTCCACGGGGCGGCCGTCGGTGGTGAGCAGTTCCTTGAGCGGAAAGAGCCGATGCTTCCAGCAATAGTGCAGCAGTTGTTCCATGAGTGGGCGATGGTTAGCGGGCGGGCATTTGTGGGATGAGGGTTTGCGTTGGAGAGAGGGGCGGTGGGTGTGTGTTTCTGCCGTCAGAAGCGACAGCGCAACTGCAGGTCGAGGTCGGTTTGGGCAGAGTGGTCGATCTGCTGAAGTCCCGTGCCGATGGTGGCGCGGTCGAAATAGTCGGTGGTGGCGAGCTTGGCCGACACTTCCACGGCCTCTATCAGTTGCAGTCGTGCCTGCAGCCAGTAGCGGATGCCTTCGCCGTAGAACATGGGGAAGTTGAAGCCGTAGCGCATGCCGGGCTCGTAGGCATAGAGCCGCGTGTCGTAGTTGTCGGTGTTGAAATAGCCCACTCCGGCGGCGGCCTGCCAGTGCTCACGCTTCAGCCGCAACTGCTGGGAGAGCATCCACCCCGTGGCGCTCTCGTCGAAGTTGCAGGCCGAGAGGTCGGCTTGTGTGCGCGCAGCCCAAAGGCCACCGTCGTATTCGGCGGAGAGGCGCGCCCGATGCTCGTTTTTCCACTGCANGGCGGAGAGGTCGGCGTTGTTGCGCTGGCGCCGGCGCAGACGATAGCGGGCATAGGCCGACCAGCGACCCGCCGTGTAGGAGAGGCGCACCAAGTGGTCCCAGGCCCTTGAGGTGCGGCTCGCCTGATAGCGCGGCCAGGGGAAATAGGCATAGTCGGTGTAGGCCGAGAGTCCCCATCGGGGAGCGGGCTGCCACTCGGCGCCCAGATAAAATCCGCTCTCGTTTTGCACTCGGCCGCCCTCGCTGAAACTCCGTGCCTGCACGGCAGCATATTTTTTGCTGTAGAAACGCTGCACGGCCACCAGTGTCAGCGCGTTCACGGGGCGGTAGGCGGCGGTGTGGATGGTGGCCACGGCGCCGCTCTTGTCGATGGCCGTTTCGCCGTTGAACGAGAAGCGGGGCAACAGCAGTCCGTAGTCCACCGAAGTGTTCCACAGGTCGCGGCCTCGCGCATAGTATTGGCGATAGAGGGCGTCGGCGGGCTCCAGCGGCCGGTCGAAGTGGTGATACACGGTGTTGAGCGCCACATGGAAATGGCTCGCGCGGTATTGCAGCCGGCCGCCCGCAGTGGTTTGCGAAGCGTTGTTCTTTCGCTCCATCTCTGTCGGCGTGCGGTGGTAGCCGTCGGTTCTGATGGTTTGTATGGCGCCGTTGTCGTTGAGCGTGGCATCAATGTGGCGCCACGAAGCCAGCGCCGTGAGGTCGAGGCCCTCGGCCAGCCTCACCGTGGCGGCCGCCCCCTGCAGATAGTTGGCCTGCATGGTGGAGGCGTGGGGCGTGATGTCGCCGCGACTGCGCCCNAAGTGGGAGAGCATGCCTTGCTTGCCGAGCGTGAACCCCGTGTTCATCACCAGTCCCAAGCCCAGGCTTGCGCGGTAGCGGCCGAGCGTGAGTTGGCGCAGGCGGCCGCGGTTTTTCAGCATCGCATAAAAGGAATAGTGGTCGTAGCCCGCCTTGTTGCGATGGGCGAAGAAGGGCTCGCCCGCGTCTTGCGCCCCCACCAGGCCCGCTTTCACGAGGTTGCGATAGTTGAATGCGTAGCGCAAATTGTGCTTATAGGGATAGCCCAGGTAGCCGTTTTTGTCGCCCGCCCGCTCATATAGCGGTATCCGGCCCGTGAGCATCAGCGTTTGGCGGCCGTGGCGCAGCGCATCGGCAAGGCTCGGCGCGGGCTCTTTGTCTGCTGTCCCCACGCACACAAACTGCTGCAACAGCGCTCGCTTCTCGGCGCTCAGCTCGGCCACCATGGNCAGTTCGCTCAGCGTGCGTAGCCGTCCGTTCTTATAGATATAATAATGTATGGCTTCGATTTCCCCGTCAGAAAGAAACGGCAACTGCGCCAGGTCTTCGCGAGTTGCCGTGTTGATGTCGAGGGGATGCTCGGCCAGGTCGTCGAGCGTCTCATAGGTGTCGCTCCACGCCTCGTTCTCCATGTCTTCTTGCCCTGCCGTGCGGTCGAGATAGCGCTCCCATCCGCTCTCCACTTGCGCAGTGGCGGGGGCAGCGCCGAGCAGCAGCAAGAGCAGTGCAAATAGCGTGGTGTGTTTCATCGTATTAGTGCTTGTGGTTTAGTTGGCCACTTCCGAGAGGAACTTTATTCTCACGAGGCGGACTTCGTTTTCGGTGTAGTCGCCATCAAATTCCTCCATGGCTTCGTGCAAACTGTCGGTCTCGCTCTCCGAGAAATAGTCGTAGATGTCGTCCACATGCTCCTCATCCATGGTGTCATCTATGTAGTAATCGATGTCGAGTTTGGTGCCGCTGTAAACGATGGCCTCTATTTCGTCGAGCAATTCCTCGAACTCTAGGCCCAGCACGCGGGCGATATCGTCGAGCGCCACCTTGCGGTCGATGCTTTGAATAATCTTGACCTTCATGGCCGATTTCCGTGCCACGGTTCTCACGCGCAGGTCTTCGGGGCGCTCTATTCCGTTCTCCTCGCAGTGGGTTTTGATGAGTTCCACGAAGGCTTTGCCGAATTTTGCGGCTTTTCCGGCGCCAACGCCCTGCACCTGTTGCAGCTCTTCGATGGTGATAGGATAGACGGTGGCCATCTGTTCGAGCGAGTTTTCTTGGAACACGGCGTAGGCCGGCACGCCCTTTTGCTTGGCCACTTGCTTGCGCAGGTCCTTGAGCATGGCATAGAGCGTGGGGTCGAGGGCGCCGCCTTGTCCCTCGGCTTCGTTTTCGTCGTCATCGTTGCTAAACTCGTTGTCGAGCACAATCATAAACGATTTGGGCGACTTGAGGAAGGCTTGTCCCTCGGGGGTGAGTTTCAAGATGCCGTAGTTTTCCACATCTTTTTTCAGGTATCCGGCGAGCAAAGCCTGGCGNATGACGGGGTTCCACACCTTGGGGTCCATGTCTTCGCCCGCGCCNAAGTCGTCGAGCTTGTCGTGCTTGTGGGCCACAATATCATCNGTGGCGTTGCCCTCCACGAAGTTGATGACATAGTCGGTGTGGAAGTCTTCTTTGAGCCGCTTCACGGCCTTGAGCACGATGACGAGCGCTTCTTTTGCCTCTTGGCGCGTTTTGGGGTGCAGACAGTTGTCGCAATTGCCGCAGTTGTCTTTGTCGTATTCTTCGCCAAAGTAGTGGAGCAGCATTTTGCGGCGACACACCGACGACTCGGCGTAGGCGGCNGTTTCGGCGAGCAGCTGGCGCCCGATGTCTTGTTCCACCACGGATTTGCCGTCCATAAACTTTTCCAGTTTGCGCAGATCCTTGTGGCGATAGAAGGCTATGCAGCGGCCTTCGCCGCCGTCGCGCCCTGCCCGGCCGGTCTCTTGGTAGTAGCCTTCGAGGCTTTTGGGAATGTCNTAGTGGATGACAAACCGCACATCGGGCTTGTCGATGCCCATGCCGAAGGCGATGGTGGCCACGATGACGTCGAGGTCTTCCTGCAGGAAATCGTCTTGCGTTTTGCTGCGCGTCTGCGAGTCGAGCCCCGCATGATAGGGCGCTGCTTTGATGTTGTTGGCACAGAGCACTGCCGCCAGCTCTTCCACTTTCTTGCGCGATAGNCAATAGATGATGCCGCTCTTGCCGGGNTTTTGCCTGAGGAATTTCACCACGAGGGCATTGGTGGCGTCGTCGCTGCCTGGCTTTTGTCGCACTTCATAGTAGAGGTTGGGGCGATTGAAAGAGCTCTTGAAGTCTTTCGCATCCAGTATGCCGAGGCTCTTTTTGATGTCGGTTCTCACTTTGTCGGTGGCGGTGGCGGTGAGCGCGATGATGGGGGCTGGGCCTATTTCGTTGACGATGGGGCGAATGCGGCGATACTCCGGGCGGAAGTCGTGTCCCCACTCTGAGATGCAATGGGCCTCATCGATGGCNTAGAAACTGATTCTCACGGTGCGCAAAAACTCCACATATTCCTCTTTCGTGAGCGACTCGGGGGCCACGTAGAGCAGCTTTGTCTTGTGGGCCAGGATGTCGTTTTTCACCTGATCGATGGCGGCCTTGTTGAGCGAGGAGTTCAGATAGTGGGCCACGCCCTCTTCTTCGCTGATGCCGTTGATGACGTCCACCTGATTCTTCATCAGTGCGATGAGGGGCGATATCACGATGGCGGTGCCTTCCATGATGAGGGCCGGCAGCTGGTAGCACAAGCTTTTGCCACCCCCTGTGGGCATGAGCACGAAGGTGTCGTTGCCGCCCAGGATGTTGCNGATGATGGCTTCTTGGTCGCCTTTGAACGAGTCGAAGCCGAAGTAGTGTTTGAGTTTAGCGGTGAGATCGATGTTCATACGGATGCTTGGGTGGCGCCCGAACGGTGTCGGTCCGTTCAGCCGGCCTTCTCTAACTTTTGCAGGTGTGATTTTTCTACTTGTTTCTTAGCATAGTCGAGTGTCACTTCGAAGCTCTTCACGCGCTTCGATGGTATTTCAAACATGGCGTCCATCATGATGCTCTCCACGATGGAGCGCAGGCCGCGTGCCCCCAGCTTGTATTCCATGGCCTGATCTACGATGTATTCGAGCGTGGCTTCGGGGAACGTGAGCTCGATGCCGTCCATTTCGAAAAGCTTCTGATACTGCTTCACGATGGCGTTTTTGGGCTCCACCAGTATGGAGCGCAGGGCGGCGCGGTTGAGGGGGTCGAGGTGGGTGAGCACGGGCAGGCGCCCGATGATCTCGGGGATGAGGCCAAATGATTTCAGGTCTTGCGGCAGGATATACTGCATCAGGTTCTCCTTATCTATGCGCCTCACGTTTTGCACGGAGGCGTATCCCACGGTGTGCGTGTTGAGTCGCTGTGCTATTTTGCGCTCGATGCCGTCGAAGGCGCCGCCGCAGATGAAGAGGATGTTCCTGGTGTCCACGTGCACATAGTCTTGATCGGGGTGTTTGCGCCCGCCCTTTGGCGGCACGTTCACTATGGAGCCTTCGAGCAGTTTGAGCATGCTTTGCTGCACGCCTTCTCCCGACACGTCGCGCGTGATGCTGGGGTTGTCGCTTTTGCGGGCAATCTTGTCGATTTCGTCGATGAACACAATGCCGCGCTCTGCGGCGGCTTGGTCGTAGTCGGCGGCCTGGAGCAGGCGGCTCAAGATGCTTTCCACGTCTTCGCCCACGTAGCCGGCTTCGGTGAACACGGTGGCGTCCACGATGGTGAAGGGCACGTCGAGCAGCTTGGCTATTGTGCGGGCGAGCAGTGTTTTTCCGGTGCCCGTGGGCCCCACCATGATGATGTTGCTCTTTTCTATTTCAACGCCGTTGTCGCTCTCGGGCTGTTGCAAGCGCTTGTAATGGTTGTAAACGGCGACCGAAAGATAGCGCTTGGCGTCGTCTTGGCCTATGACATATTCGTCGAGCCGGTCCTTGATTTCCTTGGGCTTGGGCACTTTTTTGAGGGCGAATTTGCGGCGCTTGGTGTCTGCCGGTTTGCCGAGCACGCCCGACGAGAGCACTATTTCGTGGGCCTGCTCGGCGCAGTTTTCGCAGATGAATCCGTTGACGCCGGTGATGAGCAGCTTCACTTCGTTTTCGCTCCGCCCGCAGAAGCTACATACTTTCTTGGCCATCGGTCTTGGGTTTTTTCGTCATCACGGCGTCTATCATGCCATAGTCTTTGGCTTCTTCGGCCGTCATCCAGTAGTTGCGATCCGAGTCTTGCCACACCTTGTCGTAGGGCGTGTGTGAGTGCTCGCTGATGATGGTGTAGAGCTCTTTCTTGAATTTCATGATTTCTTTGGCCTCGATTTCGATGTCGGAGGCCTGGCCCTGCACGCCGCCCAGCGGNTGATGGATCATCACGCGGCTGTGCTTGAGCGCATAGCGTTTGCCCTCCTGGCCGGCCACCAGCAGCACTGCGGCCATCGAAGCGGCCATGCCGGTGCACATCGTGGACACGTCGCTTTGGATGAATTGCATGGTGTCGTAGATGCCCAAGCCTGCCGTGACGCTGCCGCCCGGCGAGTTGATATAGATGGAGATGTCCTTGCCGGGGTCCACCGAGTCTAGGTAGAGCAGCTGCGCTTGCAGCGTGTTGGCGGTGTAGTCGTCAATCTGCGTGCCCATGAAGATGATGCGATCCATCATCAGCCGCGAGAACACATCCATCTGTGTTACGTTGAGCTGGCGCTCTTCCAATATGTACGGATTGAGGTATTGCGACTGCATGCTGATCACATCGTCNAGCACTTGNCCNTTGATGCCCAGGTGTCCCGTGGCATATTTTCTAAAGTCGTTCATCATTGAAGTAATGTTTGTTTATAGTGAAACGAAAGGAGGTTATCGGCTCTTTCCATCTACAAAGATATGAAAAAAGCGGATAACCTCCAAAAAAAACTTCCAAAAATTTATGGAATCTCTCTTATTTTGCTGTGCGCTGTGCNCCGTTGGTGGCGCGGCGGGGCGGTGCCCGTGGGCGCGTGTTGGCGTGCCGTAGCGGGCGTGCTTGCCCTGTGTGTGGCCTCGCGGGNGGCGGCCTTGGCGCTTGCGACGATTACTTTTTCTCGTCGAGCTTGTTGAACTCGTCTATCGTGACGCTCTTTTCGTTGAGCTTCACCACCGACTTCAGGGCTTGCTCCAGCTTGTTGTCGATGCACACGTTCTGCAGGCGGCTCACCTGGTCGCGGTTGTTGAGCATCTCGTCGGCATACTTCTCCACGAGCTCGTCGGGCACATTCGACATGCCATACTGGGCAAATTGCATGCGCGTGACGTCCTTGGCGGCGGCCTTCAAGTCGTCGGCAGTGAGCTCTATCTTCACGTCGCTCACCAGNTTCTGCTTGATCAGATGCCACACCAGCTCCTTCTTTTCGCGCTCATAGTTGTCGGCTATCGTTTGCTCGTCGGTTCCCTCTTTGGCGTCGGCCTTCAGGATGCGCTTCAGCAGGGCGTCGGGCATCGTCACGTCGCCCACCTTCTGCTCGCAGTANGCGCGCACGTCTTGCATGAAGCGGAAGTCAGACTCGCGACCCAACTGCGCCTTCAGGCCGTCGGCTATGCGCTCGCGAAACTCTTTCTCGCTCTTCACCTGGTCTTTGCCAAACACTTGGTCGAACAGTTCCTGGTTGAGCTCGGCCTTCACGTAGTGCATCACTTCTATCACCTGGAACGAGAAGTCGCTCTCCACCTGCTCAGCCTCTTCGCGCTTCATCTTCAGCAGCGCAGCCACCTCGCCGGCGCTCTCGGGATAGGCCTTCTTGGGGTTAAACGTCAGGATGTCTCCCGGTTTGCAACCGTCGAACACCTGCTTCTGGTCGTCGGCCTTGATGTATTTCGGCGACACCATCGCTCCTTCCACCGTGATGCCGCCCTCTTTGGTGTTGCCCTCGGCGTCGAGCTCGCGCAGGTCGCCCTTCAGCAAGTCGCCGTCGGCATACTGCTTGGCGCTCTCGTTGTGGCCGGCCCGCTGGGCATACATGTCCACCTGGTCGTCCACCATCCGGTCGTCCACCTTTATCGTGTAATAGTCCACCTTGTCTTTGCTCGTGAGCGTNAGGTCGATTTCCGGCGCCACAGCAATGTCAAACGCGAAGGTATAGGGCGGCTNCTTGCTCAAATCGGCGGGCTCCACCTGCTCCGAGGCCAGCGGCATCCCCAGCATATTGATCTTGTTGTCAGTGATATACTTGCCGAAGTTCTCGTCAAGCAGCTTGTTGATTTCNTTGGCCTTCACGCTGTCGCCCATTTGGCGCTTCACCAGAGCCATGGGGGCGTTGCCCGGGCGAAACCCCGGAATGTTGGCGCGGCGGCGATAGTCTTTGAGCGTCTTCTCCACACGCTCCTTGTAGTCGTTCTCTTCCACGACGATGGTCAGCTGACCGTTCACCTTGTCGGTGGTCTCAAACTTAATGTTCATATCTATTATAACTCGTTAATGTTTATGCCGTTCGAAATGNGTGTGCAAAGTTACAGCAAAAGCCGCACACCGCAAAACAAAGCGCCAAGTTTTTTGATTTTTTGCCATTCGGGCGGGGCACGAAAAATCCAAATGCCGCCTTCNNCAGAGTCCCAATTCCCGCCGACCGTGTGCATCGCTGGCGGCGAGCGAGCGGCAGGGCCTCAANATGGGAGCAAGGNAATGGTGCCCTCCGCAACGAAAAACGCCGTCTTTGAAGTGTGAAATTGTTCTTTTTGTAACCTCAGAAAGTGGCTCAAAAATGCCCTCGNNGGTCACCAACTCGTCTTTCGGCCCAAAAANAGGCCATTTTGGCCCACTTTCTTTAACATNCTATCCGTCAACCTTTTACAATAAAACCNNTGGGCGCTGATTTTCANNGCNTTAGCTTTCCGTTTTCATTTCAATGGTTTTGGAGGCGCTATCCATTGGTTTTGCATCGCGCCGTCAATGGTTTCGGTGTTGCTATCCATTGGATAGCGCGTCCAATTCTAAGGGATAGCGCGTGCAAAACCAGTGGATAGCGAGTGGAAGACTGCGGAACTCGTTTTCCGCCGTCAATATTCTTGCAAAAACCGCGTGGCGAAATGACGGCAAAAGTGTCCCGTTTTTCCATTTTAACATCTAGATTGACGAAAAATCCATACAATGCATTCCGGCGGAATGGTCGCAAATTGTTCTGTTTTTCGGTTTCGGTTTTGGAGGTGAAAAATAAGGAGCGTAGTGTCACTTTTTCACGACCTCTTCGAGGTCGATTGCGGGGGACACGATACACCCACGGAGGCGCTCATCGCGCCACCGTGGGTGATGGCGTCCGCATTATGGTGTGGACCTACGACCCNTTCAGGGTCTTTGATATGCTCGGCGGGCGCGATGGCTGCGGCATAATGGCGTGGGCCTGCCGCCCCTTCGGGGGCTGGAGTATGCTTTTACGGCGCCACCACGATTTTGCGGCCGTTGCGGATGTAGATGCCGGCGGGGAGGGCGCGGAGCGAGGTGCCCACGGCCTGACCGCTGAGGTTGTAGATCACGGGCGAGGGGGTGGCGGCGTGGACATCGGCGATGGGGGAGCTCACGGCCGTCAGGGAGTCGGTGATCACGAGCACATCGTCGATGAAGAAGTTGCCCGAGGGTGTGGCAAAGGTGAGCGAGGGCGTGGCTTTGCCGTTGAGGGTGAGGGCCACNGCCTGCGAGGTCCATGCGCTGTGGGCGAGCGGGCTCACGTTNCCGAGGGTGCCCGCGGTGGTGGCAACNCTGAGGCGTGTGGAGTCGTTGCTGCTATTGCCTGCGCCGGCGTGGAAATACACCGTCATGTTGCCTTCGCCGGANAAGGCCGGCGAGGTGGCCGAGCCTTGCACCGACTTTTTGCCTAGGCGCACGGCGTGGAGGGCGCCGTAGCCTTCGGTGATGGTCCAGCCGGAGAGGTCGGTCTNCACGGTGCCCTTGGCGAGGTTGCCATACCATCGGCCATCGTTGGCACCATTGCCGCTGCAGCCGTCGAAAGTCTCGTAGAGGGCAAAGCGGTCTGCGGGAACGGCGGTGAATGTCACCGTGCCGTCGTCGGCGGGAGTCACGTCGAGGATGGCGAAGGGCAGGTTGGTGCCGTCGTGAAAGTTCCAGGATGCCTTGAAGGTGTTGCTGTTGCCAAAGAGGTCGTTGGGCTCGGCGTCGTCGGCGAGGCGCTGCCCGTTGGCCGTCACCGCCATGGCGCGCTTGGCGTATTGCTCCACTTCGACGGTGTTGGCCTTCCAAGCTTGGGCGTCGTAGGCAAAGCGCGTGACGAGGATGCCCTGCCCGTAGCTGTCGGGATACCATGTGCCCGGGGCGCGGCATTCCAGGATGAAATATTGCGTGGGGTCGGAGGGATGGCGCAGCAGCATGGCGTGGTCGCCGTCTTCGCCGAAGGGCACGAGCGTGTGCGACGAGCGGTCGGTGGTGTCGAGTTCGGCGATGTCGAGCCAGCCCAGGTAGCTCCGTTCATAGGCNGTGTAGCCGATGGGGGCNTAGGCGCCGTTGACATAGGCGCCGTAGTCCATGATCGACCAGCTGCCAAAGGCGTCGTCGCGGCTATAGGTGCCACGGGTGTCGTAGAAGTCGGGCAGCCCCAGGGCGTGGCCGGCCTCGTGGCAAAACACGCCCATTCCCATGAGCGGCGGTTCGGCGCTCGATGCACTCTCCGAGTTGCTTGACGCTCTGTCTAGTTCNTTGCCCACAAACCACGAGTTGAAAAACGTGGGACCGTAGTAGGTGTAGCAGTCGTTTTGGCAGGGCCACACGGTGTCGTCGCCAGCATAGGTGGCCTCTCCGCCGCCGGCATATAGCACGGCCACGAGGGGCACGGCGCCGTCGATCTCATACTTGGAGAAGTCGATGCCCAGCTGTTGCTGCGCGGCGAGCACGGCGTGCTTGGGGAGCGAGTCGATGTTCACATCGATGACGTAGTCGCTGTTTTGCCCGTAATAGGCATAAGGATGGTTGAGCGTGACGATGCCCACCACGTCGAACGTGGGCACAAAGCGGCCACCCGACTGCGCTTTGAAGTAGTCGCGCACCGAGCCGCGCAGCGTGTAGCCTTGCGATGTGAGGCTCTCGTCGGTGAATCCCTCCTCGTTGTAGAATCGGCTCATCCGCTCCACGGTGGTGGTGGGCTGGAAGGTGGTGTCGCTGAAATTGACCATAATCACGGGGATGGTGGGCGTGCCGATGCTGGGCAGTCCGCCCTTGGCGCTTTGCCCGATGGTGCCCAGCCCGTCGTCGGTGGAGGTGGCCAGTATGCGCCGGCGGGCNGCGCGTCGGGCAGCTTGGCGCTTGGCGTGTTGCGAGGCTGCTGCCGCAACCACCGTTTCCACGTCCACGGCTTCGAAGGCACCATCGATTTCCCGATAGCAGTTGCCCGCAGNGTCAAACCATGCGCAGCCGTATTCGTTGCCGCGCAGCTCGGCCTCCACTTGCGTGCCGTCGGCCAGGGTGATGGTGCGCCACAGNCCGCGCTTGGCAGGGATGGCGGCGGCGGTGAGGNCCACGGCCGTCAGGAGTAGTGCAAAGAGGGTTTTCTTCATGGTGTATGCAGTGAAAAAATCCAGCCTTTTTGCCGGAAAGACACAAAAAGGGCGGCGCCGGCACACTCCGTGTATAATGGGTATGCACGCGCCGCCTTGTGGATTACTTCTTTAGCGACGGGTCGTTGGCCAGCAGCCATTCGCCGATTTGCACCGCGTTGAGGGCGGCGCCCTTCCTGATCTGGTCGCCGCTGAGCCAGAAGGTGAGCCCGTTGTCGTCGCTCAGNTCCTTGCGCACGCGGCCCACAAACACGTCGTCTTTGCCGGCTGTCTCCAGGGGCATGGGATAAACGAGGGCCGACGGGTCGTCCTTGAGCGTCACTCCGGGGGCGGCGGCCAGCGCACGGCGCGCTTCTTCCACGCTGATGGGGCGCTCCGTTTCTATCCAAACGCTCTCCGAATGGCTGCGGAGCGACGACACGCGCACGCACATCGCCGAGCACTTGGCGTCGGTGTGCATGATCTTNCGCGTCTCGTTATACATCTTCATTTCCTCCTTCGTGTAGTCATTGGGCTGGAACANGTCGATCTGCGGAATCACGTTGTAGGCCAGCTGATGCGGGAACTTGTTGATGGTGGACACGTGGCCCTGCTCCACCATCTCCTTGTATTGCTGTTGCAATTCGGCCATGGCGGCAGCGCCGGCGCCCGAGGCGCTCTGATATGAGGCCACGCGGATGCGGCGGATGTGGCTCAGCTGCTCGAGCGGCTGCAGGCACACCACCATCATGATAGTGGTGCAATTGGGGTTGGCAATCACTCCCCGCGGGCGGCAAAGCGCGTCGGCAGCGTTGCATTCGGGCACCACGAGGGGCACGTCGTCGTCCATCCGGAAAGCGCTCGAGTTGTCGATCATCACAGCGCCGTAGCGGGTGATGTCGTCGGCAAACGCCTTGCTCGTGCCGGCTCCTGCCGACGTGAAGGCGATGTCCACGCCCTTGAAGTCGTCGTTGTGCTGCAGCAGTTTCACTTCGATCTCCTGCCCTTTGAACACATACTTGCGGCCGGCGGAGCGCTCCGAGCCGAACAACACCAGCTCGTCCATCGGGAAATTGCGCTCATCGAGAATGCGCAGAAACTCTTGGCCCACGGCGCCGCTGGCGCCCACTATTGCTACTTTCATCTCTTTATCAGCTGTTTGATTGTTGCATATTGCGGTGCAAAAGTACGACTTTTTTGCAGCAACTGCACAAAAACCGCCAAAAAAGTGGCGCTAAACCCCGCAAAAGTGCTACCTTTGTGGCGGCCTAAGCCCACTATCAACACTAACGAAAACGGCCCTCACCCTCAAAAATGCGCCATTTCATCGACTATTTTCCCATCACCGACCCCACGTGGATCTTCTTCATCGTGCTGTGCATCATCCTGCTGGCCCCCGTGGTGATGGCGAAGCTGCGCATACCGCACATCATCGGAATGGTGCTGGCGGGCATCGTGGTGGGCCCCTATGGCCTCAATGTTTTGGCGCGCGACGCTTCGTTCGAGATTTTCGGGCAAGTGGGACTCTACTTCATCATGTTTCTCGCGGGGCTGGAAATGGACATGGAGGGCACGCGCAAGCGACTGCGCCGCATCGTGTTTTTCGGTCTGCTCACGTTCTTCGTGCCCTTCATCATGGTGTACTACGCCGGCCTCCACCTGCTGCACTACAGCAGGGCGGCCACGCTCTTGCTGTGCTGCATCCTGTCGTCCAACACGCTCATCGCCTATCCCATCGTCACCAAATACGGACTGGGCCGCCATCGCGCCGTCACTCTTTCGGTGGGCGCTTCGATGATAGCGCTCACGGCGGCGCTGGTGTCGCTGGCCTTCGTGGTGGGCGCCGTGCATGCCGCGTCGGCAGGCGAGCAGCCGTCGTGGGCCGTGGCGCTGCTGTGGCCCCTGCTGAAACTGGCGCTCTATGTGGCGGCCATGGTGATGGTGGTGCCCAGAGTGACGCGCTGGTTTNTGCAACACTACAGCGACGGCGTGATGCAATTCATCTATGTGCTCAGTGTGCTCTTTCTCAGTGCCGCCATCACTTCGCTCATTGGCCTGGAGGGCGTGCTGGGCGCATTCTTTGCCGGACTGACGCTCAACCGCTACATCCCGCGCGTGAGTCCGCTCATGGGCCGCCTCGAGTTTATTGGCAACGCCNTGTTCATNCCCTATTTCCTCATCGGCGTGGGCATGCTCATCAATGTGTGGGCCCTGTTCGAAAGCTGGCACACGGCCTATGTGGTGGCCTGCATGGTGGTGATTGGCACGGTGGGAAAGCTGGTGGCCAGCTATCTCGCAGCGGGCGTGTTTCGCATGCCGCGCATGGAGGGCGACATGATGTTTGGCCTCACGTCGGCCCACGCCGCGGGGTCTATCGCCATCGTGATGGTGGGCATGGCGCTCGGCATTGGCGACGGGCGCTACCTTGTGGACACAGATATGCTCAACGGCGTGGTGATCATGGTGCTCTTCACCTGCGTCATCTCGTCGCTCGTCACCGAATATGCCGCCCGCAAAATAGTGCTNTCCGACCAGCCAGCCACCGACGAGCGGCAGGGCGACGACGAGAAAATGCTCCTCCCCCTGAGGCACGAGGAGAGCTGCGACACGCTGGTGACGCTGGCCGTGCTGATGNGCAATCGCCACCTCAACCGCGGTCTGATAGGGCTCAATGTGGTGCTCGACGACGACAACGTGGCCGTTCATCGCGCCCAAGGGCAGCANTTGCTCACCCACGCGGTGAAGACGGCCGCCGCCTCCGACGTGCTGATGCAAACTCAAAGTCGCATAGCCACCAACATTGCCAACGGCATCATGCACGCCTTCAAAGAGTATCAAGCCAGCGAAATCATCATGGGCTTGCACGAGCGCCGCACCGACAAAGAGAGCTTCTGGGGCGTGTTCACCGAGAGCTTGTTCACGGAGCTCAACCGGCAAATCATCATTNCGCGCATAGCACAGCCCCTCAGTACTATACGCCGCATACAGGTGGCCGTGCCCAGCCGCGCCGAATACGAGCCGGGATTCCATCGCTGGATAGACCGCCTGGCAAGGCTCGCCGGCAATCTGGAGTGCAGAATTGTTTTCCANGGGCGCCAAGACACGCTCGCTCTGATCCACCAGCACATCCACAACAATCACGCCGATACGCGCGCCGACTATCAGGCCATGCCCCACTGGATAGCGTTCCCCCAGCTGTTGCAGACCATNCACGAAGACCATCTCCTCGTGGTGATCACCGCCCGAAAGGGCACCGTGAGCTACAAGGCCGTGTTTGAAAAGATGCCTGCCGAGCTGTCTCAAAACTATCATCAGCCAAATCTCATGATCGTGTTCCCCGACCAATATGGCGAGCCCATGAACATGATGAGCTTCACTTCGCCGCAGAAGCAAGAGGAGGTTTCGGCCTACACGCTTCTCCGCTCGTGGTGGCAGCGCAGAAAAAAGGCACAATAAAAGCGCCTCAACGCGGAGCGTGAAGCGCTTTTGTGAGGATTCAGCATTCTACATTTTCTCGCCGAAGCAGAGATCGCCGGCGTCGCCAAAGCCGGGCACAATGTATTTGTGCTCGTTCATTCCGGCGTCGATGGCGGCGGTCCACAGCGTGGTGTGCTCCTCGTCCACGGCGCGGCTCACCACGTCGATGCCCTCGGGCGTGGCAATGACGCAGGCAATGTGGATGGCCCGTGGGCGCCCGTGGGCCAGCAGTGCCTCATAGGCGGCGGCCATCGACCCGCCGGTGGCCAGCATGGGGTCGGCGATGATGAGCGTCTTGCCCTCCAGCNNGGGCGCGGCGATATATTCGGTGTGGATGCCCACTTCGGTGTGCTCGCGATTGGTGTACATGCGATAGGCNCTCACAAATCCGTTTTCGGCGTGGTCGAACACGTGGAGGAAGCCCTCGTGAAACGGCAGTCCGGCGCGCAGCACGGAGGCCACCACGAGCTGGTCGGTGGGAACGTTCACTTCGGCCGTCCCCAGCGGCGTTTCCACGTTCTGCGGACTATAGTGGAGCGCCTTCGAGATTTCGAAGGCCATCATGGTGCCCACGCGGCGGATGTTGTTGCGAAAGAGCAGCGTGTTTTGCTGATAGTTGGCATCGCGCATCTCGGCCAGATAGGTGTTGACCACGGAGTTGGTGTCTGAAAGATTGATGGTTTTCATGTCGTGGAATGATGTTTTGCAAGGTTAAGAATGGTGCTGTGCGAGAGGCCGGTTCANTCGGTGGTGCCGTAGTAGCGGGCATACCACTCGGCAAACTTGCGGAGGCCTTCGCGCAGGGGCGTTGACGGNCGGAAGCCAAAGTCTTGCTCCAGGGGCGTGGTGTCGGCATANGTGACGGGCACATCTCCTGGCTGCATGGGCACCAGTTGCTTGTGGGCCTCGAAGTCGTAGTCGGCCGGGAGCACGCGAGCCCGCGTGAGCTCTTCTTGCAGAATGGTGACGAAGTCGAGCAGATTCTCGGGCGCGCTGTTGCCAATGTTGTACACTTTGTGTGGCGGGATGGGGAGGCCGTCTTCGCCGTTTCGCTTTTCNGGTGCGTGAAGCATCACGCGGTGGATGCCTTCCACAATGTCGTCCACATAGGTGAAGTCGCGTTTGCAGCGGCCAAAGTTGTAGATCTGGATGGTTTCGCCGCGGCGCAACTTGTTGGTAAACCCGAAGTAGGCCATGTCGGGGCGGCCGGCGGGGCCGTAAACGGTGAAAAACCTGAGGCCCGTGGACGGTATGTTGTAGAGCTTGGCGTAGGCGTTGGCCAGCAGTTCGTTGCTCTTNTTGGTGGCGGCATAGAGCGAAACGGGATTGTCTGTCTTGTCGTCGGTGGAATAAGGAATCTTGGTGTTGCCGCCGTAAACGCTGCTCGACGAGGCGTAAACCAGGTGGAGCGGCTCATACCGGCGGCAGGCTTCGAGGATGTTGTAGAAGCCTATGAGATTGCTTTCCACGTAGGCATCGGGATTGGTGATGCTGTAGCGCACGCCGGCCTGCGCCGCCAGATTGACCACCACGTGGGGGCGGTGCTCGCTGAAGATGCGGTCGATGAGTGCCTTGTCGGCCAGATTTCCCTCGATGAAATCGACGTTTTTTGAGGCTTCGGGCATGTTTTTGATCATGGCGAGCCGCTCCTGCTTGATGCGCGGGTCGTAGTAGTCGTTCATGTTGTCGAGGCCCACCAGGCGGATGCCTTCCACGCGGGAGAGNAGCCGGCGGGCCAGATTGGCGCCGATGAAACCGGCCATGCCGGTGATGAGCACTGTTTTTCCGTTGAGATCGATGTTGTTTTGAAGCATAATGGTGGGGGTTAGCAGTTGCTGTTGTCGTGTTGGGGCGTGCCATAGATGCGCTGTGCCTCGCGATAGGTGTCGAGCGAGCCGATGTCAAATCGCGTGCCGGGCATCTCGTAGGCGTGGAGCGTGGTGCGCGTGGCCANATAGTGGGCCAGATTGCCGGGNGCGTCGCTGCCGCAGCCGTTGTTGAGGCANTCGAGGATGAGNGGCAGATCGCGCTTCAGATACACATAGAACGGNGGCACGGCCCATTGGGTCTTGGGCTCTTGGGGCTTCTCTTCCATGCTGAGCACGCGCCACTCCGAGTCTACTTCGATGACGCCCGTGCGGCGCAGTTTNTCCACATCGGGCTGGCGGTGGCACATGATGCACGAGGTGCCCTTGGCCAACGCAAAGTCCACAAAGCCTTGAAACGAGAAGTCAAGAATGTTGTCGGCGGCCACCACCAGGAAGTCGTCGTCGCCGCCCGTCTCGCGGATGGCCAGCAACAGGTCGCGCACGGCGCCCAGCCGTGTCTCGTTGGTGGTGGTGCCATCGTCGATGATGCGCAGCGGCTTGGTGAAGTGTTGCTCATCGGCCCAGCGGCGGAAGATGTCGGCAAACTTGTGGTTGGTGACCACGATGTGCTCCGAGATGGCATCGATGAGGTCGATGTCGTCGAGCAGTCGGCCCATGATGGTGCTGTTGCCAATCTGCAGCAGCGGCTTGGGAAAATTGCGGGTGAGCTCGCCCAGACGGGTGGCATAGCCGGCGGCGATGATGATGGTTTTCATCTGTGAAGAGGATTTTTGGCGTGNAACATTGGTGGAGCATCTGCGGCCGTGCCGCGGTTTAGGGCACAAATCGCGCCCCGTCGTCGGGNTTCACCCAATAGACTTGGAATGTGCGTTCATATTCAGGNAACTGCTCCAGGTAGCGNGCGGTGAGCTCGCGCTCGATGTCGGCCTTGTGCTCGGGGTCCACCAGTGCGATGCACGCGCCCTTGAATCCGGCTCCACTGAAGCGGCCGCCGTAGATGCCGGGCAGCTGCCGCATGATGTCGTAGATGGCGATGAGCTCGGGCGAACCACACTCGTAGTTGTGGATGCTCGACTCGCAGCTGGCGAAGCAGAGCCGCCCGAAGAGCGGCAGGTTGCCGGTTTCCCAGGCCGTCACCCCCTGTCGCACGCGGCGATACTCGCTGTAGAAATGCTCGGCGCGGCGGGCGAAGCGTTGCGGCATGGCGATGCGCGTCTTGTCGAATGTGGCTTTGGGGATGTCGCGCAGGTAGGTTTGGTTGAACGGCTTGAGGGGCTGGTCGGTGTAGGCCAGCATGTTCCATGCCGCCGTCTTGCACTCATAGACGCGCAGATTGTAGTCGCTGTTGACGAGCGACCGCGTGAGGCCGCTGAAGAAAATGCCGATTTCGAAGGGCGCCATGTCGGGATGGCGNTGGATGATGCGGTANTCGTTGGTGGCGCAGTCGAGGAAGAGCAAACCGTCTTTTCGTCCCAAAGCGATGCACGACTGGTCGAGGATGCCGTTGCTCAGGCCGATATACTCGCGCTCGGCCTCCGACGCTATCTTGATGACCTCCATGGGCTTGAGCGTGATGTCGTTGGCCTTGGCCATGGCCATCACGTAGGCAATGAGCACGGCCGCCGAGCTGGACAGTCCGCCCACGGGGAGCGAGCCTTGCAGCACGCCCTCTATGCCGTGCGACAACTCGAAGCGCTTGCGCAGCGCATACTTGGCGCCGCGGGCGTAGTCGCCCCAATTGTATTCGCGTATCTGCACGGGGCGGCGAATGTCAAACTCGATGTCGCCCTCGAAGGAGCGCGACCGGAGCTTCACCATGCCGTCGTCGGTGGGGCTGAACCACAGGTCCACGCCTTTGTCGATGGCGAATCCGGTGACGATGCCGTGCTGGTGGTCCACATGCGCGCCGATGGGGCAGACGCGATAGGGCGAGAAGATGTGNTATTGCATAGGCTGTTTTCGGTGTGAAAGGTGAGGGATGGAGTGTGATGGGAGCGGCGCCCTTCGGCGGGCCGGACGGCGGATTGAGCGGCGGATTTAGTCGCGCCGGAAGAGGTCGCGCGTATAGACTTTGTCTTTCACGTCGTCGAGCACGGCATCGTAGCGGTTGGCAATGATGGCGTGGGAGAGCTGCTTGAAGCGGGCCAGATCGTTGACCACGCGACTGCCGAAGAAGGTGCTACCGTCTTGCAGCGTGGGTTCATAGATGATGACGGTGGCGCCCTTGGCCTTGATGCGCTTCATCACGCCCTGGATGCTCGACTGGCGGAAGTTGTCGGAATTGCTCTTCATCGTGAGGCGGAATATGCCAATCACGGTGTCTTCCGAGCGGNCGCCGCCGGCTTCTCCGCGTTCGCGCGAAGGGTCATACTGGTTGCTGTCGCTGTAAGCGTAGCAGCCGGCCTTCTTGAGCACCTGGTCGGCGATGAAGTCTTTCCGCGTGCGATTGCTCTCCACTATGGCGGTCATCATGTTTTGNGGAACGTCTTGATAGTTGGCCAGCAGCTGTTTGGTGTCCTTCGGCAGGCAGTATCCGCCGTATCCGAACGAGGGATTGTTGTAGTGGGTCCCTATGCGCGGGTCGAGTCCTATGCCGTTGATGATGGCTTGGGCGTCGAGGCCCTTCATCTCGGCGTAGGTGTCGAGCTCGTTAAAGTAGCTCACGCGCAACGCCAGATAGGTGTTGGCGAAGAGCTTCACCGCCTCCGCTTCTTTCATTCCCATGGTGAGACAGGGTATGCCCTTGGTGTCGGCGAGGGGGCGGGCCAATGCTCCGGCGGGCAGCGAGGCGAGGAGCTTGTCGGATGTGTCGGCGCCGGGGCCGATGGCGCCCTCCACCAGCATGGAGGCCAGCGTGGTGGCAGCTTGTTCGAGCATGGCGGGATCGGTGACCTGGGCTATGGCTTCGTTTTCCTCCGGATATTGTTCGATGTGTTTGGGATAGCCCACGATGATGCGGCTGGGGTAGAGATTGTCGTAGAGCGCGCGGCTCTCTCGCAGAAATTCGGGAGCGAAGAGCAGATTGAAGCGCGTGTTGGTGCCGACCAGTCGGCGGGCATATTTCACATAGAGACTGCGGCAATAGCCCACGGGGATGGTGCTCTTGATGACCATCACGGCGTGGTGGTTGACCGAGAGCACAAGGTCGATGACATCCTCAATGTGGTGGGTGTCGAAGAAATTCTTGGCGGGATCGTAGTTGGTGGGGGCGGCGATGATCACGTAGTCTGCCGTGCTGTAGGCCGCCGCGCCGTCGAGCGTGGCTTTGAGATTGAGCTTCATCGAAGGCTTGGCTGCTCCCGCTTTGAAGCGCCGTATGTCGTCTTCGTTTTTAGCGGGAACGCCGGCGAGATAGGCTTCTATGTAGTCGTCTTGAATGGGCGAGCGCCCTTGGTTGATGAGATCCACCTTCTCGGGTATCACGTCCACGGCGGTCACTTCGTGCCGCTGGGCCAGCAGCGTGGCAATCGANAGGCCCACGTAGCCCGTTCCTGCTATGGCTATTTTCATGCGTTGTGAGTGTTAGAGGGTTATTATGCTATGTTGTCGATGAACAGCAGCAGCCGGTTGATGACATTGACAAGGCTCACGCCCGAGTCGAAGTCGAGNGAGAGCATGTTGAGCTGCGGATACATCTTGTGAAGTTTCTTCTCGATGCCTTTCGACACCACGTGATTGGCGATGCAACCAAAGGGCTGGAGCGAGATGACGTTGGTGACGCCCTCGTTGATGTAGCCTATGATTTCGGCGGGCAGGAGCCACCCTTCGCCAAACTGNGCGGCCATCGACACCACGCCGTCCACGTTGCGGGCATCGTCGTAGATGTTGGTGAAGGGTCGGAAATAGCGGTAGCGCGAGGCCAAGCGGTTGATTTGGCGAATGNGCCGCTCCACGAGTTGCCGATAAAGGCCGTGGACCACAAAGTTGGGCACCCTTGAGCACGACAGGCGCATCTGCTTCTGCACCTCCACATTGATGAACTCTTGGAGGAAGAAGGGCGCCAGNAGCGGCGGCACCACCTCGATGCCACGGCTCATCACGTGGCNGGTGATGTAGCGGTGGGCAAAGGGATGGAACTTTAAAAATATCTCGCCCACGATGCCCACACGGGGCAACTCGCGGTCTTCCACTATCCGATCAAACTCCTCGGCGGCCTGCCCGATGAGTTTCAGCAGGCGGGTGGGGCGATTGGATTCTATGGGTTGGCGAGCCAGCCGCAGGTATTTGTCGCGCAGCGCGATGGCGGCGCCGGCCTCTTTCTCCCTCACCGCGGCCGAGTGATACAGCTTGGAGATGGTGTCGCCGTAGAGGATGGTCATCACCACCGTTCGCGCATATTTGAGCCACGGGAAGGCAAATCCCTCCTGAGCGTTGTCGTCGTCGGAGGCCGAGGCCGTCACGCCGAGCGTGATGAGCGGCACGTCTTGGAATCCGTTGGCCACCATGGCGCGCTTGATGATGCCCGCATAAGAGGTGGCGCGGCACTGTCCGCCGGTNTGGCTCATNGCCACGGCCACCTTCGAGGTGTCGTAGCGACCGCTCTTCAGGGCCTTGATGATGTCGCCCACGATGAGTGTGGCGGGATAGCATATCTCGTTGTTGGCGTAGGCCAGACCATAGTCCACGCTCTTGTCGTCGCTCAGCGGAAGTATCTCCACATCGTAGCCGGCCAGGCGGAAAACGGAGGGGATGAGCGGCGAGATGTACTCCGTGAAGAACGGCGCCANGATTTTTCGGCGACCGTCTTGCGCAGATCGATACACCTTGGTCTGCACCAATCGCTGTGGCGGTGAAGGCACTTGGTTGGGCCGCAGGCTCTCCACGAGCGAGCGGATGCGCAGTTTGAGACTGCCTAGATTGCTCACGTCGTCGATTTTCAGAAGAGAATAGGGNTTGCCGTGCCGCTGCAGTATGTCGCGTATCTCGTCTTGAATGAAAGCGTCGGGGCCACATCCGAATGAGGTCATCTGCACAAACTGTACATCGCTAGGCTGCCCGGCGGCCCATTGTCCGGCCTTGATGATGCGGTTCATGTAGGCCCATTGCTTCACTAGGTAGGTTTCTCCGCTGTCGGTGGCCGTGTCGCCGCGCACCAGGTCGTCGCTGATCACATTCACGCCCAGTGCCGCAATCATCTCCGACAGCCGGTGCTGCACCAGTGGGTCGCCGTGATAGGGTCGGCCGGCCAGCATGATGACCAGTCGTCCGCGGCGCCGCCCGTCTTCGAGCAGGGCTTCGGCCTTTTGCCGGATGTCGGTCGCATATTGCTGTTGTGCGGCGATGGCGCAGTCGGTGGCGGCGCGGGCGGTCTTCTTGTCCACGCCCAGCGTGGCGAGATAGTCGCGCAATTGGCGCCGCAGCAGGCGCTCGTTGGAAAAGTTGATCACCGGNGAATCCACGGGCCGGTGGGGCTCCATGGCGCTTCGGATGACGTCGCTGTAGCCCGACACGATGGGACAATTAAACGAATTGAGCGTGCGGCGGTCGTCGTTGTGCTCATACACCACATAGGGCATCAGTATGCGCTCCACGTCTTGGCGGTCGAGCTCGGCGATGTGGGCATGGACCAGCTTGGCCGGAAAGCATATNTTGTCGCTCATCACCGACGAGAGTGTGCCCTCGTAGGCGGCCATGTCGGAGTGGCTGCTCAGCACGGGTTCGAAGCCGCAGCGCCGCAACAGCGCGTTCCAGAAGGGATAGTCTTCATACATGTTGAGCACGCGGGGCAGGCCTATGCGGCGCGCGGGCTTGTCGGGGCTGCCGCCCTTGTGGTCGGAGTAGGGCAGTGTGGGGCGGTCGAACAGCAGACTATATTTCAGCGGATAGATGTTGTCGCCCTTCTCGGTGGCCGTTCCGCTGTTGCTGAACACNCGCTCGCACTTGTTGCCGGAGTGGAACTTGCGCCCGCCGGCGAAGGTGTATTGACACACGTGGCACTGGTTTTCGCATCCTTTGCAATGCAGTGTGCGTGTGGTGTATTGCGCGGCGGCGAGCAGCTCGTCGATGGTGCGGCCCGCCGATGGCGCTTGTTTCAGGGCGTGCAGCGCGCAGCCCATGGCTCCCATCAGCTCGGGATGACTGCTGCGGGCCACCGATGTGCCGGTGAGCAGTTCGAAGGCGCGCACCACGGCGTCGTTTCTCATCGTGCCGCCCTGCACCACCACGCGCTTGCCCAGCGCGTCGCGGCCGTGGAGCTTGAGCACCTTGTAGAGGCAGTTTTTCACCACCGAATAGGCCAGTCCCGCCGAGATGTCGGCCACGCCGGCGCCGTCGCGCAACACCTGTTTCACCTTGGAATTCATGAACACCGTGCAGCGCGTGCCCAGATCGCACGGGGCCTTCGAGGTGCAGGCCAATNGCGANAACTCGTCCACCTCGTGGCCGAGGCTTTTGGCAAAGGTCTGGATGAAGGTGCCGCACCCCGACGAGCAAGCCTCGTTGAGCTCCATTCGCACCACTGCGCCGTGGTCCACGAAGATGGCTTTCATGTCTTGGCCGCCGATGTCGAGAATGAACGACACGTCGGGCATTAGTGCCGCGGCGGCGCCATAGTGGGCCATGGTTTCCACGATTCCGCCGTCGAGCGAAAAGGCCTGCCGGATGAGTTCTTCGCCATAGCCCGTGGAACAGCTGCCCACGATGGTGAGCGCGCAGCCGGCCGCCGCGGCCTGTGCTTTCAGCTGCTGAAGTCCGGCGCTNACGGCGCCAATGGGATTGCCCTCGTTGAGGGCGTAGTGGGTGAAGATGGGGCGGGGCCCGCTGTTGTTGTCGTCGAGGCGCAACACCACGATTTTGGTGGTGGTGCTACCGCTGTCGATGCCCACCACGGCGTGGCATTCTCCTGNCGGCATGGGCTCTNNGCNGAGGGTGTGAACGGCTTTTTCGGCGCGCCAGGCTTGGAGCGCTGCGTCGCTTTCGAAGAGTGGCTGCAGCCGACTGCTCCATTGGGCGGCGGTCTTGTGATGGAGGCGCTGCTTCAGGGTGCCGAAGGTCACGGGGTGGCCCTTGGCACGGATGGCGCATCCGAGGGCGGGAATCAAGTTGCTTTGAGGGCTCACGATGAAGTCTTCTTCCGAAAGGCCGAGGCTCTTGGCAAAGGCCTGCCGCAGNGCNGGAAGAAAAGTGAGCGGCCCGCCGCACAGCAGCACGGGGGCATCGAAGTCGTGGCCGTGGGCCAGTGTGGTGATGGTTTGGATGGCNACCGAGTGGAAGATGGAGGCGGCGATGTCTTCGTGCGGTATGTTGCGGCTCATCAAGTTTTGCACGTCGGTCTTGGCAAACACGCCGCANCGCGCCGCAATGGGGTGGATGCGGGTGGCGCGCAGGGCGGCATCGTTGAGCTCGTCAACGCTGATGCCCATCAAGAGCGCCATCTGGTCGATGAAAGCCCCCGTGCCGCCGGCGCAGTTGCCGTTCATGCGCAGCATGGTGTGGCGGCCGTTGAAGAACACCACCTTGGCGTCTTCGCCGCCGATGTCCACGAGTGTACGGGCTTCGGANTGGCGCTCTTTGGCATAGACGGTGGCGGCCACCACCTCTTGCACAAACTCGGCATCGAGCTGTGAGGCCGTGGCCATGCCCACGCTGCCCGTCATGCAGATGGTGCAAGGGCAGTCGCCCAACTTGTCAATGAGGCGGTCGAGATAGTCTCCCACCAGCCGCTCCACTTGCGCGTTGTGCCGTTCGTAGGCCGAAAAAACGAGATNGCCGGAGTCGTCGAGCACGNCTATCTTGGCCGTTGTTGACCCCACGTCTAGTCCAATCCTATACATCTTATATTATATATGTAGGTCTCTCGGGTGTGATGGTTGTTGATGGTGTGATGTGANTGGGGCGTGCTTGCAGGGTGCCGTCATTTCACGATGCTGGTCACGGCATTGCGCGCGCCTTTCATCTGTGTGAGGAAGGCCTTGGCCGACCCGAAGCGCAGGAACATGTCGAGGCGGATGGGGATGTGGTTGCTGTCGTCGGTGACATAGAAGCGCACGATTTCGCGGAATTTGCGGTCGTCGGAATCATATTCCATATACGACAGTTCGAGGCAGCGATAGCGCCGCCCGTCGTCGGCCTTGATGGTGCTCTTGCCGCGATAGCGNAGCTGGGCGCGGTCGATGCCGTTGCCNTCGGCGATGGGGAATTTCACCACATGGCCCTTCTCCCAGCCCTCGGGATTGAAGCTGCGGGCCCGCAGGAAGATGTTGAGCATGTCGTAAACACACTCTTGNGGGTTGGCGTTGCGCCACTCGTGTTTCCCCTCGTGTGTGAGGCGATGCTGCTTCAGGTGGACACNGCCACCCTTGTAGTTGTACCACACTTCGTCCACCGTGTAGCGCTTTCCCTCGCGGGCGCCCTTGCGGAAATAGAGGGGCTCGAGCTTGGTNGACGAGTAGCAGAGCAGCGTGTCGCGCAGCACAAACATCTGGTCCACGTTCTTGTTGCCGCGCGTGGTGAGCGATGCGCGATAGGCGTCGCGCCCTTCATACTTGCTTTGCACGGTGTACATCGATGCCGTGCCGGCCTTCACCCACACGAATTTCCAGTTGTAATAGAGGTTGTAGGACAGGAATTCGCCGCCGCCGAACGCTGTGTTGCGAAAGGTGCACTGCGCGCGGCCTGCGGCGGGCACCATGGCGAGCGCCAACAGCAGCGCCAGTGCCGCGGCGTGGCGGCGGGCGTTATGCTTGGTGTGATTCATCATTTTGGTTTTCATAGATGCTATATATAATAGATGTATATGCTTGGTGTGCTATCTGCCGGTGACGCCCTCGATGTATTCGATGCCCAGTTCGCGGGCGCGCTCGGCGTTGCGGTTGCGAATGGTTTTCTTGTTCTCCTTGTCTTTCTGCTTCACCAGGGTGGCGGGCTTCTGGGCCGTGAGCTTCGTGCCGGCGGGGTTCCACGAGAGCGAAACGTCCCACCGCTCCTTGCATTCTATCTCGCGGGGGTAATACATCACCGCCTCGGGCTGCCGCTGCGCTGCGTATTCGCCGGTGTCCCACTGCCCGTTGCCGTTTTCGTCGATGATGGCGCGGAGGTAGTAGGTGCCTGGATTGATGTAGTAGAANTGTGCGGTGCCGTTGCGCGTGGTGGTCTCTTTCACCACCTTGTCGTTGACATCGAGCAACTGTGCCACGAGGGGGCGCCCGGCCATTCCCTCAAACACGAAGACGAGCGAGCTGAACCGGTCGAGCGATTTCACGCCAAATCCTTTCTTTTCGGCCTTGGTGGTGAACCCGTAGATATCGGTGAATGCGCCCGAGTCCACCTCAAGGCTGTATTCCGTTTCTGGCTTCCATTCGCCGCGCAGGCGGTAGGTGCGGGGCGCGTTTGCCACGGTGTCCACTTCGAAGGGCGCCTCATACCACAGCGTGTCTATCTTCTGATAGAGGTGTATGCGCTGCTCGTCGAAGCGCGCGATGGGGGTGTCGAATCTCACCCACGGGTTTTCGTCGGGCGCCATCTCCGGCTCCATGTTCCACTTCATGCCCAGCGGCTTGGCGGGCATCACCGANTCGGCAGGCTCTCCGCGCCGTGCTTTCTTCTCTTGTTGCTTCTGCCAGTCTTTCAGGTCTTCGGCCTGCCGTTTCATCCGGCGGGCATAGGGGTCTTTCGAGAGCACTTCGAGCGTGTCGTGTTGCAGCTGCANGGCGCCCAGCGTGTCGGTGGCATAGTATTCGATGGCCATGCGCAGCGTGTCTTGNTTCACCAGTGCCGTGTCGCGCAGCCAGTAGGTGATGGTGTCGTTCTTGAGGGAATGCTCCACGATAAACGCGTTGTGCTCGTCGAAATTGAGCCCTGTGATGCGGGGCAGTTCCTCGTGCCCGTAGCTGAAAAACAGGTCGAAGCGGGGCGCATCCTTGCGCTCGGCTTTCAGGAAATAGCGGTCGGTGAGGGTTTCGGTGAAGGCCCTCAGCACGATGTCGTCGGGCAGAAAGTGGGTGTAGTTCACGGGCGTGATGCTGCGGATGTGCACCGAGTCGGCCCAGATGGTGTCTTGTCGCACGTCGGGCTTGTGGCTNGGCACTATCACGTCTGCCGTNAACGCGAGGGCTTCGCTCTTCTGCGAGTAGCGATAGTCGCCGTCGGCGTCTTGCAAGGCGAATATCCGGTAGGCNCCCGGCGCGATGCCTTTGATCACGAAGCGGCCGCCGGCGTCGGTGCGGGCTGCGCGCAGCAGGGGCCGTGTGCGGAAGATGGAGTCGTTCCATCCGCCGGCGTTGTTGGCGCCGGTGAGGGTGGCCGAGTCGGGAGTCTCGCGCCCGTCGGCCGGATAGAGGCCCACGGTGATGCCCTTCACCGGCTCCAGATTGGCGGCTTCGAGCACGTTGCCCGACACTTCGAGCGTGTCGATGTGGTCGCCCGTTGAGAACGAGAAGGTGTAGTTGCCCAGNGGATTGTCTTCGTTGTTGTCGGATATCGCGTCGGAGAAGTCTATCGTGTAGGTGGTGTTGGGCTTGAGCGAGTCTTTCAGTTCCACGATGATGCGCTTGCCCGCCGCCTTCACTTCGGGCATTTCCAGCTGGGGAGGCGACACGGCGACGTTCTCCGTGGCATTGTTGAGCTTGATAAATTCGTCGAAATTGATGACGATGCGCTGNGTTTGCACATTGACGGCGCGATCGGCGGGCGTGGTGGCGATGATGCGCGGCGGCGTCTCGTCATACCATCCGCCATCGGGCGAGCCCATGCGGGCACAGGCCGACAGCATTGCTGTTGCCGCCACTACGGCTGCTCGGGCGAGGGCCGTCCATGTGCGTGTGGTGGGTCGTCGGGTCATCGGTCTCACACTTCGGCGCTCATCGGCGTGGCGCCTTGTTCGTTCATCTCCAGCAGCCGGTCGATGTGCTGGCGGGAATTGCTCAGTCGGGGCACCTTGTTTTGTCCGCCCAGCTTNCCGCGCTGCTTCATCCAGTCGTTGAACAGCCCTTGGCGGGCCTTCACCACTTCGAGCCTTTGCAGCGTGATGTCTTTGTAGCGCTTGGCCTCGTAGTCGGAGTTNACCTCTTGCAGGCGCTTGTCNAGCAGCTGCGCAAAGCGGTTGATGTCGGTGGGCTCTTTGGCAAATTCTATGAGCCATTGATGGCGGCAGCGCGCTTTGCCGTCCATGAAGACGGGGGCGGCGGTGTATTCCAGCACCTCGGCGCNGGTCTCGCTGCAGGCATATTTCAATCCCTGTTCGGCGTTGTCCACGATGAGCTCCTCTCCGAAGGCGTTGATAAAGTGCTTGGTTCGGCCCGTGATAACAAACTTATAGGGATTGCGCGACGTGAATTTCACGGTGTCGCCTATCATATATCGCCACAGNCCGCACGAGGTGCTGATCACCATGGCGTAGTTTCTGCCGGTCTCAATCCCTTCGAGAGGCACGGCTTTGTCGGCGAGATTGTCGGTGATGNTGTCGTCGTCGCCGATGTATTCCACGGGGATAAACTCATAGTAAACGTCGTAGTCGAGCATCAAGAGCATTGACGGGTCGTTCGGATCGTCTTGCAATCCGAAGAAGCCCTCCGAGGCGTTGTACGTCTCCATGTAGTGCATGCCTGGCTTGGTGATGAGTTTTTCATACTGCGCGCGGTAGGGCGTGAAGGCCACACCGCCGTGGAAAAACACCTCCAGCCGCGGCCACACCTCCTCCAGGTGCTCCTTGCCGGAGATTTCCATNACGCGCGTGAGCACCGAAAGCATCCACGAGGGCACGCCCGAAATGTTGGTCACGTTCTTGCGCAGACACTCATAAGCGATGCGATCGCGCTTCACTTCGAAGTCGGAAAGCAGGGCCGTCTGCTTCTTGGGCACGCGCACCAGATTGGCCAGCGGGTTGATGTTCTCTATCAGAATGGCAGACAAGTCGCCCACCAGCGAGTTGTGAACACTGTAATTCGGCGAGTGGCTACCGCCCAGAATGAGGGCCTTGCCATCAAAGAGCCGGCTCTCGGGATGATTGCGCAGGTAGATAGCCACCGAGTCGAAGCCGCCCGCATAGTGGATATCCTTCAGCCCTTCGCGCGAAATGGGAATAAACTTCGACTTGTCGTTCGTGGTGCCGCTCGACTTGGCATACCACTTCACCTGCCCCGGCCANAGCACGTCTTTCTCGCCGTGCCGCATCCGGTCGATGTGCACCTTCAGGTCTTCATANGTATTCACGGGCACACACGTGGCAAAGTCCTCGTAGTCTTTCACGCTCGAAAACTGATGGCGGCTGCCATACTCCGTGTCGGCCGCAGCGCTCATCAGATATTCCAGCACCTCCTGCTGCAGCGCCGCNCCNTCGTGGATGTGGCGCTCCAACTCCTTCTGCCGCGGCTGGAACACGCGTCTCACAATCTTCGTCAGATTCATAGCCATGTAAATGTTAGCTTCGGGCCGTAGCCCGCAGCCCCGCCGCCACGGCCCCGAAAGACCGTCTCNCGCGTCCGCGCGCGACGAAACCATCTGCAAAGGTAAAGAGAAAGCNCTGAACAGCAAAATAAATTTGTGATTTTTAGGCACTACCAGCCCCNTCCACACCTCTTTCCAGNGCCGCGAAAAAGCCTTAAAACATGCTTAAAAACATCATTTCGNCCCCAAAAATTTGCTCGTTCGGCCAAAACGCCCTACCTTTGCACCCGCATTCGGGCAACACGGCCACACCACACAAGCGCCACAAGGCCGCCGCCAGCCCATTCAGGAAACAACACACAGGGAGACCACCAACCTCTCGACGACAAGAGCCGTCTCCNGCAATATTAACCGAAGACCTAGGCCCGACAACCTCCCTCGTAGCAGAGGCCGGAGCCGCGAGCACTGCATGACATTGTGAGATGGAACGCTCAAGTCTTCAAAAAACATTCGTAATGAACAAAACACTCAAGTACTTATGTATCATCGTCTATGCATTAACCATCACGGCAACGGCAGCCCAAGCAGCCGATAAAGCCGACGAAGCCACCCCAAGCGTGGACTGGGAGCCCGTAATGGCCGCCATCATACAAGTGGAAAGCAGCGGCCGCAGCCACGCACGCAACGGCAACCAATGCGGAGCCATGCAAATCACACCCATACTGGTGCAAGAATGCAACAACATCCTCAAGGCCCGCAAAAGCAAAAAGCGCTACACCCTCGACGACCGCTTCAGCATCAAGAAATCCAAAGAGATGTTTCTCCTCATACAGTCGCGCCACAATCCCGACAACAACGTGGAGCACGCCATCAGAAGCTGGAACGGCGGACAACACTACAGCCGCCGCGCCACGCAGCGCTACTACGAGAAAGTGATGCGACACCTCTGAGGATAACCCATCCCACACCAACCATCCCAACACCCCCCAACATGAACAAACGCATCGCCCGCGGCCTCCTCGCCGCCACCATCGCGGCCATCGCCACCATCGGCGTCACCGCCGCACAACAACAAGACAACGTCATCACGCGGCTCGCCGACGGCACACGCGTGGTCAACACCAAGACCCTCGCACCCGAAGTGCGCGGATTTCAAGGCCCCACACCCCTGAAAATCTACATCAAGGCCGGCAAAATAGAAAAGGTGGAAGCCCTCCCCAACAAGGAAACGCCCAAATACTTCGCCCGCGTGAAGATGCAACTGCTCAAAAAATATCAAGGCATGAAAGCCACACGCGCAGCAAAAGCCAAGCTCGACGGCGTCACCGGAGCCACCCTCTCCAGCAACGCCGTGAAAGAAAACATGCGGCGCGGCCTCGACTACTACAAGCGCCACAAATAGCNCCATCGGCGCACACAAAAGCAAAGAGCGGAGCACTAAGCATGGAGCATCGCCGCGTCACGCCCATCAGCGTGGCCACCCACCGATGCACCACCCTTAGTGCCCCGCTCTTTTTCCGTCACCCACGCCCTCTGCGCACGATGTCTGCTTCTATCGTTGATATCACTTTTTCACGCCCTCTTCGAGGTCGATTCCTTTTCCACCTTTTATCCACGGATGCTCCCTGCGGTCGCCACCGTGGGTTATGCGGGGCAATCGACCTCGAAGAGATCGTGAAAAAGAGACACCACGTTCCTCACTCTCACACCCTCAAATTGTTCTTTTTATAACCTCCCGAAGTGGCTCAAAAAGGGCATCGTTGGTCACCAACTTGTCTTTGGGTGCGAAAATGGGCCGTTTTGAGCCACTTTCTGCAAACACTTGAACAACAGTCTTTTATAAGAAAACCAATGGGCGCTGATTTTCAGGGCGTTAGCCTTCCGTTTTCATTCCATTGGTTTTGGAGGCGCTATCCATTGGTTTTGCATCGCGCCGTCAATGGTTTCGGTGTTGCTATCCATTGGATAGCGCGTCCGATTCTAAGGGATAGCGCGTGCGAAACCAGTGGATAGCGAGTGGAAGACTCATGAACGCGAAATTCAAGGGNGAGATTCTTGCAAAAANGGGATGGNGAAATGNCGGAAGAAGTGTNCNGGATTTCCNTTTTAACATCTAGTTTGGAGAAAAATCCGTACAATGCAAACCGGCGGAATGGTTGCGGATTGTTCTATTTTTCGGTTTGGGATTGTCGGGAGCGGAGCGCCGCCCGGAGCGCCGAAAAGAGGAGGGCAACGACGGTGGTGCCGGCCACGACGAGCAGGAAGACGAGGAGCACGGGCAGATAGCGGCCGTCGTAACAGATGCCCGCGCTGTGGAGCACGCGCACCACCATGAAGGGAACGGCGCCGCAAAAGAAGTAGTAGATGAGACTGTGGCGACCNACAAAAATGAGCGGTTTCATCGGTGGAATGTGCCGACAAAGCCACACCATGATGACCGAAAAAAGGAGCGTGGAGACGAAAAACAGTGGCCAACTNTCCACCACCGGCGGATAGAAGATGAGCTGCNTGCCGCTGTGCCACACGAAGGCCTTCAGCGCGAGCCACGCCGCGAGCAGGAGCAGCCACACGGGGGTGNTGATGCGGCTGAGGATGCGCTCGAAACGTCGCAGCCAAGCGCCGCAGAGCATGAAAATCATGGCGAGGGGCACCGTGGCGAGGATGCCTGGGAAGGGCATNGCCAAATGCCACACGAAGAGCAAAATCACGATGAAATGGGNGATTTTTGACCCTAAATGGAGAAATTGAAACAGCAGAAACAGCACTTCGGCCACCATGAGCGTGCTGACAAACCACGAGGCTTCGCCCGTGAGAATGCGCAGAAATTGTGGNGCGCTGTGGGTGACGGCGGCCCGCACGAGGGCTATCAACAGGGTGAACAGGCAGTAGGGCAGCAGCAGGCGGGTGGCCATGGCGCGCAACCGCTGCACGAGGGGGCGCTCTGCTCGGGCGCTAAACAGATAGCCCGACACCACGAAGAAGGCGGCCAAAGCGTCCTCCACATACACGTCGTAGGGNANGATGAGGCCGGGCACAAAGTAGGCTTCGGAGTGGAAATACAGGATGAGCAGCATGCACAGTCCGCGGAGCATGTCGATCCACGCCAGTCGGGAGGCACCGGCGGGGCCGCAGGGCGCGGCTGCGGGGGTGGTGGAGAGATTAGGGGCGGGCATTGACTGAGGTGTGGAGGGCCGGCGTGGAGCGGATTTATCTCACGATGGCGAGCTTGCACACCACGCCCTTGGAGCCATCGCTCTTGGCCGTGAGCACCATGTAAACGCCGCTGGCCACGAGTTTGCCGTCAAGGTCGCGGCCGTTCCATTGGTAGGTGTTGGCGGTGGAGCGTCCCTCGTTGACGAGTGTGCCGTTGACGGTGGTGATCTTCACGTCTGCGTCGTAGGAGAGGCCCGTGATGGTGATGTAGCCGCTGCCGTGGGCGGGCGTGAAGGGGTTGGGGTAGGCCCACACGTTGTCTTCGCTCATGTCTTCGCTGCTCCCGCCGGTGGAATCGCTCTGATAGGAGCACAGCCCGCGCGTGGTTCCGATGTAAACGAGGTCTGTTGATGNGTCGATGGCGATGCTCTCCACCTCGTCGGAGAGCAGGCCGCTGTTGTCGGCGGTGAAGTGGTGGAGCTCAACGGTGTTGTCGGCGCTTATCAGATAGACGCCCTCTCCGTTGGTGCCAAACCATTTGCGGCCATAGGAATCCACGGCCATGCACGTGATGTAGATGTTGTTGAGCAGGTAGTCGGCGTAGTCGGTTCCGTCGTTGCGGGCCACCTTCACCTGTGTGAAGCCGAGGCTGTTGTCGGCCTTTTGGGCTGCCGTGAGCATGAGCGGGCCGATGTTGGTGCCCACCCAGATGTTGTTGTTCTGGTCTTCGGCGATGCAGTCCATGTAATACACGCTGAGCGCCGTCCCGTCTTGGTTNTAGAAATGGTTGTAGTGCACGATGTCGCCGCTGGCGGTGTTGTAGCAGAAGAGCCCCGGATAGTTGCTGTTGTCGCTGGAGAACCAGAGCAGTCCGCGGCTGTCGAAGATGGAGTTGCGCAGCACGGCTTTGCTCTTGCCGTTGCTATCGAGGCACACCGAGGGCGACGCTGTGAACCACGTGCCGTCGGACTTTAGGGAGATGATGGCATTGTCGGAGCCGCTGTTTTCCAGCCACAGATGGCCGCTCGAGTCGAAGATGACGCCATCGGCGCGAACGTAATCGGGATTGCCGCTGATGATGGCTTGGATGTTTCCTGCGGAGTTGCCGTCGGTGTAGTTGTTGACCATCTTGCCGTTCACAAACTCATAGATGCCGCAGGTGCCCGAGCCCACGATGATGCGGTTGGCGTTTTTGGGGTCCACGTCTATGCTCGAGATGTCTTGAAAGGCGGTGCCNTAGGTGGGTTTCACGCTGTCGCCATAGACGGTCCACGCGTCGCTGTCGCGGTGATATATCTGGATGGCGCCCTGCCGCCCGTACATCTTCAGTTGGTACCACGCTCCGGGGACGGTGTAGAGGCAGCCGTTTTTGAAGCGCATGTTGTAGAAATAGTTGTAGTAGGGCCCGTCGGGAGCGATGTCGCGTGCCAGGATGGTGGTGTTGCCGTCGGCGTCTTCGGTGTATTGCATCAGCTTTTGGTCGGCCTGATTTGCCCAGTAGCACTTGTTGGTTTTGTCGTAAACGTAGTACTTGGTGTNGCCGTTTGCGGTGGTGTTGAGAAGGGCGTTGGGGTCGTCATACGCCACCATGGTGCCCGTGGTCCAGTTGTTTTTGTCCACCAGATTGAGGCTCATGTCGCCCTTCATCACTTGGNCGTCGAGTGTGTGGGCNTAGATGCAGTTGTCGGCCACTGCGCACCAGGTGACCGTAGTGCCCAGGTCGTAGGTTTCATAGATCTCGGCCGTCTTCATGTTGATCTTCATCACGCCGAAGCCTGTGCACACGTAGGCGTAGATGCCGTTGGTGGTGACGTCATAGACGGTTCGGTCGAGCGTGGTGGATTTTGAGCGGTAGTCGGCAATGTTTTCCACGTTTTCGTCTTCGTCGAGCAGGTCGATGTTGTAGTTGGAATAGATGATGAGGAGCTTGCCGACGGTGGCGTTCCATGCGATGCGGTGTATATAGGTGTCGCTCAGGGGGTGCTGCTTGGTGTAGGCGACAATGCTCTTGTCGCTCACGTTGTAGGAAAACAGGTCGTTGCTGCTGAGCACATAGACGAGCCGACCGGTGGGCTCGATATCGCTGACGGCGTGATAGGCCGGATANGATTGCCATGTGCCTACGGTGGCGGCGCCGGCCGTGAGGGCTGCGAGTGCCGCCCACAAGCAGTTGAATAGTCTTTTCATGCTGTTGCTGTTGGTGACGATGAAGGGGCACGGCCCCAAGAGATAANCCGAAAGGCGCCGCTTTATTGTTTCGCGGCGGCNGCTTTTACAGGCTGCAATAGTAGAGCACGCGATAGAGCTGCAGCAGCGAAACGTGCGGATTTTGCCCCACGAGGTTGCGGCGGATGAGCTTTCCGAAAACGCCATACAGCGGTTTGAGCACCGGCCGCAGGAAGGCGAGCTTCGGAATGGCGGAGTATCCGTCGAGCTCGGTCTTGAAGTCGTGCAGCGTTTGCATGGCCTCCTCGGTTTTCTTAACGAAGGATTCGTTGTCCTCAAACGAGGTGAGCACCACCGGATTGCTAATGAAACGGATGTTGTGGCCTGCCTCGCAGAGGGTCTTTCCGAACAGCACGTCTTCGTATCCGTAGCGGGTGATGTTTTCGTTGAACGGGTGTTCCAAGATGATGTCGCGGCGGATGATGAAGTTGGAGGTGTAGAGATGGGGCTTCTTCGCGCTGTTGCTCATGTGGGCCTGGCGGNGCCCTGTGGTGGCTGTTTCGTAGAGGAAGCGCAGGTTGTGCACCAGTCCGCGATTGCGCATGTAGAGATCGTAGCCGCCCACGATGACGTCGCCCGAACGCTCCAGATACTTGATGATGAAACGCGTGCGGTCCACAAGCACNTCGCCGTCGATGAAGAGCAGCCATTCGTAGCGTGCCTGCTGGGCCAGGAAGTTGCGTATGGCGGAGCGCCCCACGTTCTCCTCGCGCACGATGTATCGCACATTCGACAGCTTTTCTATCTGCCGGTTGGCTTCGATATGCGTCTTGTCGGCGGAGCCATCGTCTGCCACGATCACTTCATACGGGAGCCCGAGCTCTTCGAGTTGAAGGTGGAGCGACTTCACCAGGTCTGTGCATTCGCACTCATATACGGGCAGCAGCACCGACAGTTCCTTCTTCTTCCAATTCTTATGCTCTTCCATAGGCGGTCTATTTGGGTGAATTGCTCAGATATTCGGCCAGCTTTTGCGTGGCGCGGGCACGGTGGGAGATATGGTTTTTCACGTCTTCGCCCAGCTCNGCAAACGTGCGGTCGTAGCCNTCGGGCATGAAGATGGGNTCGTAGCCGAAGCCGTTGGCGCCGCGCCGTTTCTCGATGATGGTGCCGTCCACCACGCCCTCGAAGAACACGGGCGCCATCTTGTGCCCCTGCTCNTCGGCGCGGATGAGGGCTATCACGGTGCGGAAGCGGGCCTTCCGGTTGGGTTGCCCTTCGAGCTTGCGCAACAGTTTGGTCATNTTGGCCTCAGAATCGTGGCCCACGCCCTCCGCATAGCGGGCGCTGCGNACGCCGGGCTCGCCGTTGAGGGCCTCCACTTCGAGCCCCGTGTCGTCGGCNAAACAGTCGCGTCCGTAGCGGTCGAAGATGTATTCGGCCTTCTGCAGGGCGTTCTCTTCCAGCGTGTTTCCGGTCTCGGCGATGTCTTCGTGGCATCCTATGTCGGCCAGCGAGCTCACGGTGAGCGCGTCGCCGAGGATGTCGCGCACCTCGCTCAGCTTGTGTTGGTTGTTGGTGACGAATATCATGTTGGCTGCTTGTTGTTCGGTTTGTTTCGATTCTGCGGCTTTCACTTTAATGGCGTCGAAGCCTTCGCCGTACACTCCGATGACGGAGCTCTGCGACACAAAGGCGTTGGGGTCGATGGCCTTGATGAGCCGGAATATGTCAACGCTCTCGCGCCGGCGGGCCAACACGCAGAGCACTTTCATTTCCTGGCCGGTGTACCAGCCGTGCCCGTCGAGGATGGTGACGCCGCGCTCGGTCTTCATGCCTATTCCGTAAGCAATCTCCCGGTACTTCTTGGANAATATCAGGAACTGAACTGACTCTCGCATTGTGTTCATCACGTAGTCGAGCGTGAAGCTTTCGATGGCGATTACGCAGAAGCCAAACATCACTTTGTGAGTGCGCTCGATGTAGTCGCCGAACTGCGGGAAGAACATACATGAGCCGACAACGCAGAAATCGGCGGCGCGCAGCACGGTGCCCAGCGACACATTGTGATACTTATTNACCGAGGCGGCGATGATGTCGGTGCCGCCCGTCGAGCCGTTGTGGAAGAAGACGATGGCCAGCGCGATGCCGGTGGCCACGCAGCCGATGATGAGCGACATGAAGTCTTGCCCCTCGCCGAGCAGCTTGATGGGAAGGCCGTCGGCCTGCTTGGGCATTACTTCTTGAAAGAACATCAGCAGGAAATAGAGCGCAAAGATGGCGTAGATGGTTTTCACCATGAACTTCAAGCCAAGGATGCGCAGCGCCATCAGCAACAGCAGGATGTTGATGATGATGTAGGTGTTCTCTATGTGGAAGCCTGTGGCGTAGTAGATGATGGCTGCAAGACCGGTGACGCCGCCCGCCACGATCTCGTAGGGCATGAGGAAGACCACGAACGAACNGGAGTACATCACCAGTCCGAGCGTGATGAAGAGGTAGTCCTCCACTTCCTTAATCCATAGTCTTCGTGTCTGTGCCACTTGTTGTGAGTGTTGAGCGTTGGGGATGGTGAGACGGGAGATGGGCGCGCGGCGCGGGGCAATGCGGCGGATGGGCTGCAGTCCGCTGGCGCAGGGCGGCGCTCATTTCGCTGTTCTCAACTTTTCACTACGATGTTTACCATTCTGCCGGGCACCACAATCACTTTCACGATTTGCATGCCGGCGAGATATTTCTGCGCCTGTTCGCTGTTCAGCACGGCTTGCTCCACGGCTTTGTTGTCGGCGCCGGCGGGGAACTGCATCTCGAATCTGCGCTTGCCGTTGAAGGCCACGCCCAGTGTCACGGTGCTCTCCACGAGATATTTCTCGTCCCACTGGGGCCACGCGGCGTCGCACACGGAGCCTTGCTCGCCCATGGTTTGCCACAGCTCTTCTGCGATGTGGGGGGCGAAGGGTGCCATCAGCACGATGAGCGGGCGAAGGATGTCGCGATGCTTGCACTTGAGTTGCGACAGCTCGTTCACGCAGATCATGAAGGCGGCGATGGAGGTGTTGTAGGAGAAGGCCTCGATGTCGTGGGTCACTTTCTTCGTGAGTTTGTGCAGACTTTTCAGGGCCTCGGCCGACGGGGCTGCGGCGCTGTCGTCGAAGCCCTGCTGATAGAGGTTCCAGAATTTCTTGAGGAAGCGGTGGCAGCCGTCGATTCCGTTGGTGTCCCACGGCTTGGATTGCTCCACGGGGCCAAGGAACATCTCATACAGGCGCAGTGTGTCGGCGCCGTAGCGCTCCACGATCATGTCGGGATTCACCACGTTGAACATCGACTTCGACATCTTTTCGATGGCCCATCCGCATTGATATTTGCCGTCTTCGAGAATGAATTGGGCGTCGTTGTATTCGGGGCGCCACTGCTTGAAGGCCTCGGTGTCGAGCACGTCGTTGTGGACGATGTTCACNTCCACGTGTATCGGCGTCACGTCGTATTGGTCTTTCAGNCCGAGCGAAACAAAGACGGGCGCCTTCGAGTGGTCGTCGCTGTTCACGCGATACACGAAGTTGGAGCGTCCCTGTATCATGCCCTGGTTGATGAGTTTCCTGAACGGCTCTTCCTCGCAGCTCACGCCGAGGTCGTGGAGAAACTTGTTCCAGAAGCGCGAGTATATCAGATGGCCGGTGGCATGCTCCGTGCCGCCCACATAGAGATCCACGCTCTTCCANTAGTCGTCTGCCGCTTGGCTCACCAATGCCTCTTGGTTGTGNGGATCCATGTAGCGCAGATAGTAGGCGCTGGAGCCGGCAAAGCCCGGCATGGTGTTCAGATCGAGGGGGAACACGCGGCGGTTGTCGATGAGCGCCTTGTCCACCACGGCTTGCTTCTCTTCGTCCCAGGCCCACTTTGTGGCGTGCCCCAGGGGCGGCTCGCCGGTCTCGGTGGGCTTGTATTGGCTCACTTCGGGCAGCTCCAGCGGCAGACATTCCTCGGGTATCATGCGGGGCATGCCGTCTTTGTAGTACACGGGGAAGGGCTCTCCCCAATAGCGTTGCCGCGAGAAGATGGCGTCGCGCAGGCGATAGTTCACCTTCACGCGGCCCAGTCCCTTCTCGGTCACGTATTGCTTGGTCTTGGCAATGGCTTCCTTCACGGTGCAGCCGTTGAGCGANAATTCGCNGTTCGAGCTGTTCATCACTATTCCCTCTTTGGCGTCAAAGCTCTCTTGGCTCACNTCGGCGCCCTCGATGAGCGGGATGATGGGCAGTCCGAAATGCTTCGCAAAGGCGTAGTCGCGACTGTCGTGGGCGGGCACGGCCATGATGGCGCCCGTGCCGTAGCCGGCCAGCACATACTCGGAAACCCACACGGGGATGTCGTCGCCCGTGAGCGGATTCACGGCATACGAGCCCGTAAACACGCCCGTCACTCGGTGGTCGGCCATGCGCTCGCGCTCCGTGCGCTTCTTCACGTAGTCCAAATATTCGTCCACAGCGGCGCGCTGCTCCTTNGTGGTGAGTTGCTCCACCAGCTCNCTTTCGGGCGCTAGCACCATAAATGTCACGCCGAAAATGGTGTCGGCGCGCGTGGTGAATATCGTAAACGTCACGTCGGAATCCTTCACGCTGAACGCCATTTCGGTGCCCTCCGAGCGCCCTATCCAGTTGCGCTGAATCTCTTTCAGCGAGTCTGTCCAGTCGATGGTGTCGAGCCCGTCGAGCAAGCGCTGTGCATAAGCACTCACGCGCAGGCACCATTGCTTCATCTTCTTCTGCACCACGGGATAGCCGCCCCTCACACTCACGCCGTCCACCACCTCGTCGTTGGCCAGCACGGTGCCCAGTCCGGCACACCAGTTCACCATCGTCTCGCCCAGATACGCCAGCCGATAGTTCATCAACACCTCTTCGCGGCGCCGTTCGTCCCAGCTGTTCCATTCCTCGGCCGTGAACGACAGTTCCTCTGTGCACGCGGCGTCCACGCCCTCTGTGCCCGAGGCGGCAAAGTGCTCCACCAGCCGCTCTATCGGCTGCGCCCGCTGGCACGTGTTGCAATAGAAGGAACCAAACATCTTGCGAAAGGCCCATTGCGTCCATTTGTAGTAGCCAGGCTCGCACGTTCTCACCTCGCGGTCCCAGTCAAACGAGAATCCTATCTTGTCCAACTGCTCCCGGTAGCGCCGTATGTTGGTGTCTGTCGTAATCGCCGGATGCTGTCCCGTCTGGATAGCATACTGCTCGGCGGGCAGGCCGTAGGCGTCGTAGCCCATCGGGTTCAACACATTGAAACCCCTCAGTCGCTTGTATCGCGCAAAGATATCGCTGGCTATATACCCCAGCGGGTGGCCCACATGCAAGCCCGCGCCCGAAGGATAGGGAAACATGTTGAGCACATAAAACTTCTTCTTCTCTGGGTCTTCCGTCACGTGATACGTGCCCTCGGCCACCCATCGTGCCTGCCATTTCTGCTCAATGGCCCTGAAATCGTATTCCATTTCTTCGTTATGTAGTTTCGTTTTTGTCCTTTTGCCAATCCGTTTTCGCCGGCGCNCCATTCCATTTTCGCCGCCCGCGAAATCGTATCTGCCTGCAAAATTAGTGCAAAAAATCGAATAAACGAAAAGAATACCGCTTTTGTTGCGCTCNGCACCCCACATTCCGCACTTTTCCGTCCNCAACCGAAAAANAGAACAATCCGCAACCATTCCGCCGNTTTGCATTGTACAACTTTTTCCTCAAACTAGATGTTAAAATGGAAAAANNGNANACTTCTTCCGNCATTTTGGTGCCCCATTTTTNCAANAATCNCACCCNTCCATTTCTCATCCCGCAGTCTTCCACTCGCTATCCAATGGTTTNGNANGCGCTATCCCTTAGTTTTCGACGCGCTATCCAATGGTTTCGCACTCGCTATCCATTGACGGCGCGATGCAATTCCAATGGATAGCGCGAGCAAAACCAGTGGAATGGAAACGGACAGCTAACGCCCTGAAAATCAGCGTCCATTGAATTTCTTGTAAAAGGCTCTTGTTCAAGCATTTGCAGAAAGTGGCTCAAAACGGCCGTTTTTCGCACCGAAAGACAAGTTGGTGACCAGCGATGCCATTTTTGAGCCACTTCGGAAGGTTATAAAAAGAACAAAATGAGGGTGTGAGAGTGAGGAACGTAGTGTCTCTTTTTCACGACCTCTTCGAGGTCGATTGCCCCGCGCACCCACTATCCCACGGAGGCGCTCATCGCGCCACCGTGGGTTATTGCGTCCGCACTGCCGTGCGGACCTACGACCCCTTCAGGGTCTTGAGTATGCTCGGCGGCGGACAACATCGGCGGGAAACGGCAGACGTGAGAAAATAAGCAGCGGGAAACATCGGGCGAGGCGGTGGAAGTCGAAGAATCAATCACGGGACACAAGCATGGAGTGCAGTGCATGGGCGATGCCTCGCTCTCGGATAGCCATGCCGCATATCGGGCGCTATCGACCCTGAAGGGGTAGTAAGCCGAGCGCAGCGAGGCGCAATAACCCACGATGGCGACCAACGGGAGTCTCCGTGGGTAAAAGGTGGAGACGGAATCGACCTCGAAGAGGTCGTGAGAGCGTGACATCAACGATAGAAGAAGACATCGTGCGCAGAAGCCACGGCCGCGGGACACGTTGGGCGAAGGCCGTGGGCAAAAGGAGGTACGGCGGCGGGAAACGTTAGGCATGGAGCGCCAGATGTGGAGCATCGGGATGGTGGCGCTGCGGCGCACCGTCGCCAGATTTTCGGACGAAAAAGTTTGGCGGTGCGGGGGAATTGTGATACCTTTGCAGGGCAGACCTAACAAGAAACGATTAAACAGACTATTGTTATGAAAAAACTCATCACCGGTTTTGCAGCGCTGCTGATGGCGCTGACCTCGCTGACGCTGACCTCGTGCGACCCCGACAGCGACATCGCCTACACGCTTTGGGGCACGTGGCAAGGTGACATCTACGCCGTGCGCCAATGGAACGGCAGCTATTATTATGCCTCTTACTCGCAGATTGCGTTCGATCACGACCCGTCCACCCGCTCGTCGGGCACGGGCTATTGGGTGGACTACTTCAGCGGAGCGCCTTGGGACTACTTGGCCAGCCACATCCAATGGACCGTTGTGAATGGCGAAATCCATGTGTATTTCGTGGAGGACGACTATAGTGTGGTGATCTGCGACTACCGCCTGAGCGACTATCGCTTCGAGGGCTACATCTACGTGGAGGACGGCACGGAGCAGGCATTCTCGCTGCAGAAGACATCGTCGCCCGATTGGGATAGCTTCTATTACGGCTACGACTCGGGGTATTACGGCTACAGCAATAGGGCGCGCGGCATGAAGGCGGCCACCGCCGATGCCACCGCCGAGCGGCCCCTGCGCCTGTTTATGAAGCCGTAGGCAGCGCCTGCGCCATACGATTTTCGGGGAACACCGGTCGCGATGTGCGGCAGCGGTGTTCCCCGATGGCGTATAGGGCGAACGAGAAAGAGTGAAATTTTTGTGGCAAACTATTGCAAAAATGTAAGAAATTCCTTACTTTTGCACCGTGCAAGAAGCAATAAGAAAAGTGTTGTTCACTGAGGCCTTTGAGCAATTCTATGCTCAACAGCCCGCGAGAGTGCAGGAGAAGTTCCGGTACGCCATTCAAGTGATCAGTTCGCAATACGTGGTGAGCCGGAAGTTTGTCAAGCATCTCGAAGGCAGCGCACGATTANCTTTGCCATCGACGCGGCCAATTTCATGGAGAGCAAGACGGTGATTTTGCTAAATGCTTTCCTGAAGAAAGACAACAAGCAGTATAAGAGAGAGCTGCTGCGGGCGGCGACCATAATGAAAGATTTGGAGGAACAGAATGATGAGGAAACTGAGTAAGGAGAAGTTAGGGCAACTGAAAACGTTTGACAGTCTGCTGGAGAAAGAATACGGCGCCGCCGGTTCTCCGGAGCGCGAGGAGTTTGAAGCGCAGGCCAAATCGTGGTACTACGCCGAGTTGTTGCGCGACGAGCGCAAGCGCCAACGGATGACGCAGCAGCAATTGGCCGAGAAGATAGGCAAGCGCCGCGAGTATATCGCTTCGCTCGAAAAGGGGCAGACAGACATGCAACTGTCCACTTTTCTTATGATGTCGAAGGCTTTGGGATTGAANTTTTCGCTGGTTGTTGGTTGAACAACNGCGCTCGGCCCCTTGTTTTTCAGTATCGATAGAGCTTCACGTGGAGGATTTTGTATTCGCCCACGGCGATGCGGGCGTGGCGCCCCTGGTGGTCTTGGTCGCCATTTTCGCGGCGCAGATATTGCAGGGTGCCGTCGGGGGCGATGCTCACCTGGTCCACATAGGCGATGCCGGCGCGGCGGCCGCTGAATCGGCTTGGCGCGGCGGCGTTGCTGGTGGAGGTGCCGCCCTGCTCCAGGAAGCCGTCCTCGCCGAGCGTCTGCCGCTGTTCTTGCTGCTTTTCTGTGGAAGTTTTGAATTCCACGACAATGCCCGAGCCGGCGATGAGAAACTCGTCGGGGCCCATGCGATGGACGATGGCGCCGCCTTCGGCCCAGGTGTCGGCTTTTGCGCGCGGGTCCCAGGGCAGCGTGAAGTAGTGGCGGCACACGAGCGAGAGGTCGCCGTCGGTGATGACGGTCTCGCGGTCGTCGCGGTCGAACAGCAGTCCCCACTGCCCGTTGTCCTCGCTCCAGCGGCCGCTTTTCCATGCTGCTTGTCGGGCGCGCATGAGGTAGGGCTTCATTTGGGCAATGAGGTGGTAGGCGTCGGTCACGTGGCGCGTGTCGGCTGCGCCCGACTGGTCGATGGCGAAGGGAGAGAATCCGAGGGCGTCGAACGCTCCGAAGCAATAGAGCGCGCGCACGCCGCTGTTTTCGCAGCAGCGACTTTCGGGGATGAAGAGCGCGTTGTCGGGCATGGCATATTGTTGGGCCCAGCCCTTGAAACCGGTGTCGTAGATGTCGGGGGCCAGCAGGTCGAGGCTCGGCGCATGGCGTTTCCAGATGGGAGCCAGATGGGCGAGTGGCCCGGCCGACGGATATTCGCCGGGCTTGCGGCCGCGGCTGTTCATTGCGGCGTTCACGTAGAGGGGCACGTCGATCGCCCGCCGCGCCACCTGTGCCAGCCGCTCCACGTAGCGGGCGTAGTGCTCGGCCATAAACTGTTCGTCGCCTTCGGGCGTGGCGGGGTAGTGCCCTTTGCCGGCGCGGGCATATGCCTTTTGAGCCAGCGACGAGTGGTCGCGCGCGTCTTCGAGCATGCCTATCTCGTTCTCAATCTGTATCATGGCCACCGTTCCCACGCCACGGTCGCGCTGCGCGATGTGGTTCACAAATTGCGAGAAGGCGCGGCAGTCGGCCTCAAACACCGCCTCGGAGAAGCACGAGGCAATCTCGAGCGGTTTGCCGGCCCGCGTTTCGGCGCGCGGGAAGCGGCGTGTGTCGGTTTTAAACCACAGGGGCGTGTAGCACGACATGGAGTTTTTCCATGCGCCAAACCATAGGAACACCACTTGCAGACCGTTGTCGCGGGCGCGGTCGATCACGCGGTCCACGAGCGTCCAGTCGTAGCGACCCTCTTCGGGCTCAATGAATTCCCAGTAGGCGGGCACCAGCACGGTGTTGAGCCCCAGCGAGGCCATGCGCGGCATCACGGAGTCGATGTCGGCCACCGACGTGGCTGCCGAGTTAGANAGTTCGCCGCCGAGCACAAACAGTTGGCGGGCTTTGTTGGCGGCAGGCAGCTGGATGGCGGCCGCAAGCGCGAGGGCGAGGAGCAGTGTTCTCATGATGTGAAAAAGGTGGTATAGGTGTTAGTGGTTTTCTGGATAATGACTTTGNAGCGCAAAAGTAAGGACAAAATCGCAAAGCGCAAAATATTTCGCGTCATTTCTGCGNCGCATCGTTTGGCCGTAAGCCGCAAAAGTAGTAACTTTGACGCCGAAAACCATAACCTTTAACNNTCAACCAATCATGAATCAATCACTGAAAAACGCNGCGGTCGTGGTCGCCATGCTGTTGCCGATGCAATGGGTGAGCGCCGCCCGCTTGGTGGAACTGCGCGTGGTGGACAAAGACTATCTGATGGTGCATCTGCGCGATGGCGAGGTGCGCTATCGCGACAACGGCACCGGCCCCAGCGCCTATCTGGGCCACTCCTTCGCCGAGGGCGACGACACGCTCACGACGTTTGCCCCCCGCGTGGACGCCGCCCGCATCCAGAAGGCCGACACGTGGACCATCAGTTCGCCCGACGACAAGGCCTTTGGCCGCGCCTGCCCGCTCAATGTGTGGCGCAAAACGAAGCCCATGAACACCGACCATCGGCTGCAGAGCGAGCTCGACCACTGGCTGTTTCTCCGTATGCCGCGCTCCATGAAGCAGGGCTGCACCTACACCGTGGCCCTGCCCGAGGCCGCCGGATGCGGACAGAGCAGTGCGTCGGTGTGCTTCGACGTGTGGAACGCCCCGTCGGAGGCCATTCATGTCAACATCATAGGCTATCGCCCNTCGCAGCGCCTCAAGGCCGCCGACCTCTATCTGTGGATGGGCGACGGCGGGCCGCGCGACTATCATGCGTGGGAGGGCCGCACCGTTTANCTCTACAATCTCGACACGGGGCAGAAGATGCCCGCCGGACAGGTGGCCTTCTGGAAACCCGAGAGCGANGCCGAGCAAGAGGCCGGCGGGCGCCATCTGACGGGCTCCGACGTGTGGAACATCGACTTCAACACCACCGCCGCAGGCCGCTACCGCCTCGTGGTGGACGGCGTGGGCTGCAGCATGGATTTCGTCATCAGCAACGGCGCCTACCGCGAGCCCTATCGCTTCGCCGTGAGNGGCTACTATTATATGCGTCTGGGTGAGCCCAACGACCCCGCCCACGTGTGGCCCGTGCCGCGCCAACCGCGATTCATCGCCGGCGAAGACCCCAAGCAGCTCGTCATTTATAAGACAGATCTCACCCCGTGGAGCAAGGATTGGATAGACTTGCACACCGATGTGTGGGACGAGCCCCACTTCAAACAGGCCGACCAATCGGTGTTCTGGCGCCACCGCCTCGCCGGAAATCCCACCGTGGAAGGCGTGCGCGGCGGACATTCCGACGCCATGGACTGGGACCGCCACCTGGCCCACGTGAGCAACATCTACGACCAGCTGCTGCCCTATCTGCTGACGGGAGGCGCCCTCTCCGACGACGACCTGGGCATCCGAGAGAGCGGAAACGGCATCCCCGATGTGATCGACGAAGCGCGCAACGAGGTGGACTTCTTCCTCAGCATCAGAGACGGCGAGGCCTATTCCCAGGGCGTCACCAACCCCGACGCCTCGTGGAGCGTGATGTTTCAGGCGGGCTGCACCACCATGGCCGCGTGGGCCAATGCCGCCAACTGCGCCATGCTGGCCGACGCCTTCAGGCTCTCGGGCCACNCGGCCCTCATGGAGCACTATCGCGATGAGGCAGTGAAGGCCTTCCGCTTCGCAGAAAAGCAGCCCGATCTCCAGCTCGACGAGATGCAAGACGTGGGGAGCGTGAGCATGCGCGGACGCGACTTCCGCCAGATGGCCGCCGCTTTTCTATACAATCTCACGGGCCANCGCCAATGGGAAGACGTGATGGCCGAAGAGAGCGTCGTCAGAAACGACCACTCTCCGCTGTTCAACAAGGGGCGCCAAGGCTACTTCGAAGCGCAAGTAACCAATGTTTTCGGAGAGGGCGAGACGGGCTTTTGCCAGATCTATGCCGCAGCCGCCTATCTCACGTGCCCCCACAAGCGCCACCATGCCCAATTGTACAACCATCTGCTCGCCAGCATCGACCAGCAGGCCGACGACTACAATGTGAGCCACATGGCACTGCGCCCGTCGCGGCGCTCTGCCAACGACACCCGCTGGCAAACGTCGCAAAACATGGACTTGGTGTTGCTGGCCCACTATGCCGCCACCACCGATGAGCGTCGCGCCCAGCTGGAAGACGCGCTCTATGCGGAGGCCGGATGGGCGCTGGGCCGCAATCCGGGCAACATTGTGGAGATGACGGGCCTGGGCCAACGCCACATCACCGACGTGTATTCNAGTGGGCGCAACGACGGCGACCCCGGCACGCACCCCGGACAAACGCCATTCAACGGCACCGAAACGTGGTCGCCCGGCAACGGCGGCGACGCGCGCATACTGCTCGATCGCTGCTATCCCGAATGGAACGGCGGCGGATGGCCACGCCAAGAGTCTTATTTCAATCAGCGCTATATGTGGGTCAATTCAGAGTTCACCCCTCGCGAAACCATGCGCGGCAAGATGGCGCTCTATGGCTATCTCCATGGCTTGAGCCGCTGATGCACCGCCCCGCGGCTCCGCGCGCTCCATGCAAAAAGGCCCTCCCCCTGCTACTGGGGAGGGCCTTTCTTGTGATGTTTCACACAGTGGCGAAGGGCTTAGTGGTGTGAGGGCCTCACTTTTGCTCGGCAAATTGGCGGAAATAGCCCAGGCAGGCATCGCGCCATTCGCGGGCGTTGTCGGCCTGCAGGTCGAGCCGGTCGGCCACTTCCTGCCAGCGCCGCTGGTCCACTTGGGGCCGCATGTTGCGCCAGATGCGGCNCGTGCGCTCTGTCCAGCGCACTCCGCTCTCATACTTGTCTTGCATTTCTTCCCACAGCGTGAGACCACTGTGCATCACGCGGGTCCACGGCACGTGGTGGAACCACAGCAGCAGGGCCTCGGGGCACGTGTCCACACTGTCGAACCGGCGGGCCCACTCCTCGCGATATTGCAGCGTGGCGCCCGTGCCGCGCGACGAGCGGTCGAAGCCCACGCCCGCCGAGTCGGCCTTGTGATAATACACCGGGCACCACTCTATGGGATATTCGGCACGGAAACCGTCGGGCTCGGGCCCGTAGTGATGATCGAAGCGGAACAGATGGTGAAGGCCGAGGGGCATCATATAGTTGACGCAGGCCTCGCGGCTCTCGGTCATCACGCGCGACATGGTGGCCATGAAACCGCTATCGCCGTCAAACGTAAGGCGCAGCCATTGGCACGCCAACTCGCAGTCGTCGAGGTCGGGATTCCAGGCCATGCGCCCAAAGGCATACCAGTTGGCCTGCGAAAAGTGGTGGCCACACCAGTTGGCATCGTCGCCCACGTTGGCCACGCCTGCCACGCCGCGCAGCTTGCGATGGTCTATCTGGTGGAAAAATTCCTTCCACATGGGCGCCAGATACACCAGATGTTTCGACTGCCCCGTGTATTCTTGCGTGATTTGCAGCTCGGCCATGTTGGGCGTCTTCACTATCCGGTCGAATATCGGGCTGTAGGGCTCGCGCGGCTGGAAGTCGAGTGGCCCGTTCTTGGTTTGCAGAATCACGTTGTCGCGAAACTGCCCGTCGAGCGGTTCAAACTCCGATACGGCCTGCTTCACTCGGTCTTCGCCCTTGTGATTGGCCCCATACACGAAGCACCGCCACATGACGATGCCGCCGTGGGGCGCCAGCGCTTCGGCCAGCATGTTGGCCCCGTCGGCGTGAGAACGGCCGAAATCGCCCGGGCCGGGCTGTCCCTCGGAGTTGGCTTTCACGAGAAATCCGCCGAAGTCGGGAATCATCTTGTAGATCTCTTTCGCCTTTTTGGCCCACCATGCCCGCACGGCGGGGTCGAGCGGATCGGCGGTGGCGGTTTGGCCGAGCGCCATCGGTGTGGCGAAATTGATGCTCAGAAACACGCGGATGTGATAGGGCCGCAAGATGTCGGCGAACGTTTTCACATCGCTCAACACCTGCCGCGTGAGCATCTGCGGCGAGGCGTTCACATTGTTGAGCACGGCGCCGTTGATGCCTATCGACGCATTGGCGCGCGCATAGTCGCCGATGCGTTGCAGGTCGGNCCGCGATGTCTTGCCTCTTCCGTTGCGCCAGAAGATGCTTTGCCCCGCATATCCGCGCTCGATGCTCCCGTCGAGATTGTCCCAATGGTTGAGCAGTCGCAATCCGTAGGCCGGCACCTGCACAAGCTCGTTGTGCCGCAGATTCGCGGCTCCGGTGGCCGTTTGTCGCTGCCGTTCCAGCAGGGCATAGGCGCCATACAGCAGACCGGCCTCGGCGGNGGCCTCCACCGTGTCGCCCTTGAGCACAAATCCTTCGTCGCCCAGCTGCGGGTTGTCCACCAGCAGCAGCACGGCGCGGTCGGCGTCGTAGAAGGTGGNCAGTTCGCGCTGCGCGATGTTGGTGGTGGGCGTTTCCTTGCTCAGGCTCACCTTGGCGCGGTTCACGGCCTTGTAGCGCAGCCACAGTGCCGAGCCGTCCTCGGCGTGCAGCGNCNCGGCCATCGCCAGCGCTGCAATGATAAACACAGATTTCGGGGTGCTGATTTTCATGAGAGAAAAAGGTAAAGTGTGTAGATGGAGATTTTAAGAATATGGTTTGGCGGAGCGTTTAAAGGTGGGCGTGAGAAAGACCGGATTCATCCTTNGCGTTTTAATTCGGCGATGAAGTCGTCGGCCGACTGCAGTTCGAGCTTCCCTTCCTGGGCCAATTTCACTTCTTGGAGACTGCGATGGAGTTCGTTCAAGAACGCTTTTTTTGCAGCAGAGCCCTTCTTTTCGAACGAGGCTTCAATGAGTTTCTCACCCAACCAGCGCTGATTGCTGGGAGAGAGGGCAAGGCCTTGCAGATAGTTCCACAGGTTGTTGAGTGATGCAGATGTCATGTTTGAAATGTTTTGTGCAAAGATACGGGTTTTCGGCGACAAGGACGAACGTTGACGGGAATAATTGTGGCGGGGCGGCGGGGTGGTGCTCAGGCGTCGGGCGTTTCGCGGTGTTGCTCGGCATATTCGGTGGGCGTGAGGCCGTAGTGCTTTTTGAAGACGGTGGAAAAGTGGGTCTGATTGTTGAATCCCACGGCGTAGGCCACCTGCGTGATGTTCACTTTGCCCTCTTTCAGCAGGCGAGCGGCTTGTTCCAAACGAAGGTTGCGGATGAAGTCGCCCGCCGAAATGCCCGTGATTTCCTTCATCTTGCGGTGGAGCTGGGCGCGGCTGATGCCCACCTCGTCGGTGAGGCGTTCCACGTTGAAGTCGGGNTTGCTCAGGTTTTCGTTGATGCACTTCATGATGCGTTCCATCAGTGCGTCGTTGTTGCCCTTCACTTCTACCTTTTCCACGGCGGCCTCCTGCTGTTGGGCGCCCGAGAATTTGCCGCGCAGGCGCCGCACGTTGTCTATCAGATTGTCGATGAGGATGTGGAGCTCGTCCATGCTAAACGGTTTCGACANGTAGGCATCGGCGCCTCGCCGGAGGCCCTCCAGGCGGTCGCTCACTTCGGCTTTCGAGGTGAGCAATATCACGGGCACGTCGCTGATGTTGGCGTTGCCCTTGATGTTTTTCAGCAAGGTGATGCCGTCCATTTCGGGCATCATCACGTCTGAGATCACCAAATCGTATTTCCCTGTGAGCAGGGCTTTGAGCGCTTCTCTGCCGTTGGGCGCGGCGTCAAACCTGTACCAGTTGCCCAGTTCGTTGCGGATGTAGGCCGCTATTTCGGCATCGTCGTCGGCGATGAGTATNTGTACGTTTTTNGAAGCCTGCTTGCGGGCGGCCGTTGTTTTGGCGTTGCGGTCGTCGTCGGTCTCCAGTTCTTCGGGTTTCAGGTGGGCGTTGCCCTTGGGCAGGGTGACGGTGAGCACAGTGCCGCGCATGCCGTCTTCGCGGTTTTGTGCGGAGATGGTGCCGCCGTGCATATTGACGATGGCCTTGCTCAGATTGAGTCCGATGCCCGTTCCGTCGAGATGGAGGTCGCGACTGTTGCTGCCCTGATAGAAGCGGTCGAACAGCCGTTCGGGCTTATCCTCGTTGAGGCCGATGCCGTTGTCGCGCACCTTGATGACCACATCTGTTGGCGTGGCGCCCACTTCCACGTTGATTTCGCCGCCGTCGAACGTGTATTTGAAGGCGTTGGATAGCAGATTGGAAATCACTTTGTCGAAGTTCACGCGGTCTATCCAGNCCATGATGGAAGCAGTGCGCTGGGCATTGGGCGNGGAGGGCGACTGCGCGTTGCTGTCGGCGGCAGTGGCTGGCGTGGCGCTCTCTGCCAAACCGGCGGGCGCCGCCATGCCGTTTGCCGTTGCTTGTTCCCCGCCTTCCACCACGTCGAACGTGTATTTGATGTTGCGCTGGCGGGCGTTATACTCATATATCTTATAGATGGCGCGCACGAAGCCCACCATTTCTGTCTCTCTACAATGCAGGTGCATCTGATGCTTGTCAATCTTCCGCTCGTCGAGTATCTGGTTCACGAGCAGCATCAGGCGCTGGGCGTTGCGGTCGATGGTCTCGATGTCTTCGAGGCTTTCCACGTCGGCCACGCGCTGTTTGAGCTTCTTCAGCGGCCCCATAATCAGTGTCAGCGGCGAGCGTATGTCGTGGGTGGCGTTGATGAGAAAGCGCATCTTCTGTTCCTCCATCTCTGCCCGGCGACGGCGNTCCACCACGTAGAGGCCTGCGGCGATGAGGCCTGCGNCGAGCAAGGCGTAGAGCGCGTANGCCGGCCACGTGGCATACCACGGGTTGCGGATGGTGACGGTGATGGTTTTGGCCCGTGCCGAGGGCTGCCCGTTCTCCACGGCGCGCACATCAAAGACNTAGGTGCCGGGCTTCATGCGACTGAATGCCAGAGTGTTGAGGCCTTCGCCCACGGGGGTCCATTCGCTGCCGCCGTTGATGCGATATTCGAATGCCACGCTCTCTGTNTGGCGATAGTCGAGCAGCGAAAACTCCATGCTGAACGAGTTGTCCCCGTAGGGCAGCGTGAAGCGCTCTTGCCGGAAGTCCTCGGTGCGCCCGCCGGCGGTGAAGGCCGTCAGCATCACGTCGCCCGGCTCGCGCCTGCCGGCTTTCACCGTTTCGGGGCGGAAGGCCGTGATGCCGTCGGCCGTGCCAAAGGCTATCAGCCCGTCGGCCGTTTGCACGGCAGCATTTTGCACATATTCGCGCACGGCCAGCCCGTTGCCGTTGATGTAGGGAATGAATCGCCCTTGGGCGGTGGCATATTGCCAGATGCCCGCCGAAGTGCTCAGCCACAGGTCGCCTTCGCCATCGGCCACAATGGCGCTGATAAACTTGTTGCGCAGCGCGGCGGCCCCTGGGAACTCGCTGACGCTGTTTTTCACGCGGTCGTAGATAAACAAGCCGCTGGTGGTGCCCATCACCATGTGGCCCTGGCGCTGCTCGCAGATGGCGGTGCACTGGTAGCCCTTCAGCAGCACTTGAGGGCCAAACGACTTGAATGAGCGTGTGCGGGTGTCCATGCACGACACGCCGTTGGTGGTGCCAATCCAGAGCATGCCGTAGCGGTCCAGACAGAAACACTTGATCCAGTCGTTGCAGAGCGTGTTGCCCGTGCCGTCGGCGTGGGTCATGGCGATCTTTTCGGCCNTGCCCGTCGCCGTGTGATACACCATCATGCCCTTGCCAAAGTCGCCGGCATAGAGTGTGCCGTTGCCGTCGGAGGCCATGCACGTGATGCCCCAGCCGTCGGAGGCGGCGCAGCGGCGGGCTTCACCCGTGGCGGGTTGATAGGCATAGAGCGCCGCGGCCGTGGCCAGCCACCATTGTCCCGCGTTGTCGCGCAGCAGGGCGTTGGTGCCCTCGGGCGCCGCGGGATGGGCCGTGATGCGCCCTTCGCGGTTGAAGCGAAACACGCCGCTGTTTTGCACCGTGCACAGCAAATCGCCCGTTGCGGGGTCGGCGGCGATCGACGAAACGCNGCTCCCCACGGCGTAGTGCTGTTCGNAAAAGCTCCAACTGCTGAAGGCATCGTCGTCTTGATTGAGGCGGAAGAGACCCTTGTTGTAGCATCCCAGCCACGTGTTGTGGTCTTTGTCTTCCATCATGGTGGTGACGCTCGCCGATGCAAGGTCGAGCTGCGAAGTGCTCACCTGCAGGGGGCGCAGCGCCCGCTCACCCTTCCGGATGACCATCAGCCCGCGTCCCGAGGTGGCCACAATGATGTCGCCGCGACTGTTGCGCAGGCCGCACTTGAACGAGGGCGCCGCGCCGGCAGCCGACAGGTCGTAGTCGGCCGGTGCAAGGGTCTCGGTGGCATAGTCGTAGCGCAGTATGCCCGAGAGACACACCACGAGAAATCCGCCGTCGTCGGTCTTGAGATACGACATGGGCGACCCGCACGGCGACTCGTATTCGCGCAGCACGGCGTTGCGCCCGCCGGCAGTGATGCGGGTCAGGCGGTTGAGATGAGAGCTGCGCCACAAGTGGTGGCGGTCGTCTTCAAACAGCAGGCTGATGTAGTCATCGGCCGGCCGGCGCCGATAAGCGCCCTCTTGCTGCACCGCNTCGCTGCCGTGCGCTATGCGATAGAGCCCGTAGCCGGCCGTGCCAATCAGCAGGTCGCCGGCCGATGTCTCCTCCAAATCGTTCACGCGCGGCCTCACCCCGCCAGGGAAAGGATAGCGGCGAAACTTGTTGAGGGCATAGTCGAAGCGCGCCAAACCCTTGTTGGTGCCCACCCATAGGCGCCCCTTGCGGTCGCAATGCAGGCACACCACCTCGCTGTCGCCCAGCGTCAGCGTGTCGCCCGCCTCAGAGAAATAGGTGGCAAAACGGTAGCCGTCGAAACGGTTGAGCCCGTATTCGGTGCCTATCCAGAGGAANCCGTAGCTGTCTTGTGCCACGCATTCGATGAGCGAACTCGACATGCGGTCGCCCCGAAANAGGCGCCCCGTGTCGGCCCGCGCGCCGCCCCACCACCACGCGGCCACCACCGCCGGCAGCGCCACGCGGGCCACGGCCGTCAGCAGGGCAGTGAACATNTGAAAGAGGTGCGGTTTTTTCATTCTCTGAGTTCGATAGGCGTGCAAATGTACACATTTTTTCGCAAACGCGTAGCGCGCCGCTCCTTTTTTGTTGCATCGCCAACGGCGAATTTCACCGATGAAAACGGCGATTTTTGCATCCGGCAGACCAAAAGTGCACCATCAACGGCTATAAAATTGTGCCACATGAAACAAACAGAAACGACTGCGCTACAAATGAAACAACGAATGTGGANGAAACAAACTATCTTTGCAAACGAATCAATGAAAACTTGCCACCCGGCATCTGTCAAACCACACTTCACAACATGAAACTANACTCCCTTATCATGATGTCACTGCTGACCATGAGCACCGTTGCTAACGCCAAGACCGCCGAAACGTGGACCGGCACGTGGGCCACNGCCGTGGAATACACGGGCGAGGGCGATATGCCCGCTCGCTCGCTGTCGGGTCGCAGCGTGCGACAAGTGGTGCGCGTGTCGCTGGGCGGCACTAGGATGCGGTTGCAACTGTCCAACGTGTTTGGCAGCGGCGCCACAGAGATACGCTCGGTGTATGTGGCNGACGCGCTCGACTCGTGCGACATCAACGCCCGCACGGCACGTGTGCTCACCTTCAACGGCCGCCGCAGCATCACCCTGAAAGCGGGGGAGAGCNTGATGAGCGACGTGGTGAAATACAACCTGAAGCCGCTGCAAAGGCTGAGCATCACCGTGTGCTACGGCAACGAAACGCCCGANCACGCCACATCCCACCGCGGCTCGCGCACCACCTCATACATAGCCGACGGCGAAGTGAAANCCGGTCGGCCCTTCCAAGCCACCGAGCGCGTGGANCACTGGTACAACATTGCGGCCATCGACGTTGATAGCGACGCCGGCGCTGTGGCCTGCCTAGGCAATAGCATCACCGACGGGCGNGGCACCACCACCAATGCCCAAAATCGCTGGACCGACCAGTTGGCCACGGCATTGGGAGGACACACGGGGGTGCTCAACCTTGGAATAGGCGGCAACTGCGTGCTGCGAGGCGGTCTGAGTCAGCCGGCCCTCCNGCGCTTCGACCGCGACATTCTGGGCCAGCGCGGCGTGCGCACGCTCATCATCTTTGAGGGCGTGAACGACATCGGCGGCAGCAACGGCAACAGTGAGCAGGTGGCGGCCGACCTCATCAAGGCCTATCAAGACATGACCGACAAGGCCCACCAGGCCGGCATGCGCGTGCTGCTGGGCACAATAACGCCGTTTGGCGGTTTCACGTCCTACGACACCCCCTTCCACGAAGCCGCGCGGCAGGTGGTGAATCAGTGGATCAGAACACAGGAAATTGCCGATGGAATCGTGGATTTTGACGCCTTGGTGCGNCAGCCCGAGGCGCCCACGCGGCTCATCGACGCCTATAGCGACGACCGCCTCCACCTCACACCCGCCGGCTATGAGGCCATGGGGAAAGCGGCCGCCGAGGCCCTCGCCCGCTGACCCTGCCATCCCGAAAAGCAACCTTCAACAATCATCAATATGGAAACCCTCAACAATCTGCAAGAAGAAAAAGGCTTCTACAAACTGTCGTGGCTGCAACGCATCGGCTTCGGCAGCGGCGACCTGGCGCAAAACCTGATTTATCAAACCATCTGTATGTATCTTTTGTTCTTCTACACTGATATATACGGACTCAATCCCGGCGTGGCAGCCACCATGTTTCTGGTGGTTAGGCTGGTCGATGTCTTGTGGGATCCGCTCGTCGGAACATTCGTTGACAAGCACAATCCCCGCTGGGGAAAATACCGTTCCTACCTCGTGCTGGCCGGCATTCCGCTGACGGTGCTCGCCATACTCTGCTTCTGGAACGGCATGGAGGGCCACACCGAGACCGCCAAACTCATCTACGCCTATGTCACCTACGTGGGACTCTCGATGCTCTACACGCTGATCAATGTGCCCTATGGAGCGCTCAACTCGTCGCTCACCCGCGACACCGACGAGATCACCATCCTCACATCGGTGCGCATGTTCATGGCCAACGTGGGCGGCCTCTGCGTTTCGGCCGGCGTTCCCATCCTNGTGGCCATCCTAGCGGCGGCGAAAGACCTGCCCACCGAGATGGCCCTCTTCATGGGGCTGGGCTCGTTGCCGTCGTTCATATTCATGCCCCTCGTGCCCGCCATCAAGCGAAAAGTGGGCAAGAAAAACATGTTCTACATCTTCCTCTCCATTGCCATCGTGGGCATGATGATGCTCTATGTGATCAGCCGGATGGGGCCCATCAAAGACAACATCGTTCTCGTTTACATCGCGCAGTTCGTGAAATCCACCGGCGTGATAGTGGCCACGGGCTACATGTGGGCCCTCGTGCCCGAGGTGATCTCGTATGCCGAATACACCAGCGGCAAGCGCATCGCCGGCATCGTCAATGCCCTCACCGGCATATTCTACAAAGCCGGCATGGCCCTGGGCGGAGTGGTGCCCGGCGCCGTCCTGGCCTGGACAGGCTATCAGGCCATGGCCACCGAGGCCGGCACACTGCCCAAAGACAGCCACGCCTGGTTTCTCACGATGCTCATCTACGCATTGGTGGGACTNGCGCTGCTCATCTTCTGCTTCACACAGACCAAGGAGCGCGTGGTGATGGACGAGAAAGAAACCAAGAATGTGCGGGTGAGCGACCTCTGGCAGGAGTTTTTCCGCAACCGTCCCCTGCGCGTGGTGGCGCTCTTCTTCATCACGGCCTTCGCCATGATGTCGGTGGGCAACGCCGCCGGAGCCTACTTTATGAACAATCTGGAGGCGCAGACGCCGCTCGCCCAGGAGGGCATACGCTGGCTCGTGTGCGTGATACCGGCCCTCTTGCTGCTGCTCGCCATGTGGATCATCTCCAAATATGAACTCACCGACGACGTGATCGACAACATCAATCGCGAGATCGAAGCCCGCAACCAACAATAGTTCCAACCCTCATCATCAACACCCATCGCTATGAACATCCGCATCTGCAAAGCAGCCGCNGCGCTGCTGCTCACGNCCGCCGCGCCAACCGCGGCACAGTCGCAATCGCTCGCCGAAGCCTACAAAGACTACTGGTACACCGGCGTGAGCGTGAACCAGTGGGAGGTGGAGGCCGACCCTTCGGGCCGAAACGACCACCACGTGACCGGACAAGTGAGCAACGACCAAACCGCCAACTGGGATATCATCGTGAAAAACTTCAACTATGTGGTGGCCGAAAACTGCATGAAGTGCGAGGTGATCCATCCCCAAGAGGGCGTATATGACTTCACNCTCGCCGACAAATTCGTGGACAAGGCCAAGGCCGCCGGCATGAAAGTGCTCGGACACTGCCTGATATGGCACTCGCAATGCGCGCCCTGGTTTCACTACGACAAAGACGGCCAACTCGTGTCGCCCGAAGTGCTCAAAAAGCGCATGCGNGAACACATCTTCACCATCATGAGCCACTTCAAGGGCCGCGTGGACGCATGGGACGTGTGCAACGAGTGTTTCGAAGACGACGGCACGCCCCGCAAGAGTCTGTTCTATCAGATACTCGGCACCGACTACATACCCCTNGCCTTCCAATACGCCCACGAAGCAGACCCCGACGTGGAGCTCTACTACAACGACTTCTCGATGAACAAAGCCCAAAAGGTGGAAGGCGTGGCCAACTTCTTCCGCCCGCTCATCAAAGCAGGGCTGCCCATCACCGCCATCGGCATGCAGGGGCACCTCATCCTTGAGGGAAACAACTATGTGAAAGAATACGATCACGCCATCCGCGTCATCACCGAGCTGGGCGTTCCCACGTTCTTTTCAGAGCTCGACATCTCAGTNTTGCCCAACCCCTACGGCTTCTCGGGAGCCAACGTGAGCGACCGCTTCGCCTATCGCCCCGAGATGGACCCCTATAAAAACGGCCTCACCAAAGAGAAAGAGCGCGAGATCAACGACTTCTGGACCTCGTTCTACAAAATGCTCATCACCCACCGCGACAGCATCCTCCGCGTGAGCTTCTGGTGCCTCAACGACGCCAATTCGTGGAAAAACGACCACCCCATAAAGGGCCGCACCGACTACGCCACACTCTTCGACCGCAAAAACCAACCCAAATCCGTGGTCAAAGAGCTCATCAATCTGGTGAAACACTAACGCCCCAACGGCGCACCACAACACCCTATCACCCACCCACAACAACCCAAAATCACAACATCATGAGCAAAGCACACTATCTGTTCCCCGAAGACTACATGGCCGACCCCTCGGGAAACGTGTTCAACGGCAAGTTTTACATCTACCCGTCGCACGACTGGGAAAGCGGCATCCCCGAAAACGACAACGGCGACCACTTCAACATGCGCGACTATCACGTGTTCAGACTCGACAACCCCGACACCGGCGAAGCCACCGACCTGGGACTCCTCTTCTCCACCGACGACATCCCGTGGGCAGGACGGCAACTGTGGGACAACGACGTGGTGGAAAAAGACGGCCGCTACTACCTCATCTTCTGCATGAAAGACAAAACCGACGTCTTCCATCTCGGCGTCGCCGTGGCCCAAAGTCCCGAAGGCCCCTTCACACCNCAGCCCGACCCCATCCGCGGATCATACAGCATAGACCCCTGCGCCTTCAAAGACGACGACGGAGAAATCTACATCTATTTCGGCGGAATATGGGGCGGACAACTGCAGCGCTACTCCCGCAACGGCAAGCACCTCGAAAACGCACACCTCCCCGAAGGCAGCGAAAAAGCACTGCCCCCCAGAGTGGCCCGCATGACCCCCGACGTGCTCCAGTTTGCCGAAGAAGCACGCCCCATCATGATCGTGGACGACAAAGGCGAAGANCTCGCCGCCGACAACCCCTACCGATTCTTCGAAGCATCATGGATGCACAAATACNAAGGCAAATACTATTTCTCCTACTCCACGGGAGACACCCACTACCTGTGCTACGCCGTGGGCGACAACCCCTACGGCCCCTTCACCTTCCGAGGCGTGATACTCGACCCCGTGGTGGGCTGGACCACNCACCACAGCATCGTGGAATACCAAGGCCGATGGTATCTCTTGCACCACGACAGCGGCCCCAGTGGAGGCCGCACCTGGCTGCGCTCCATGAAAATAATGCCGCTCGAATACGACGCCGACGGCAACATCATTCGCATGAAAAGCGAATAATCTTAACACCCAACAACACCAAAGGCAACGGCCGACAGTGTCTCCACAGACACAGCCGGCCGTTGTCGCATCCATGCGGCGCCATCTTTTCCTCCGTTCCACGCCGCATTTCCCTCCGTCCTCCGACGCCCCTCGCGTCCGCCCGCCAATGGTTTCGCGTTCCCCCGCTGCCGTTTTTCCTGTCATAGGTCACCGTTTTTTCCCTCCGCAGGCCGCCATTTTTTATTTCCCCCTCCGCCGTCCTTCGAAATGCCCTCCGCCACCCTTGCATTCGCCCGCTGCCATTTTTCCAGCCGCAGGTCGCCATTTTCCCCTCCACTGGTCACCGCTTTTCTATTTCCCCTCTGCCACCCCTCGACCCCTCCTCCGTTGCCCTTGCGTTCGCCCGCCAATGGTTTCGCGTTGGCCCGCCAATGGTCTTGCGTTCGCTATCCATTGGTTTACGATAATTAAGTTATTAACTTAATTATATTACCTTAATAACTTAATTCAATTACTTTATTAACTTAATTCTCCAAGGACGGTGGTTTGTGTATCGAAAACCATTGACGGGCGAATGTGAAACCATTGACGGAGAAACGCAAGACCAATGGCGGGCGAACGCGAAACCACCATTGGGTGGATGTGAAGGCAGCAACGGGAGGGCCGGAAACTGCCGGTGTGTGGGGTGCAGGGCGCGGGGATGATGGAGAAAGCGCGGGGAGATGCGGGGCGGGTGGCGCGAGACGGTCAATGGGGCTGCGGGGGAAGAAACGAGAAAGGGGCACGTCGCGCGTTGGCGATGTGCCCCTTTGGGGTTGTGATGTCCGGCCCACGGGGAGGGTCGCGGTGGCGGCCGTCGTGGGGAGGAGTGGCGGTTTAGTCTTCGTTTTGCTTGAATCCGTAGCCGTTGGTGAAGCCACCGGTGGACATGGCGTTGGGGGAGAAGGGGAAGAGATAGATGGGTGCCTTCTCGTAATCGTATTGATAGAAGAGGTATTTGTAGTACTCGTCGTCGTTGTCAACCAGCGTTTTGCCCCAGTTGGTTTGCTTGTATCCGTCGGCCTCGAGCGCTGCAATTTCGCTGTCGGAGAGCTTATTGAAGAGTCCTTGGATGGCGATGTTGGTGGCGGGGGTTTCGGAGCTGTAGCTCAGTCCGTAGGAGCCCCAGTCGTCGTTGACGCCGCGCCACGAGGGGTAGAGCACGGGGTCGCTCTCGGAGCCTTGGGGGCATTGTGCGGTGAGACGGTGCTTGTAGGCGGTCTTGGCGTCCACGCTCTTGATCCACACGTAGGAGGAGATGGTGTTGCCGTTGTCGAAGGTGTAGTAGCCGTTGGCTGCCAGTCCGTCGAGCATCTTGCGGGTGAGGTCTTTCACGGCCTTGATTTTTTCGGCGATGAGTCCGGTGCGGATGAGTGTCCAGCGGCGGTCGCCTTCGCCGGCGAATTCGAATCCGCGCTCGTCGATGACGGCGGTGAGGAGTGAGCCTTCCTTGGAGATGAATTCGTCCACGTTGCCGTTGCCTCCGAAGGCGCGGTTGCGGATGATGGTGAGGTATTGCTTGGCGGTGGCGTCGTCGCCGAGTGCGGCTGCGGCCTCTGCCAGTCCGAGGTAGATTTCAGACATGCGCATGTAGGGGGCGTTGATGCCCGAGCGGCGCTGATTCTTCACCCACACGGTGGATTGGCGGTTTTCGTCGAATTTGTTGCAGGCGATGCCGCCGCCTTTGGCTTGTGAGCCGGGGCTGAGGGGTAGCAGGGTTTCGAAGCCTTGGTTGCTGCCGGTGACGGTGCAGGCCACGTCGCGGCGCATGTCGTCGGGGTCGAACATGCCGTAGTAGAATGCGGGATTGATGCGGCCTTGTCCGTAGTTTTTGCAGGGGTAGCTGTTAGAGCTCTTGCCTGTGGCCGGTCGTCCGAGGGAGTAGGGGCGTGGGTCGTTGCCCGAAGCGCCCTGCTGGAAGGGTTCCTCGTAGATGGACTCGGTGGCATAGCCGGCGTCGTCGCCGTGGAGCTCCTGGAAGAAGTATTGATAGGGATTGCCGTAGGTGCGGCCGCTCTCGGCGCTACGCGGGTCTTCGGTGATGAGCTTAGCTGTGCCTGCATGGCTGATGGCCTTTTGGAAGTATTCCTTTGCTGTGGCATAGAGATTCTTCCAGTCGGAGCGTCGCCCGTAGGTGGCGTCGTTGTTCTTGGTGCCCTTGGTTTCGAAGGTCAGGGCGTTGCCTTGGCCGTCCACATAGGCGATGTCGCCGCGGCGGGTTTGGTAGCCTCCGGCTTCGAGGGCCATGCGGCCGATGAGTCCGTCCACGTAGGTTTGCGAGAAGTAGCGCTTGTCGGCGCCCACGGGATTCATGAGGGGCTCCACNTTTTTCAGGTCGGCGATGACCACGTCGTAGATGGAGTCGCGCGGTGCGAGGCCGTTGGCGGCCACGCCCATCACGCTCTGATAGGGCACGTCGCCGTAGTATTTGATGAGCTCGCGATAGCATGTGGCTCTCAGGGCCACGGCTTCGCCGTAGAGCTGGCTGAGGTCGGTCGCTTCGCCGGCTGCCATCATTTCGGCGTATCCGTCCATGGCTTCGATGGCGGAGGCCACGGCGTTGGCTTTGCCGATCACGGAGAAGAGCACGCTATAGGCGCTATTGGGGGCTTCTTTGCCGTAGCCCACGGGGTCGTAGTCTGCGCATGCTGTGCCGTTGGTGTAGAAGCTTTCGGGCACGTGGCGCAGTGGCTGTGCGGTGTATTTCTCGGGGTGGCGCATGATGTCGGAGCCGGCGATGTCGAGGGCGTAGTAGAGTCCGTCGCCGAAGATTTGCGACGAGATGGCGCCGTGCCACTCGCTGTAGGCGCCGTCCATGGCTGCGCGTGCGGTGGTCATGTTGGAGAACACGAATTCGCCGTTGGCGTTCGACTTAGAGCTCGTTTCCAGATAGTCGCTGCACGACGAGGCTGCGATCAGTCCCAGAGAGCAGAGCGCTAATGATAATATCTTGGTTTTCATGTCTTTTGCTTTTGAGTGTTGTGGNTGATAATCGTTAGAAGGTTACGTTGACACCAAAGGTGAAGGTGCGCGACTTCGGGTAGGAACGGAAGTCATAGTTGGGGGTGGGGAAGCCGCTATACGAGCTGTCGGCCGAGGGGCTCACGTTGACGTCGGGGTCTTGTCCGCTATACTTCTTCAGGCAGAACAGGTTGCCGGCGGTGAAATAGATGCGTGCGCGGCTGATGCCGATGGTCTTGGTGTAGGTGCGCGGTATGGTGTAGCCCAGCGTCAGCGTTTGCAGACGGAGATAGGATGCACTCTCGATGAATTCCGACGATGCGATGCCGTATTCCGAATAGGGCAGGGCATGCTTGGCGCCGGCATTGAGGGCGGCGAGCTCGGTGGGGTCGGTCACGGCGTAAAGGTCGCCGTTGGCGTCCACGTCGAACATGCGCCAGCAGTCGGCAGCCACGCTCAGACGGCCTTGTCCGAGGCCGGTGTCCTTGTTGCCCATCATGGCATGCATGGCGTTGGCGTTGTAAACTTGGCCGCCCAATTGGTAGGCGAAGTTCACGGCGAAGTCGAATCCTTTGTAGGCTCCGTTGAAGAAGAAGCCGCCCGTTACGTCGGGCTGNGTGCGGCCGATGATGGTGACGTCGCTCGTGGTTACCTTGCCGTCGCCGTCTTGGTCAACAAACTTGGCCATGCCGGGGAAGGCATTCTGGCCCTCGGGCAGGTTGTAGTAGCTGCCGCCGGCATAGCTGGTGGCGGTGTAGTCGGGCACGCCCTCTTTGAGTGTCCACACGCCGTCCACCACGTTGAAGTCGTCCACGGTGTAGATGCCTGCGCTTTCGAGACCCTGAATCAGGCCCACGGGCTCGCCTTCTTTCACGATGTAGTCGTAGTAGGGCACGCGCATGGTGGAGCCCCATCCGGTGTGTGCGCTGGCCGTAACTCCTTCCATGAGCTCTTCCACCTTGTTGACGTTGTGGTTGATGGTGCCGCCGAAGTTGAGGTTAAAGTCTTGCTTGTCGATGATGCGGTAGTTGAAACTCAACTCCACGCCCTTGTTGGAAGTTTTGCCCACGTTCTGATATTGGTAGCTGAAACCGGTGGATGCGTCGCACGGCACCCGCATCAGAATGTCCTTAGTGGTGTTCCAATAGGCTTCGAGAGAGCCGTGCAGGCGACCGTTCCACATGCTGAAGTCGAGACCGATGTTGCGGGAAATGGTGGTCTCCCACTTCAGGTCGGGATTGCCCAGGCAGTCGGCGGGCTTATAGGTGGTGACGGTTTCGCCGTTGATGGTGGCTGTTCCGGTGGTCCAAAGTGTCTGGAACAGGCCGGCGTCGATGTTGTCGTTGCCCGACGTACCGATGGAGAGACGCAGTTTCAAATTGTCGAGCCAGCTCTTCGAGGAGGCCATAAACGGCTCGTCGCTGATGCGCCAAGCGGCGGCCACGGCGGGGAAGTAGCCCCACTTGTTGCCTTCGCTAAACTTGGAAGAGCCGTCGGCGCGCATGGTGGCGGTGAAGAGATAGCGGTCGAGCAGCGAGTAGTTCACGCGGCCAAACCACGAGATGGTGTGGTCGGGGGTGCCAACGGTGCTGCTCACTTCGTCGCCTGCCACCGACTTATCCGACATGGCGATGTTGGCAAACACGTAGCCCATGTCCCACTCGTCTGGGTATCCGGTGCCGGTGATGTAGCTGGAATTGGATTTCGAACCAAGGACCTCGTTACCCACCATGATGTTGAGCTTGTGGTCGTCGCTGAGGCCCTGCACATCGTAGCTTGCCGTGGTGTCCCAGCGTGTGCGGTAGCCGTCGCCCTTGGTGAGCTTGGCCAGGTTGTAGCTCTGCCCGTTGGTTTTGCCGCCATCCCAGCGCTGTGTTTCGCTCCAGTTGCGGCTCAGGAAGAGCTCGGTGCGCAGCGTGAGACCCTTTATCACGTTCCATGTGAGGGCATTGTTCACGCCCACGCGATAGCGGTTCACCGTGTTTTGATAGTCGTTCAGGATGTTCACGGGGTTGTAGTCGTCCTCGGCGTTGGCGCTACCCATGCCCAAATCCGACGGATCGCCCGAGCCGAGCGGGTTGTCGATGGGGTTGAAGGTGTAGGCCTGTGTGGCATAGCCAAACTGTGCGCCTTGGAATCGCATCTCGCTGTAGCGGGCATCGAGATCCCATTTCAGGTTTTTGGTGATGTCTTGCGAGAGCTTGAAGTTGCCGCTCCAACGGCGGAAGCCCGAGTTGATCAGTATGCCGTCGTCGTGCAGATAGCTCAGCGAGGCATAATATTTGGTGTGGGCCGAACCGCCGCTCACCGAGATGTCGTAGTTTTGTGCCAGGCTGGTGTCCATCACGTCGTCCATCCAGTTGTGCGACGACACGTTTTTGTATTCGCTCAGGTGGTTGCCATAGCCGCTGCCCAGGCCGTAGAACTTGGCCACGTTGTCGGCATAGCTGCTGCCCAGTGCCGTGGCGTAGCTCCACTGATGAAGCACGTGGTCGTAGGCATCCATGATTTCAAGGTTCTTCGGCTTGGTCTTCACTTGCAGATAGGCGTTAAACTTCACCGTGGCGCGCCCCTCTTTGGCACCCTTGGTGGTGATGAGAATCACACCGTTGGCGCCGCGTGCACCATAGATGGCTGTTGAGGCTGCATCCTTCAGCACGTCGATCGACTCGATGTTGTCGGCGGCGATGTCGTCGATGCTCGTCACCTGCACACCGTCCACCACGTAGAGCGGGTCGTTGCTCTGGGTGATGGAGCCGCCGCCGCGCACGCGAATCGACATGGTGGCGCCGGGGCGTCCGTCTTGCGAAATCACGTTCACGCCGGGCAATTGTCCTTGCAATGCTTCGGCCACGGTGGAGACGGGGTTCGACGCGAGCTTGTCTCCCGACACCGAAGCCACGGCGCCGGTGAGGTCTTTGCGCTTCATCGTGCCATAGCCAATCACCACCACTTCTTCGAGGCTGGCGTTGTCTTCGTCGAGCACAACGTTGAGCGTGCTTTGGTTNCCCACGGAAACTTTCTTCGTTTTGTAGCCCACATAGGAGAACTGCAGCGACTGTCCGGGGCTCACGTTCTGCAGGGTGAAGTTGCCGTCGATGTCGGTCACGGCGCCCACGCCTGCTGCCGTTTGAACGCTCACGCCAATCAGCGGCTCGCCGTTGGCATCCTTCACGGTTCCCGTCAATGCGTGTTGCGCATAGGCTGCACAGCACAGCAACGACAGAAGCATAGTCGTTAAGACTTTACTTAATCTTAGATTCATAGTTTTTAAGCTTTAGTTATTAAATGAATGGTTATAGTTTTCGAAGTATCATGCGCCCGTTCAGGCGGTCCTGATTTGCTTTGGATGGTGCAAATATAATAATTATTATCGAAACGGCGTGCGCCGCGGGGCAACTTTTTTTCTCGTGGCGCCACATTTCTGTTTCAACAAAAATCCCCGACGCCATTGGGCATGGTGTCGGGGATGGATGATGTTGAGCGCTGCGATGCTGCGCTTATTGGGCGAGAATCACCAGGAACACGCTGGTCTCCGAGCCGCCGTTTTTCACCGTGTAGGTGCCGGCCGGCAGGGTGCAGGTCACCACGTTGTCGCTCTGCGATGTGGTGACNGCGGTGCCGTCGCTCGATGTGATGGTGAGGCCTTTCGAGTAGCCTGACTTGTCGGTGCCCAGCACGAAGGACACGTTGTATTGTGCTTCGAGCGTCACCGTGAGCGAGCCGTTGCTGTTCAGTTTNGCGCCATACGAATACGAANTGCCGTTGTAGGTCTGGGCCGTGCTGTATTGCTTTGCCACGGTGGCCGTGACGCGTGAGTCGCTCGATGTGGTGCTGCTCTTCGTGGGCCACGAGATGGTGGCTGCTCCGGTGGAGGAGCCGGTGTCGGTGGAGCCGGTGTCTGTGCTGCCGGTATCGGTGGAACCGGTGTCGGTGCTGCCCTTTTCGGTGCTCGAAGAGCTGCCGCCGGCGATGCCATACACCTTGACGAGCGAGGTGTTGGAGTAGGCCTGCAGNGCCGACTTCAGCGCGCTAATCACGGCGTAGTTGCTGTCCTCGGTGCTGTTGTCAAACGTCCATTGGAAGTCGCCGTGGTTCATGCGGCCTGCTCCGAGCCAGCCCGTCACCTTCGAGGGCACGTCTTCGGGAGCGTCGGGCGTGTAGCTATACATCTGCGAGGCGTTGGTGTCGAAGTTGTTATACGTGTTGCCGCTGGCCGTCACTGTGGAGGGCACTTGCTCGTCGCGCGTGGTGGCCACGTATGCATCCCAGTCTGTTCCGGCGCTTTCGCTCCAGGGCACGAATCGCTTCTGNCCAGTCATATAATTATTGTATGCCTTTATCACGCCGCCCGTCTCGCCGGAGAACGTTCCTTTGCTGTCGTAATACACATCCGTGCCTTGTTTGGAAATAAGCATCGGGTACTTGCAATTGCGGAAATAGTTGGCCTCCACGAAGGCGCCGCGGCAGTCTTTGGCTGCGCCTACGCCGTATTTTGAAACGCCGTCGAAGTAGTTATTATAAACGTGAACGCTCATCGTGCGAATGCGCGGGTGGCGCGANTCGGAGTGGTCAAACCAGTTGTGATGATACGTNATCCAGTTCTCTCCGGTTTCGCTGGTCATGCCGCAGAGCGACGATTTCCCCGTATCCCAGAAGTGATTGCCATAGACGGTGATGTTGCGGGAGTTGCCCTTGATGTCGATGGTGCCGTCGCCCTTGGCCTGATCGCTGTCGCCGCCGGTGTTGCCGTAGAAGAGATCGAGGTTATGAATCCACAGGTTAGAGTTCTTGGTGTCGATAGACACGGCGTCGTCCATGCAGAGCATGTTGGCGAAGTTGCGCAGTTCCACGCTCGAAGCGTTGCGGATGAGGAATCCGTAGCCGCTGGTCACGGCGTCCTCGCCTATGCCCTCGATGGTGATGTTGAGCTCGTTATACTCGCCTTTTCCCTTGATNTGGATACCCTCGGCGCTGCTGCCAAACTCGTCCACATCGTCGGCTTCCACAGTCCCGATAATGCGGAACGTGATGGGCGTGTTGTCTGTGCCCTTCTGATAGCCGTAGATGATGTTTTGCCAACCGGTGTAGGTGGTGGTGGTGCCCTTGCTCGTGTTGGTCACAATGTCGCAGCTGATGGTTTTGGCGTTGTCCTTCGTCACATAGTAAACGCGTGCACCGCTCTTCAGTGTGCCGTCGTTGTTGTAGGCGCCGATGCCCTCCGAGCGATTGAAGTGTGCGAATCCGCTGCGGTCGTAGGCCGAAACTTCGATGTTGGTGGCCTCATTGGCGTTGTCTTCGCTCTGGGCTCCGCTAATCACAGGCACCACTTTGAAGGCATAATCGCTGGCGGCCTTCAAGCCCACGGCGTCGGCGCGATAATAGTTGGTGTACTTGCGCACGAGCGGCGCGTCAAGCTGCGTGTAGTCGCTATATTGGCCTCCTTTNACGTAAACCACGAAGCTGTCGGCCTCTTCAAACGTGAACTTCACGTAGGCGCTCTCCAGCCAGCCTTTCGATTCTGTGATGTTCACCTTGCCGTCCACATTGGTTACGGTGCCCGAGGAGCCCTCCGATGCTTTGTTAAACGTGATCTTTTGCACGGTGCCGGCATAGGTGTCGCTGCCGATGTTCACCGTATNGCCATCGATGGTGAAGCCGTTGGTCAGGTCGGCGGTGTTGTAATACTTNGTGCCNCCTGCCTTCAGCGTGAGCTCCACCTGGTTTTTGGCGGCGTTGGCCGACGTGGAATTGTCGGTGCCCGTTGTGGTGCCGCNGGTGCCGGTCGAAGAGCCGCCGGTGTCGTCGCCGCCGACTTCCTCGTCGCTGCCCACCGTGATGCTATACACATACATGCCGCCGGTGGCTTGAATGGTAACGTCGCCGTCGGCCGTCACTGTTCCCGTGTTGGTCTGAGTGGTCAAGGATGTGGCGGCGTCGCTCCAGGATGTGGTGGTCACGTTGGTGGCNGAGATGGAGCGTGCTGTGGAGCTGCTCGACGATTTGCACACAATCTTGATCACGTCGCCCGCCGTGCAATCTTTCACAGTCAATGTGGGCGTCGAGCCGTTGAGTGTCACACAGCCCTTCTTGTTGTCCACGCGAATCTGGTCGGCCTTGGCGGCGGTGAAATAGAGGCCTGCCGTGAGGCTCAGCTCCGAGCCGTTGGCGGTCAGTGTGGCGGCCGTGGTCATGGCGTTGACATTGCCCCAGCGGTCGTTCGTCGAGTCGTAGGTCCAGTTGGCGGCGTCGGCGTTCAGGTTGTTCACGTCGGTGTCGCTCAGGTTCGAGAAGTCCCATTCGCGTTGTGCGCCGGCGGTCATCATGGTGCAGAGCGCCAGCAGTGTGAATATCATTTTCTTCATGTCTTGGGTCTCCTCTTGATTAGTTTTGTTGTGCCACTTTCACCACNTTCTGCCCGCGTTTCATCAGATAAACGCCCTGTGCGGGGGCTTGGGGCAGCTGGCGGCCNTTGAGATCAAAATAATACACCGGCCCCTCTTCGGTGCTGAGGGCCTGTATGCCGGTGCTCTCGTTGAAGACAATCACCACCGTGCTCATGTCCACGGCGCCCGATGTGGAGCCGTCGGTGTAGCTCAGGGTGAGGTTGTCGCCATCGAAGGCCACGGCCTGCACTTGTTTCCCCACCTCGTTGCCGTCTATGGTTACGGTCTGCGTGGTGGTGTCGTCGGCGTGAATGGCAACGGTTGCTGCGAGGGCCGACAAGCCTAGAATAAGTTTCTTCATGTTATTAAGCAGTTTGGTTCTTTGTTATATCTACTGTTTTCCGAGTCGAAGTGTCTTCGTCTTCGGCATGCAAAGGTAGGCATTATGTTTCAAATGCCCACACTTTGACATGCTAAAAATGAAGAAATCAAGTCATTTCGACCTCACGGCCGTCTTCAGGGGTTACAGTTTGTNGTTGGATGCGAAGCCGGGATTGCTGATCACATCGCCGTCTTCGCCATCCCAGGCGTCGTAGTCGCCAAAGTTGACGCCCACGTTCGAGTTGTCGCTGTCGTCGNCGCTTCCTGTGGACGTTCCCGACTGGTCGCCTGTCGTGTTGTCGCCGCTCAGTTCCATCAGTGTCACCGGAGCCACGCCCGTGCACTGCATTTCGGGCGCCATATATGTCTTTTTCATCTTGTTGTCTGTTGTTTTTGGATGATTATTCCACGATAAATTTCTTGCCGTTTTTCACATACACGCCGGCCGGCAGGCCCGTTGTCGAGGTGCCCATGCACTGCCCGTTCAGGTTGTACACACNGCCTGTGCCCCGCTCGGTCAGCACGGTGGTGCCGTTGATGCCCGTGGCTTCCATTTCCTCTTCGTCAACGGTGATCATCACGTTCGAGCTCGACGAGCTGCCGCTCTTGCGCTCCACGGCTTCGTTGTTGGCCTTGCTGTCCCAGTTGGGGAAGTAGAAATAGATGCGCAGGCCCTTCAGGCCGAGTCCCGTTCCTGCGTTGTAGTAGTGCAACTTGTTGTCTTTCACGCTCGCATATTGGTATTTCTGCGTTGTTGCGTCGTCAGCGGTGAGCTTCGTGGAGTCGCCGTTCATCGGGTCGGTGTAGAGCTTTTTGCCATAAAGGCCCTTCACGTAGTATTGGCCGTTCACCACCTTGTTGCTGTGTGTGCCCTCATATTCCTTGGGCTTAATCTCGTCGATGGTCTTGTTGACGAAGGCCCGCCAGTAGCCCGTCTGCGTTTCGTCGTTCACGTCGGCCACGCTTTTGCTCACTTTTATCAGCATCGGCTCGCCGGCTTTGATGCAGGGCTCGCTCAGCGTTTCATAGTTCACCTTGCCGCCNCTTATTGATCCCACGGTGGCTGCCTCCTTGAGCTCCGTGCCAAAGGCTGCTGCAAATTCGTCGGCTGTGCAGTCGAACGGCAAGCAAATGTTGTTCCAATAGCCTTCGTAGAGCACCACATTGTTGCGATGCACATACACGGTGTCGAGCGCCTCGCTGAGGTTGCCCGAGAGGCCCATCATGTAGATGCGGTTTTCGTCGTCGAGCTCGCTGATGTAGAGTTTCTTCACCGAGAGGAAGTCGGCCTGCGTCACGGTGAGCNTCAGTTCGGTGTNGTTGCGCTTGATCAGCAGTCCTTTGAACACGCCGCTGCTGCCCACATAGTCGGCCAGATCAATGTCGTCGCCCATCTGATTCATGCTGATATAGATGCGATTTTTGCTGTTGNCGCTGTCGTAGGCTGCGCTTTCGTTCTCCACCAGGTAGTATTCGTNGCCATGCTGGCGAATGACGCCCGGTATCTCGCANAGCGTATTCAGATAGGCATCATACGAGTTGCCNTCTGCTGTGGCCGTGCCGTCGGTGGTGTTGCCAGTGACGGTGTTCAAGAAGTTCACGTCCGAAATCTCGTTCAGCGGCAGGTCTTCTTCACTCACGGCGCCGGCGGTGATGGTGAGCGCGAAGTTTTTATACTCCGTTCCGTCGATGGTTTTCTTAGCGTTTTCCTTGGCCTTCGTGATCTCGGCCATTCGGCTGGTGCGGTNATTGTAGTATTGGCACACCAGCGAACCCGTGATCTGCGAACCCACGGATGCCAGTCCGTCAAGCTNGAGCAGGTCTTCTACGTCGCTTCTGCCCGAAGGAATCCAGAGGCCATAGCCGCTGTTGTCCACNATAAACGCGCTGCCAGCGCCNTCATTGCCCCACTCGTTGGCCGTNAGCACGGCCACCACCGTGGCGGGATTCTGCTCGCTAAACTGCAGCACCATGTCGNCGGTCTTCGGGTTGCGCGAGCCCGCATGGCGAAACGCTGCTATCGAGGTGTAAACCACGTCGGCGCTGGTTTCGCTCGACGTCACCGTCACGTTCACGCTCGTGGTGCAGCCCGTGTAGTTGGCGTCGCCCGCATAGGTGATGGTCAGCGTCGTGTTGCCGGCGGCCACACCCGTCACGTTTCCGCTCGCGTCCACCGTGGCGATGGATTCGTCGTCCACGGCATAGCTCAGCGTGGCGCCGCTCANGGTGGTGCCATCCTCATCGGTCAGCGTGGGCGNCACCGCCACCTGGCTGCCCGTGGCCACGCTCACAGCCTCGGCCTTGAGCGTGGTGGCTTTCTTCGTGGCTGCTGCTTCATAGGTGTAAGTGGCCGTCACAATGTCGGTGAAGGTGGTGTCNTTGCCGTTCACATAGTAGGCAATGGCCGTCACCACGCGCGTGTTGGAGCCGCTCACCGTCCACGTGTAGCTGCTCTGCTTCTTCTCTGTGAGGTTGGCGCTCGTGCCNTTGGCCAACCGGCCGCTCGTCATCTCGGCCTTCGTGTAGGCGCGCGTACCGTTTTTGTACCTCANGCCCGTGGCNGCCGTCGTCGTGCCGTCCACNGTGAAAGCCTCCGAGGCGTCGATCGTCACGCTCACCACGCCGTCATACTTCTGCGATGCCGGCGAAATCGTCATGCCGCTCGCCTTCACCTCAGCCTTGGCACCCACTGTCATGGCNCATGCCACAATCAAGGCTGCCCACCTTGAGATAAACATTCTTTTCATAGGAGTCTTAGTTTTTTTAGTTATAGTTATTAAATCCTTTTCTTGCGGTTTGTTGTCTCTTTAAGCCGTAGTTTTTAAGCAGTTATCGCGGTTGTCACAACCGTGAAAGTGGGGACAAATTTAANCACCTTTACCGAAATCGTCAAACTTTTTCCCCACTTTTTTCATTGATGGNCCATACTTTAACGTTTGCAAAACAGTGTTAANNCCCCCCCCCATTTGTTAAATAACGTACACAAAATTAACACTTTACGACGTCAAATCCACCGCTCGCGCCCGCCTCCGCCACTATCCCCGCCCACCCATTTCGTCCCCCCCATTTGCCTTCATCATCGTTTACATTCGCCCCCGTCATCACCCTAGCCCAACGTGTCCCGCCGTCGCGCCCTACTGCGCACGATGTCTGCTTCTATCGTTGATGCCACTCTTTCACGACCTCTTCGAGGTCGATTCCTTCTTCGCTTGTTACCCACGGATGCTCCCTGCGATCGCCACCGTGGGTTATTGCGCCTCGCATAGCTCGGCCTACGACCCCTTCAGGGTCGCCCGCACCCGGAAGGCGGCACGACTATCCGCCATCCATGCCCCACCACGTAGTTGTCCTTCGATAGACGGCGCCCAAAGCGCGGCACAACTATTCGAGGACGGGGTGTATCCCATGCGCCAATCTTCACGCTTGTGTCCCGTCGCTTATTCTCCAACGCTCACTGCTTTCGTCGGCTGACTCCTACTATTTCTTCTTCCGTTCTCGCTGTTCTCGCCAGATGAAATCCACCGCTTATTCTCCTACGTCCACCGTCCGCGCCCTCTGTTCCCCGCCGCCGAGCATATCAAAGACCCTGAAGGGGTCGTAGGTCCGCACGGCAGTGCGGACGCCATAACCCACGGTGGCGACCAACGGGAGCATCCGTGGGTATATCCCGCCTCCGCCATCGACCTCGAAGAGGTCGTGAAAAAGTGACACCACGCTCCTCATTCTCACACCCCCAAATTGTTCTTTTTGTAACCTTCCGAAACGGCTCAAAAAGGGGCTCGGCGGTCACCAACTTGTCTTTGGGTGCGAAAACGGCCCGTTTTGAGCCACTTTCTGCAAGTCGCTATCCGTCAGTGCTTTATAAGAAAACCAATGGGCGCTGATTTTCAGGGCATTAGCCTTCCGTTTCCAATCCACTGGTTTTGGAGGCGCTATCCATTGGAATTGCATCGCGCCGTCAATGGATAGCGAGGCGAAGACCATTGGATAGCGCGNNCNAAACTAAGGGATAGCGCGACCGAAACCATTGGATAGCGNGTGGAAGACTGCGGGATGNGAAATNNAAGGGNGAGATTNTTGNAAAAATGGGGTGGCAGAATGACGGCGAAAGTNTTCTAGATTTCCNTTTTAACATCTAGATGGAGGAAAAATCCGTACAATGCAAAGCGGCGGANTGGTTGCGGATTGTTCTGTTTTTCGGTTGGGGCTTTGGAGACGAAAAATGGGGNACATAGCANGGGGGNTCTTCGGCGGCAGTGTTTACTGTTGCCGAAGAGCCCAGGGCTCATGCTGGCCGCGCTATTTTGAGGGCGGCTTTAGTCTATCACGAATTTCTTGCCGCCGCGCACGTAGATGCCTTTGGAGAGGCGTCGGGCGTCGCGCCCTTGATAGCGGCCGCCCAGGTCGTAGATGGCGTCGGGCGCGCGGCGCGGGTCGGCCGTGGCGTNGCGGATGGCNGTGGGNTCACCGAGTATGGCGTTGATTTCCAATGAGCTGCAGGTGGGCATGCTGAAGGTGTAGGTGTCGCCGCTGATGGTGGAGGTGGTGACGGTGCCGTCGGTGGCGGTTTGTTTCACGGTCCATCCGGTCACTTGTCGGCCGCCGGGGGCCGGTGTTCCCTTGAGGGTGACGGCGCGCGAGCGGAAGAATTTGCCGTCGAAGGTGCCGCGTGTGAGCTGCACGCCATTGAAGGTGAAGGCCACGGATGCCGTGTCGGTGGTGCCGAGCGCTTGGTTGATGGTGAGCGGGGTGGNGGTGCCGAGCGAGTAGTAGTCGGCCAACTGCTGATAGAAGTAGTTGGGGCGCTTCTCGAGCCACGTGCGGGCGGTGCTGAGTTCAGTGGAGTAGGTGGGCCACCACTGGTTGATGAGCTTGCGATGGTTGGGGTATTCGGTGGCGATGGTTTCATACATAGGGTCCCACGTTTCGCGGATGCGGCTGCTGTTGAGGAAGTCTCCCATGTAGATGGCGCAGCGGTCGATGAACTCGCGCTTGAAGTCGGCGTCTTCCATGAGCCGCCGGAAGAGCCGCGTGTGGCTGTATTGGTTGGCCCAGTTTCTGGAGGANTCGTAGTAGGGGNTGTGCAGCCATGCGATGGTGTTGTAGGAGGCGTCGGAGCCGTAGAGGCCGAGGCCGAAGTCGGTGTCTTTGGCAATGAAGCGCCACCGGCCGTCGTCGGTGCGTGGCCGCCACATGACGAAGTTGTTGCCGGGGAAGTCTTGGTTGTCGTGAAACAGGTTCATAGCCATCAGATTGATAAACTCCATGCAGTCCATCCACGCTGCATATTCGGCCATGGTGTGGCCGTGTTCGGCGTAGAAGGCCTGGAATTGGGCGAAGCGGATGGTGTCGCCGGCCTTCAGTTCCGACCAGTTTTCGATCATGTCGATGTCCTCCAGCTTGTCGTAGTTGGAGTAGATGTGATCCTCGTTGCTGCGCTCTCGGATGTTGAGCATGCCCTTGTAGACGCCGTTGAAATAGACAATGACGGGCCGCCAAGCCTGCCAGTCGAGGTCGGCGTTGATGGCCATGGAGCGCTGCACCACGGCGTCGCGCATGTAGAGGTAGTCGAAGTCGTTGCCGGCGTTGCGGAGGATGATGGATTTAAACGTGTTGAGACCGGGNTTTTGGTCGGGGAAGAGCTCGAGCTTGATGCGCTTGGTGCCAAATCGTTTGTGGGCATACACGGCGAGCGACTTGAGCTGGAAGCCTCGCGAGGCGCCGCCCATCACGCGCGTTTCGCACAGCTGATTGAGGGCACTCTCCGTGTCGGCGCCTTCGAAGAATTCCATGTTGATGGGGCGCCGCCAGTCGTATTGGTAGTTTTTNGTGCTACTGTTGTAGGTGCCGTCCACGTAGATGCCGATGGAGTCGTCCTCGAAATACTTCCNNTTGGTCACGATGGAAACCACCGGCAGGGTGAGGCTGCGCGTGAAGTAGATGTAGGACTGCGTGACGGCGCGCGGCGAGAGATAGCCGCTGCAGAAGGCTTTGGCGCGCACCACGCGCGTGCCTTTGATGGTGAGCGGGCCCGTGTAGAGCAGGCTGGTGGCGGTGGGCTCGGTGCCGTCATACGTCAGGCGTATCTGNGTGCCGTCGGGGGCGCCGTNGGGCAGACTGATGCTCACGGTGAGCGTGGTGCCCGACGTGACGATGCGGCCGGGCGTGCTAAACACGGGGTCGCCCAGCACCTTCTTGGCCGTGCCCCCCGCATTGGCTTTGCCGGGCGTGGGCGTGAGCTGATAGCCCCACGTGCTGCTGCCGTCGCTCTCCCGCCCGTAGGCAATGTTGGGCGCGGGCTGCTTGGCCATGCCGGTGAGGCAGTCGGCCACCGTGGTGCCCAGGAACAGATAGAGCGCGCCGCCCTTGGCCGTTTCCAAACGAAAGTCGGTGTGGAGGCCGGTGGCCGCTTTGTCGCAATACACCAGCACGCGGCCGCCGGCGGCNACGGTCTGCGCGGGCAGCGTCCACGCCGCCGAAGCGTCGTCGGTGAGCCCCAGCCGGTATTGATCCAGACTGACGGCGCTGCTGCCGGCGTTGTATAGTTCAACCCAAGAGTCGGGAAATTCGTTGAGATCGTCCATCACGCAGTCGATGTTCGACTGCATCAGTTCGTTGATCACCAGCTGGGCGCGGCCTGTGGCGGCGGTGGCCAGNAGCATTGCCGTGAGGGCTATGCGATGCCAATGTTTCATGTGGGTTAATAGTTAAAATGGTGGTGCTACACATCTATATNTATACGCGCGCGCGAGGAAACCCGTACACCGCGGCCCGTGGTGTGGCGGCGGCGCGGCGGGCGGTGCTCACCCGCGGCGTTTCATCAGTCTCACGCTCACGCCCTCTTTCGCCACGAGCGCTTCGCCGCCGTNCTGCATCAGCAGTTGGCGCCAGCGGTCGGTGAGGCGGTCGGCCTCCACCAGCAGCACGCTTTGTGCCTCGCCGCGGGCCAGCAGACTGCGGGCGTCGGCNTCAATGATGGCCGCCCCGCCGGAGAGCGCCGCNTAGGTGATGTTGTATCCGTGGCAGCCCGTGGCGATGGCCAGCGCCGCCGCGATGGTGTTGTGGGTGGACTGCATGAACGGCGTGGGACTGAGCGTGTCTTCGCCCTGCGCCAGCATGGCTTCGAGAAAGCGCTGCGTGTTGTCCATGCATCCAAAGGCCGTGTTCACGATGATGGCGNCGGGGCGCTCCAAGCCTTCCGATTTCAGCAGATGCAGGGCGCGCACCATCACCTCGCGCAGCAGTGCATCCATGCGCCGCGCCTGCAGCGGGTGCAGATATTGGCGGGNNTCGATGGCCTGCANCGGCGCGGCCTCCGTGAGGTCAAAGTCTTGTGGGGGGAGTGGNATTTCGTGTGCCTCGCCATCGGCCGNNCCNTCTTCGGGCNCNCGCGAAATGATGAGCGCCGAGTCGTTGCCCCCGAAGGCGAAGGCGTTGGAAAGGATGTGGCGCAGCGGGCGCGCAGCCACGGGCGACACCGCGGGCATGGGCTCGCCGTCCATGGGGCAGGAGAGGTGGAGGTTGACAGGAACAAATTGGTGTTGCAAGGCCAGNAGCGCTATCACCGCTTCGATGCTGCCCGAGGCACTCGTGGTGTGGCCCGTGAAGGCCTTGGTGGAGGAATAGGGGGGCAGCGACGGGCCAAACACGCGGTGAAGGGCGGCCATCTCGCTGCTGTCGTTGTTGGCCGTGGCGGTGCCGTGGGCGTTGATATAGTCGATGTCGGCGGGCTGCAGCTTGGCCTTGCGCAGTGCCTCGGTGATGGCTAGGCAGGGCCCTTCGCCATNGTCCGACGTGGCCGTTTGATGGAAGGCGTCGCACCGGTTGCCCCATCCGCTCAGCACGCCCNTTGCGCGGGCATGGCGCCGGCGGGCGTGGGCTGCCGTTTCCATCACCACAAACGCCGCNCCTTCGCCCANATTGAGGCCGCGGCGGTGGGCGTCGAACGGCCGGCAGGGCTCGTCGGAGACAATCATCAGCGCGCGAAAACCACTGAGATGATAGCGGCTCAGCGCCTCGCTGCCGCCCGCCACCACCACATCGGCGCGCCCCTCTTCCAGCATCCGCGCTCCCACGATGAGGGCATTGGCGGCCGCNGAGCAGGCGGTGGAGATGGTGAGGGCGCTCGAAAAGGTGTGGCCATAGTGGGCCGCAATGGCGCGCGTGGTGCAGTCGGCGTAGTGCTCGGCCAGAAACACGGGGTCGCCATCGGGGTAGTTGCGCTCCGTGAGGTCCATGCCGCCCACCGTGGTGCCCGAGACCAGCGCCACGCGGCAGCCCGACAAGTCGCCGCAATCCTGCAGCGCTTCGTCCACGGCGGTGAGGCCCAGCAGCGTGGTGCGCGCCATGCCGGCCACCGACTCTAGGCCCAGCGCGGCGCCCAGCGCGGCATCCGACAGTTTCACCTCCCCCGCGGGCAGCTGCTTGTGCGCGGTGTCGAGGATGCTCATCGGGCCGATGCCCGACTGCTCCGTCCTCAGCGCGTGCAGGGTTTCAGCCTTGCCGCGCCCTATGGCCGACACGATGCCGGCGCCGGTGATCACGATCATGTGGATGGCAGGATAATAGTCGGTGCAAAGATAATCAAAATATTTGAACCTCGNGCGCCGCGGCCGTTAATCTTTCCGTTGGTGCGCGCAGGGCGGNCCGTTGGCAGGCGTCAGTCGCTTATGCGGTCGGCGGCCTCGAGCTGTGTGGCGGGCCAGTTCACGAGAAACAGCTTTTCGGTGGCGCGCGTGAAGGCCGTGTAGAGCCAATGGATGTAGTCGGGCGTGAGCATATCGTCGGTCATGTAGCCCTGATCCACGTACACGTGGGCCCATTGTCCGCCCTGCGCCTTGTGGCAGGTCACGGCATAGGCATACTTCATCTGCAGGGCGTTGAAGTGGCGGTCGGTCTTCACGGCCTTCATCTTGTCGGCTTTCAGCGTGATGTCGAAGTAGTCTTCCATCACGCCCTCAAAGAGCTTCGACTGCTGTGTTGCCGTGAGCGCGGGCGCTTCTGATGTGAGCGTGTCGAGCAGCACCGTGGCTTCGAGCTCGTAGTTGTCGTAGTCGGGGAATTGCAGCACGGCGTCGGCGAAGCGAAAGCCGTAGAGTTCGCGAAACTGCCTCACCCGCACCACGCGACAACGGTCGCCGTTGGCCACAAAGTCCATGGGGCGATGCACATCGGCCGCCACGTCGTCGGCGTCGCTCANGGCGGCCGTCTCGNGCGGCTCCGACGGCGCATTTTTATCGATGAAATCGTCGTTTTTGAGCCAATAATAGTTGTTTTTCACCACCATCACCATGTCGCCCGCACAGAGTTCCTCCTCGCGGTCGAGGATGCGGGCGCGGATGCCCTGATTGTAGATGCCCGCCCGCTTGTTGCTTCGTGTCACCACGATGGTTTCGTCGATGCCGGCCTCCGAATAGCTGCCCGCCAGTTGCTCGATGAGCTCGTCGCCCGGCACCACCGCAATGTCGGCAAAACCGCGCAGACGGATGCGCGGCAGTTGCGTCATGCTGTCGTGGGTGATCATTTGCCGGATGGCGGTGGCGTTCCACAAGATGCCCGACGCGCGCNCCTGCCGCAGCACTTCGTTGAGGTCGCACGACCACACCTCCAGCCCGTAGTCTGCCATCACGGCATCGGTCAGCGCGGGCGATTCCTCCTCGCCGACGGGGGGCAGCTGGGCCTTGTCGCCGATGAGCATGAGGGCGCAGCCGCTGCCCTGATAAACGAAGCGCACCAGATCGTCGAGCAGTCGCCCGTCGCCGAAGGGCGAGTCGCCAAAGCCGTCGTTGGCCACCATCGAGGCCTCGTCCACCATGAACAGCGTGTCGCGGTGGAGATTGTCGTTGAGCGAGAAGCGCCCCATGTCCACCCCCGTGAACGCCCGCTGCCGATAGATGCGGCGATGGATGGTGAACGCCGGATGGCCGCTGCCCAGCGAAAACACCTTGGCCGCGCGGCCCGTGGGAGCCAGCAACACCACCCGCCGATGCAGTGCCACCAGCGCCCTCACCAGCGCCCCCGCCACNGTGGTTTTGCCCGTGCCGGCCGAGCCGCGCAAGATCATGGCACGGCGGTCGGAGCGCGACGTGAGAAAGCGGCAGCAGGTGAGGATGGCCTGCGCCTGCTCTGCCGTGGGCTCAAAGGGCATCTGCCCACAAATCTGTCGTGAAAGTTCGTCGGAAATCACTTCGGTTGTNGGTCTTTTTTCGGAACGTCGGGCGCCAGCGATGCGATGCGCGGCGCCCAACGTTGGCACAAAGATAGCGTTTTTCCAATAAAAATGGGGCCGACGGCGTGCAAAATCGNCGAAATTCATTACTTTTGCAGCAGAAAAAGGCTACGGCCCAACGCAAAACCACACACCACATGCAAGAAAACGGCGCATCATCACTACCGCTGAGCTCGAGGCTCACCCTGCGCATCACGCCGCAAGGCATCGCCTTTGCGGTGCCCGACGCCAGGGCCATCCAGCAGATACGCTACGAAACATTCACCTCGAAACACGGCGTGTCGCTCGCGGCCAACCTGCGCGAGGCCCTGCGCGGCGATGGCCTGCCCGCCGAAGCGTGGCGCAAAGCGAGGGTGATGATCGACGCGCCCGTGCTGATGGTCCCCGCCCTGGAGTTTTCGGAAGACACGGNCGAAGACCTCTATCGCTACACCATGGCCGACACCGACGGCGACGCCGTGCTCAACCANCGCCTGCCGTCGCTCAATGCGGTGGCGGTGTTTGGCATCAATCGCGACCTGCGGACGGTCGTAGAAGACCGCTTTGACGATGTCAACTACCTGCCGCTCTGTGCCCCTGTGTGGCGCCATTTGCATCACCATTCCTTCACGGGCAATCGCCGCAAGCTGTATGCTTACTTCCATGAGCGCCGCCTGGAGGTGTTTGCCTACCGGCAAAACCGCTTCTTGTTCCAGAACTGTTACGACGCCCGCCATGCGGCCGACGCTGCCTACTTCTTGGTGGCGGTGTGGAAACAGCTGGCCTTCGACCAAGAGCGCGACGAGTTGCACATTGCTGGAGCGCCGGCCGACGAAGACGAATTGCTGAAGCAGCTGCAGACCTATCTGGCGCACGTGGACTTCATCCGCGCCGCCGANGAGTTTGACAATGCCCCGCTGACCCTCATCGAGGGACTGCCCTACGACCTCGCCACGCTCTTCCTGAGCCGATGAAACCGTTGATTTTTGAACCTCAACCCCATATTTCTGCTCATGCGCATCATCACCGGAATATACAAAGGGCGGCGGTTTGACATCCCCCGCACGTTCAAGGCGCGCCCCACCACCGACTTCGCCAAGGAGAGCATCTTCGGCGTGATGAACGGCTATCTGGACTTTGAGGGCGCCGAGGCCCTCGATCTCTTTGCCGGCACGGGCAGCATCAGCCTCGAATTGCTGTCGCGCGGGTGTAGNAGCGTGGTGAGCGTGGAGGCCGATCGCGACCACTATGCCTTCATCCGTCAATGCCTCGACAAGCTGGGCGCCACGCAATGCACGGCCNTCCGCGGCGACGTGTTTCGCTTTCTCAAGTCGTGTCGGAGGCGTTTCGACTTCGTTTTCGCCGACCCGCCCTACGATCTCGACCGCCTTCCGCAGCTACCGGCGCTCGTGATGGAGGGCAACGTGCTCAAGCCCGGCGGCGTGTTTGTGTTTGAGCATGGCCGNCGCAACGATTTCTCTTCGCTGCCCGGATTTGTGGAGCACCGCAGNTATGGCGCCGTCAACTTCTCCATCTTTCGCGCCGCGGCGCCNGAGGGNGAATAGTTTTCCACGATTTCATCGCGCCATTTTCGCCATTTTTTCCGCACANAAAAAGCGACCATTTCTCGATGAAATGGCCGCTTTTTGCATGCGGATGCCGTTTTTTAGACTTTCACGATGGTGGTTTCGCCGTCGCCGGATGCTGCCCGTCGAAGCGCCGTCAGAGCAGACTCTGCAGCTCGGCGTCGAGATCGGCAATCTGGATGTCGCGCTTGTGGAGCACGCCGTCGCGGGCCACGGTGAAGAAGGTGGGGATGTCTTGAATGTTGAACGTGGAGATGAGCTCCGAGCCGATGCCCTGCGGGTCGCGCACGCACACCCACGGCAGGGCCGCCGTCTGCTGTTTCCAGAAGTGCTCGTCGGGGTCGAGGCTCACCTGATAGATTTCCAAGCCGCGCTCGTGGTAGCGGTTNTAGATNTCGCGGAGCTTCATGATGCGCTGCGTGCTCCCCTCCGAAGCAAAGGCATGGAAGTCGAGCAGCACCACGCGGCCCTTGAGATCGCTCAGCTTCGACAGCTGCCCCTTGTTGCTCAGNAGGGCAATGTCGAGCGCGTTTTCGGTGACATCCACTTGGCTCAGGTCTATCTGCATGTTGCGTTTGTTCTCCACAATGCGCACTGTTTTCATNCCTTCGAGCGCGATGTTGTGCAGATTTTGACCGCGCAGCGCCTCGGGATGATACGTGTCCCACGAGGTGGCCACGGCGGCAAACGCCTTGATGTCGTCCTTGTTCTCGCGCGGATTGAAGATGAGCTGATTGCCCAGCGTTTGGAAGAGCGCGAAATAGGCCGACGCCTTCATGGGCGCTTTGAAAATGTAGTTGCGCTTCACGTCGTCCTTATACGCCTCAATGATGCCCTTCACCGTGTCGCGCATGGCCGTGATGCCCAGCTGCGGCGATTGCTGAATCGCCATCACGCGGCGAAACAGATCTTGGTTTTTCAGCGTGAGCTCCTTGATGGTGAGACACTCCTGTGAGCCCTCCACCTTGTAGTCGTAGGCCATGCGGGGATAAGCNGCCTCAACGGTGACGGTCTCCGTGGAGTCGATGCTCACGTGAATATAGCGGTCGGCGATGCGCAGTCTGTAAAACTCGGGCGCCTCGGGCCGTGCCTCNGAAAAGTCAAACGCGCCATCGGCGTCGAGCCGCACAGAGTCGATGACGGCCGGACCGTCGAGCCCCATGTTTTCAAAATAGAGCACCGAGTCGGCCGCCTCGGTGATGTGGCCGTTCACATGAAACGTTTCGCCGCCGCAAGCCGAGAGCAGCAAGGCCCCCAGGGCGGCAACCATGGCACCGCCGTAGGGCAGAGAGTGAATCCTTCTATACATATTATATATATTGCGTGTGGTGGGCGGCGCATCGCAGGGCAGGGCCCGCCGACGGCCGCATGCGTTAGTGCAAAGTTACGGCAACTTGACCACAAAACAAAATAAAAGCGGTTTTTATTTCCACATGTCGCACGTTTGACGTACTTTTGCACCGCCTAACGCATCCACAATATGACACTTTACAGCGATGAACAACTGGCCCACATCCTCGACCGCCGCATCTTCAGAATGATATCCTCGGCAGCCGACAGCCTCGGCATGGACTGCTACGTGGTGGGCGGCTACGTGCGCGACCTCTTCCTGGGCCGCCCGTCGAAAGACATCGACGTGGTGGTGGTGGGCAGCGGCATCGACGTGGCACGCCGACTCCGAGAGATGATCGGGCCCAAAGCCAAGCTCTCCGTGTTCAGAAACTTCGGAACAGCACAAGTGAAGCTCTACGGACCGCGCAACGCCGACGGCACCGCCACCGAGGTGGAAGTGGAATTCGTGGGCGCCCGACGCGAAAGCTATCAGCGCAACTCGCGAAAACCCATCGTCGAAGACGGCACCCTCGAAGACGACCAAAACCGCCGCGACTTCACCATCAACGCGCTCGCCATCTGCCTCAACGCCGACCGATTCGGACAACTCGTGGACCCCTTCGACGGATTGGCCGACATGCAAGACCGCATCATCCGCACCCCGCTCAACCCCGACATCACATTTTCCGACGACCCTCTGCGGATGTTGAGATGCGTGCGCTTTGCCACACAACTCAATTTCCACATCGACGACGACACCTTCGACGCCCTACAGCGCAACGCCGACCGCCTGAAAATCATCAGCGCCGAGCGCATCGCCGACGAGCTCAACAAGATGCTACTCGCCCCCCTCCCCAGCCGAGGCATCGTGGATCTGCAGCGCAGCAACCTGCTACCCCTCATCCTCCCAGAGCTCACCCGCATGGACATCGTGGAAACACGCAACGGGCGCGCACACAAAAACAACTTCTATCACACCCTCGAAGTGCTCGACAACGTGGCACGAGCCCAAGAACAAGGCCGCCAAGAGCACACCGAAAACAGACTCTGGCTGCGATGGGCCGCACTGCTCCACGACATCGGCAAGCCCAAAAGCAAGCGATGGGATAACCTCGCAGGATGGACCTTCCACAACCACAACAACATCGGAGCACACATGGTGCCCGACATCTTCAGACGACTAAAGCTGCCCCTCGACACCAAAATGAAGTATGTGCAAAAGCTCGTAGAGCTACACATGCGACCCATCGCCATAGCCGACGAAGAAGTAACCGACAGCGCCGTGCGCCGACTCCTCAACGATGCCGGCGACGACATCGCAGACCTCATGACCCTCTGCGAGGCCGACATCACCTCAAAAAACGAAGGGCGAAAAAAACAATTCCTGGAAAACTTCCGCATCGTGCGCGAAAAACTCGCCGACCTCCAAGAGAAAGACTACAAACGACTCCTGCAGCCTGTCATCGACGGCAACGAAATCATGGCCATGTTCCACCTCACACCCTCGCGCGAAGTGGGCACCCTCAAACAATGCCTCAAAGACGCCGTGCTCGACAACCGAGTGCCCAACGAGCGACAACCACTCCTCCAACTCCTCCGCGACAAAGCCCAACAAATGGGACTCACCGAAGCCAACCCAGCCCCGCCCCAAGAATAACACACCAACCCCGATAGCCTCGACATCACCCGTCGCAGCCCTCGCCGCCGCTCGCCCGCGGACATACCACCGCCCATCGTGGCCCTTTTCTTCGCCCGTCATTGATCTTGCCCCGCCCGTCCGTGGCCTTCGAAACGCAAACTAGCGGATTCCCATTCTCCATCTTTTAGTCTCGCGATGGCAAACCAGCGTTTTCGCATTTCCCCGTCACTGATATAGCATTCCCCAGCCATTGGCTTCGCTTTCGCCCGCCGGCAGATTCGCGATAGCCCGCCAATGGTTTCGCATTCATCACCCCTCAGTCTCGCCTTCGCAAACCAATGGATAGTGACAATTAAGTTATTAACTTAATTATATTACCTTAATAACTTAATTTAATTACTTTATTAACTTAATCTCCCAAGACCACCGTCCGGCGCACGCGAAACCCTTGACGGGCCATCGCGAAACCATTGGATAGCTCACGCGAAACCGCCGGATAGCGCCCCCGAAACCAGCGATTTGCGCGCCGATAGCCAAGGCCTTGAAAATCAGCGGTCATTAGATTTTTCATATAAGACTATTGTTTAAACATTTGCAGAAAATGGACCCCAATGGGCCGTTTTCGCACCGAAAGACAAGTTGGTGACCGGCGAGGCCCTTTTTGTGCTACTTCGGGAGGTTACAAAAAGAACAATTTGGGGGTGTGAGAGTGACACCAACGAGAGAAGCAAACAGCACCCTTCAGCGCGAAGCGTGGCATTTAGCGGCGGGCTGCGTGGCGCATGGGGCGGGGCAGCCCCGCAATCCGGCGCGCCGCCGCCAAGATACTTTGCTGTGCCCGCCCCTGCCCTTCGGCCACGCGGACAAGGCCCTTCGCCCGCATGAACAACACTCTCCGCCCGCCCGTGCCCTGCCCTCCGGTCGCCCGTGCCCCGCCCTTCTTTCACGTGTTAATTATGTTTACAATTGTTAATTAGTGTATTGAAAGGCCAAAAATGTTGCCAATCGTTCATTTTTTTTTACAAAACTTGTATTTTTGCACCCGAATTAATTTTGCGCCCCGCAAAATATGAGGGTGCAAATATCTAGAATTAGCGGGCGCACGCGAGCTGCGAAGCCAGGCGGGCCCCGAAAACACAACACGGTGGCACAGGTCGGGAGACTCGCATGCCACTCTCTGAACTCACCGAGGGCCGCGCCAGCTGACCGGCACATCGCTGCCACGCACACGCTATATATAATAGATGTGTGGCGCCGAGCCCCCACCACATACACCACGCGCACCACTCCCCGCAAGGGCGGGCGCCGCGGACAAGAACAAGCAATAGCTATACGGACAATTAGCCACAACGCAAAATTAAACATCACTCAACGCAAAAAAGAATGAGCATTCATCGTCAAGTTTATAACGACCACACGCCTCATGCTGACACACCACGGCATCCGCTGCCCACGGCTCAGGGATGTCGGACAGTGGTGCGCCCGCGCCGCTCTCCGTCGGCGCCGCTCCGCGCAGCATGACGCACCCTCTCCACACATCAACGACAATAATTAAAACTCTAGATATTAACGCAACATTAATTTTAAACGGAAAAATGAAGAAACTTTTATCATTTCTCGTTATGCTCTGCGTCGCCATTGTGACGCAGGCAGAGACCGTTTCGTTCGGCTCATGGGGCTCCACCTATGAGATCGACAAAACGACGGCGAACATCATCATCGGTTCGCAAAGCGACTTGCAGACGCTTAATGCAGGGCTGGTCGAGGGTGGTGCCTACTACTCCGCCTTTAAGAACGTAACCACTTGGGTGTTTACAACCAAAGAGGGTACTACGATTCAAACCGATGCAGAAAAAGATGTGACGAACATCTCCATCGCATCGGGCGCAACGGTTGACTTTAGCGGACTGAGCACGTACGGTCTACAGAACTACGTATCGAGCGTCAACAGCAATGTGACAACGATTTACGTGTCTGCGGATGTATATNAATCATNGTGGACTACGAAAGGNGCCACTATAAAAGTCAAGACCGAGACNCCCGAAGGCTTTATCGAGTGCACCGCCGACGAGCTGGNGGCCAAGATTGCTGCAGAAGGTGCCGACAACGTGACGGGCATCGTCATCACCGAGGGCACNCTCTCCGACGAAGCGCTCGCCGCAGCCAAGACGTGCTCGCAAGTGAAGTACATCTACTTCAGCACCTCCACTCCCGAAGTCTATGTGCTCGCCGAGGGCGGTCTGGCCGACGCCATCACCGACCATTCCTTGAGCAGCATCACTTCCATCAAGCTCTCCGGCGCCATGGATACGGAGGTGAGCTCCGTGAACAGCGCTTGGACGACCATCAACCTCCTGAATGCTGACATCACCGACGACAATGTGCGCACGCTGGTGAAGGCACAGACGGCTCTGCAGGGCCTCGTGTTGCCGCTCAACACCAGCATCGAAGACTCCGAACTGGAAGACGCTTCCGGCATCTTCGCCATCAGCAGCTCCACCACGCTCAAATGGGTGGCCCGCTATACCGACGATGGCACCACAGCCTACTNCAGCTGGGGCGACAATAGCCAGTATGTGGGCTATGCCATGATGAACACCTATTC